>Ga0315909_10008150_pt1 | contig 11534 bp, 17 predicted proteins | sample LakEriMetagenome_11_FD_203527 | JGI IMG/M metagenome (GOLD analysis project Ga0315909, IMG submission 203527) | Freshwater fungal communities from buoy surface, Lake Erie, Ohio, United States - Buoy 2 MA125 | ecosystem: Environmental > Aquatic > Freshwater > Lake | place: USA: Lake Erie, Ohio...
CAAGAAAATTTTGGAATAAAGTTTACAAAGAAATAATAAAATAAAAGGTTGTGTTATGGAATTAAAAATTGAAAGTCTTGATGATGTAAAAAAACTTCTTGCAGGAAAACATGAAATTCAAGAAAAAGTCCAAGTTGGTTACACCGAAGAAGACAAAGAAAAAAATCTTTCAAGAAAAATCGGTGATAAATGGTTTGATGAAGATGGAAATGAATGGGAGCAAAGAAATGGATATAAAATAAAACTTGGAAAAGAATGGCAACAAGAATTACATGAATATCTAAATTCATTTCCAAATTGTCCCAAAGAAACTTGCACCTGTGGTATGCCAAAAAAAATGGATCAAAAAATGAAACGTATTCATGGAATGTGTTTTGATTGTGTTATTGATATGGAACATAAAATACGTCTAGAAGGTAAATGGGATGAATATGAAAAAAGAAAAGTAAAAGAAAATGCACTGGCTTGGTTGAAAGAAGCAGAACGTGATAAAAATGCCATTGCAAGTGAATTATCAAGATTGGAATTTACCAATGATTTTGGCGATAACGAAAAATGGAAGACACCATTGAACAAAGAAGAACTTTTGGAAAAGATAGAAAAAGAATTTGAAGAATTTAGAAACAATTTCATTAAGAAATTGGAAGAAGATTTGGGAGAGACTGTTGAAAAGACTTAATCCAATTTCAGAAACTTTTAGCGGCGTATCTGGCAGATTATCGTCAAAAAGATTTATGATGTTTTTTTCTTTCCTTGTTATGATATTTATGGCAATAATATCAACTTTCTATGGAACAAAGGTAGAACAATTTATATTTGATGGGTTTTTATACATAGTAGTTGGTAGTCTTTTTTCAGTAGCATCAGAACAGTTTGCAACAAAATTTAGAAAAATTGATAATAGTGAATACTATGAAGAAATAAATGATATTGATATAATTCACGATGAGCCAAAAAGAAAACGGAGAAACGGATGAAACAAATAATAGTTGAAAGGGCAGTTCCAACAAATAAAAAACTGTATGCAAGTGTAAAGTCCAGAATTAAAAAAAAATATAAAGTGTGGCCGAGTGCATATGCATCTGGTGCACTTGTAAAGGCATATAAAGCTGCTGGTGGTGGATTCCGTAATGTAAAAGAAGTTATTAACAATCCGTCATATCAACTTGAAGGATATGCAACAAATCCTTGTGGTAATATAACAGAATTACACTTTCGTTTACAAGAAAGTGAACCTAATATGATGAATGAAGCAGAGTATCGTGGCAGAAAGGTTTCTCTCGGTAAACCATTCAGAACACCTGGTGGACCAAAAAAGTTTTCTGTTTATGTTAAAAAACCAAATGGAAATGTTGTAAAAGTTAATTTTGGTCATAAGGGTGAAGGTGGAAAGAAAACTATGAAGATTAAAAAGAGTAATGCAGCTCGTAGAAAATCATTTCGTGCTCGTCATAATTGTCAATCTCCTGGACCAAGACATAAAGCAAGATATTGGTCATGCCGTTTTGGGTGGCCGAGTTCGGGTAAAGGTGCAATAGATAAAACATAATATATGAATACTGCCATATTCAAAGCAATAATGAGACCAATTTTAGTTGCAAGTAACGTTCAAGACAGAGCGGTTTTTGCAAGTATAATGGCAAAGGCATATCAAACATCAACTGTTGGATTAGCCGGAACTACTTTCGGTGCAAAATTAGTAAAAGGTGATACTGCCTTTTTACAACAATGTATAAATGATGCTTTAGATGCTAATTTTAATGATAAAACTCGTGGTGTAAATCGGAATGCTTATCTTTTGATGGCAATGGGATTTATGGGTTATTGGGCATCTGCAAAATTTATACCAATTCCGTATGCACCAGCCATGACCGCCACGGTAAAAGGTGCTGTTGTTAAAATTCCGGGAACACCGGATCCTTTGGGTGCTAATTTATTTTATTCTTTTGTTATGGGTGATCCAGATAGACATTTGGATTCTATAACTACATCACTACTTGCATTCCAAAGAACTATTCAAGGTAGTATAGACGGAGTAAATTCATCTGGAACTGCTGTTACTTTGCCTTGGGTTAGTATAATTTAATGGTAACTCATATTTATCATTATGAACAAAACCACAGAAAATATAGTTAGAGAAATCATCCGAGAGTATCTTCGTTTCACATTGATTGAAGGTAAAAAACCCAGTGGTGGTTTAACAGGATGGTTTAGAGAAAAATGGGTTGATATTTCTCGCAAGAAAAAAAGTGGTGGACACCCACCATGCGGCGCCTCTGCTGGTAGTAAAGCCAGAAAGGGTGGAAAGAGGGCATATCCAAAATGTGTTCCCGCAGCAAAAGCCGCATCAATGTCATCAAAACAAAAAAGAAGTGCTGTAACACGAAAAAGAAAAAAAGGTGCTACCGGTCGTGGTAAGGCAAAAATGGTTTCAACATACACAAAGGATTAAAGATGGAAGATGTTTTGGAAAAAAAAGTTGGTAGTTACATTAAAGTAATTTCCATTGCAGTATTTGCAATACTATTTTTATACATTGTTTATGACAATTATAGTTCAAAAGAAAAAATAAAGTCTTCAACAAAAACAAAGGATAGTTTAGAGGCATTGATAAACAAATACGAACTTGATTATGTTGAATTAAAAAAACGAGCCGATAATTTGGATTCACTTATCAAAGTCCGTAAAGATAGTATTCTGATAATAAAAGAAAGATTCTATGTTTACAGAAATAGAGAAATCAAAAATCCAGATGAAGCAACTAAACTTATTAAAAAATTTCTGAATGAGTAGTATATGAAATATCTTATTGCATTATTGTTTTCTGTTTCAATTAGTTTCGCTTCCGAAAAAGATTCCCTCATTTGTTTTACAAAACCAGAAGTGACTAAATTATGGAATAAAATTCAACTAATACGTGATTCGGTTGAATATCTGACTGCAGTTGTAAATGCACAGGATACCGTAATAGATTTATATGTTTCTAGATCTGATACGTTTATACAACAACTAAAAAATCGTGATGAAGCACTTGCCGCTTGTAAAAAAAGAAGTATAGAATTAGAAAAAATAATTGATGAACTTCAACCTCGTTGGTATGATAATAAATTTTTGTGGTTTCTAACAGGAGCCGCTTCTGTTGTTGGTGTAATTTTAGTAGTCCAATGAGTCAGTCGAATAAAAATCTTAAAGAAATAATCAAAGAGGAATACGCAAAATGTGCGTCTAATCCGGTATACTTTATGAAAAGGTATGCTAAGATTCAACACCCAACTCGTGGCAAAATTCTTTTTGAATTATATCCATTTCAAGAAGATGTTGTAAAAGAATTTAATAATAACCGATGGAACATTGTCCTCAAATCTCGTCAGTTAGGTATCTCTACTTTAATTGCAGGATATTCCCTTTGGTTGATGTTGTTTAATCAAGATAAAAACATTCTTGTTATTGCAACTAAACAAGAAACTGCAAAGAACTTGGTTACAAAAGTTCGTGTTATGTATGATAATCTTCCAAGTTGGTTAAAAACCGGTGTTCAAGAAGATAACAAACTTTCACTTCGTTTTAGAAATGGTTCACAAATTAAAGCCGTTTCTGCTGCCGCTGACTCTGCTCGTTCTGAAGCACTCTCACTTCTGATTATAGACGAGGCCGCCTTTATTGATGATATAGATAAAATATGGGCATCTGCACAACAAACACTTGCAACAGGTGGAACTGCAATTATCAATTCTACACCAAACGGTGTTGGTAATTTTTACCATAAACAATGGGTTAAGGCAAAACTAAAAGAAAGTTCATTCAATCCAATAGAATTATTATGGCAAGTTCATCCGGATCGTGATCAATCATGGAGAGATGAACAGGATGCTCTTCTCGGACCAGATTTGGCAAAACAAGAATGTGATGGAAACTTTCTTGCATCTGGTCGTTCTGTCATTGATGGGGAATTGGTTCAATGGTATAGGGAAACTTATGTATGTGAACCAAAAGAAAAACGTGGTGCAGAAGATGCTTATTGGATATGGGAATATCCAGAACCTAACAAAACTTATATTGTTGTAGCCGATGTTGCTCGTGGTGATGGAAACGATAACTCAGCATTTCATGTTCTTGATATAGATAATTTAGAACAAGTTGCAGAATATCGTGGAAAACTTGATACAAAATCATATGGCAATATGTTAGTATCAGTTGCCACAGAATACAATGATGCAATGTTAGTAGTTGAAAATGCCAATGTTGGTTGGGCGGTTATTCAACAAATTATTGATAGAGGTTATCCAAATCTTTATTACACTTACAAAGAAGATGGTTATATTGATCCATCCATACAAATACCAAAAGGTTATGACTTAAAAGATAAATCACAAATGGTTCCAGGTTTTACTACAAGTGCAAAAACAAGACCACTTCTTATTTCTAAATTGGAAACATATTTCCGTGAAAGAACACCGATAGTAAAATCTGCAAGATTGACCGAAGAACTTCTTGTATTCGTTTGGAACGGATCAAAGGCGGAAGCACAAAATGGATATAACGATGATTTGGTTATGTCATTTGCTATTGGTCTTTGGGTTAGAGATACCGCGATAAAACTTCGTCAAGAAGGTTTGATGAAAACAAGAATGAGTTTAGACTACATGGGTAAGGCATCTGTTCCGCATAAAACAACATATGGTTTTGGTGACGATACAGGATGGAATATGAAAGTAAATGGACAAGACGAAGATTTAACTTGGTTAATAAAATAAGATTTCGTATTTTTCCTACATATTTATATTAAGTTTATATTACATAAAATAGGTGACAAATGGCTCAAAGAAAATCATTATTTGACAGATTGAAAACACTTTTTTCAACTAATGTTGTTGTTCGCAACGTTGGTGGTAAAAAATTAAAAGTTGTTGATACTGCTCGTTATCAAGCCGATGGGAACCCACATACATCAAAAGTTATTGATAGATACGGTAGATTACATGGAACAAAGGGAACCCCAATATCAGTATACAATCAATACAACTCATTTTCAGCAACAAAAATAGATTTATATTCTGATTATGAGGCAATGGACACCGATGCTATTATTTCATCTGCACTTGACATATATTCCGATGAAAGTACATTAAAAAATGATCAGGGTGATGTTCTTACAATTAGAACAGATAATGATAATATACGAAAAATTCTTCGCAATCTTTTTTATGATGTTCTTAATATAGAATACAATTTATGGCCTTGGATCAGAAATCTTTGTAAGTATGGAGACTTTTATCTCTATCTTGATGTAAAAGATGAATTGGGTGTAACGAATGTTGTTCCATTTTCACCGTATGAAATGCAAAGAGAAGAAGGAACTGATCCAGAACATATCTATATGACTAAATTTATCTATGAAGGACCTCTAGGAAAAGGAGAATTTCAGAACTATGAAATTGCTCACTTCCGTCTTCTCGGTGATACAAATTATCTTCCGTATGGTAAATCTATGTTAGAAGGTGCTCGTAAACTTTACAAACAGCTTATACTCATGGAAGATGCTATGTTGATACATCGTATTATGAGGGCACCGGAAAAAAGGATATTCAAAGTTGATATTGGCAACATACCTCCGGCAGAAGTAGACCAATATATGAATAACCTTATGAATAGAATGAAGAAGACACCTGTTATCAATGAACAAACAGGTGACTATAATCTTCGTTTCAATATGCAAAATCTGTTGGAAGACTTTTATCTTCCAGTTCGTGGTGGACAATCTGGAACTACTATTGAAACGCTTGCTGGTTTACAATATGATTCCATTCAAGATATTGAATATCTAAAATCAAAGATTTTTGCTGCTCTTAAAGTTCCAAAACCATATTTGGGCTATGATGAAAGAACAGAAGGAAAGGCAACACTGGCTGCTCTTGATATTCGTTTTGCTAGAACAATAGAAAGAATACAAAGGATAGTTGTATCGGAATTAACAAAGATTGCGATTGTTCACTTATATGCTCAAGGATATGAAAATGCAGACCTCGTAAATTTTGAACTTGGTTTGACCGGTCCATCTATAATATATGAACAAGAAAAAGTTGCTCTTATGAAAGAAAAGGTGGATTTGGCAGGAACACTTGTTGAAAAGAAACTATTTTCATTGAAATATATCTATTCAAACATATTCAATCTTTCAGAAGATGAAGCTGAGTTTGAAAAGAATGAAGTTCTTGAAGACATTAAACATGCATTCCGTCAAAAACAAATTGAAAATGAAGGAAATGATCCTGCTGTTACAAAAGAATCATTTGGAACACCACATGATATTGCAAGTATGCAAGTTCGTGGTAGTGCAAAAATGATAAATGATGTAGAAGTTCCAGAAGGTGGCTGGCCTGGTGCAGGTAGACCTGCTAAGAATTTGAATTATGGAACAGATAAAAGTCCATTTGGGCGTGATCCAATTGGAATGAAAGACGTTGGTAATACATTGAAGGTAAATAATTCACCGAAAGTTAATAGTAAAGGTGGATCACCACTATCTCTCGAAAATAAAAATGTTGAAAAATTGATTGATAGTATGTCTGGTATTAAAATTAAAACAAAGAAGATAATATCAGAAAGTCTCAAACCATCTAATATACAAGAAAATGAACCAAATTTACTGGATGAAAACAATTTATTAGATGAATTGTAATTTTTTCTATATTTATTCTATGAAAGTGCACACAAACAGGTATAAGGAAAAATGAAGAAAATAAAACATTCAAAGTTCAAAAATACTGCAATGTTGTTCGAGTTATTAACTAGACAAATAACTTCGGACATCATTTCTTCAAATGAATCAGTAGCAATACAGATACTAAAAAAATTCTTCAATAAGAATACAGAACTTATTAAAGAGTATAGACTGTATAAAACACTATCTGATGAAAAATTAAAGTCTGATACTAAAGCAAATATGCTTATTGAGGCCGCATTAAAAGCCCGTAGAGGGTTGAATAAAAATAAACTGCAAAACGAAAAATATGAATTGATTAAAACTATAAAAGAAAATTTTGAAATAGATTCATTTTTTCAAACAAAGGTTCAAAATTACAAGTTATTGGCTTCAATATACAAAATTTTTGAATACAACGAATTAGAAAATCCAGTTGAGATTACAAAATCAAGGATAACTATTCTTGAAAATATAACATCAAAACAAAGTAAATCTAATTTAACAGAAGATATTGCTATTGCAAGTGAGCCAAAAGAAGTTCGTTTGATGGCATACAAATATCTTGTTGAAAAATTTAATGCAAAGTATAGTAATTTAATAGAGCCACAAAAAGTTTTGTTAAGAGAATATATTGAAAACGTAAGCAACACTAACAACTTAAAATCTCTTGTTCAAACTGAGGCAGTGACTATAAAAAGATTGTTTGTAAAAAATATGCATAGAATATCTGATAAATCTCTAAAAATAAAATTACAAGAAGTTGTTGGACTTTTAGATGAATATGAGACAATTAAAAATGTAGAAGAAAATCATATATCTTCTTTGCTTAGATATTACAGTATTATAGACGATTTATCTTGGAGTAAATAATGTCAGTAAACGAAATACATCCATATAACTTTCCACAATCACAAGCAACTGAATTTGAAAGAAAAGGTCATCCTGGAAAATTTTTGAAATCCATAACTTGCGGTACTGGAGTTACGGATTTTACTGGTTCAAATTTTGGAGTAGGTGGGATAATTGTTCCAAGTGGAGCTACTGGAACACTATATCTATCTGCAGGTGGATCCATACCATTGACAGTTCTTGCTGGTGCTCAACGTATATTTGAATTTTCCGCATCATCTATTGATGTTGGATCAGGAACAGTATATGCATTGATAAAAAATCAACTTTCAAAATAAGGTATCATATGAATGTAGAATCTTTCATAAAAAAACTCAAAGAATCAGAGGATTATAGAGAATTTGTTGAAGAAATCTCTCTTGATGAAATGAGCACAACTGCATCTGTTCCCGGATATCAAACACCAAATGCATTTGCTGCTAGTGAGGATGATTTTGAAGAACACAATAAAGAAACTGCAGAGGTCTATGGGTATAAAATTGTTCCTAAGACCAAAAAAAGAAATTATGAATCCGTTTACAAACAGGCAATGGGTGTAATTAAAGAAGGAACATACAATGAATTTCGTAGAGACGAAACTCGTAGCAGTAACAGAAAAATAAACGATTCTATTAAAAATATAAACAGAACAATCTATGAAGTCGAAAGAGTTGTTGAACATGCACTTAAATTAAAAACTGAAATGAATGTTGATCAAAGAACTCTTTGGGGTGAATCCATGAATAGATTGAGAAAAATATCAGAAAGAATAAACAGAATTACTAAAAAAATACATGAATTAGGTGCATAACTATGAAACAATTACTTGTAGATACTATACTTTTTGCTGCTAATCCAAAAATGATTGCAGAATCAGAAAGAAAAAATAATGGTAAAGTCATAGTTTCGGGTGTTTTACAAAGAGCTGAGGCAAAGAATCAAAATGGTAGAGTTTATCCAAAAAAGATTTTGATGCGTGAAGTTAAAAAATATGCAGAAACGAATATAAAAGAAAATCGAGCTCTCGGTGAACTTGATCATCCAGATTCATCGGTGATAAATCTTCGCAATGTTTCTCACAATGTTCTTGGTGTAGATTGGAAAGGAAATGATGTTGTTGGAACTGTTGAAATACTACCAACACCATCTGGAAATATACTAAAACAACTTCTTGGTGCAGGTATTCGCCTTGGAATATCATCAAGAGGATTGGGTTCTGTTGAAGAAATAAGTGAAAATACCGTAGAAGTTCAAGATGATTTTGAATTGATTGGTTGGGATTTTGTATCAAACCCATCAACTCATGGAGCATTTATGTACCCGAATCCAATGGGTGAAGGGATGAACGAGAGTCTGATTATAGAAAATGTTTCCACATCAACAATATCTAAAATTGATCCAAAAATTCAACGTATTCACAATAACATAACAAACATTATTTGTGAAATTGGTAATGTATGTGAATGTATATTTGAGGGGAGATAACGATGCCTGCATTATCGAAACAACAACAAAAACTTATGGGGTTGGCTCTTGCTTACAAAAGAGGTAAAGTTTCTACATCTGATGTTAGTAAAACGGTAAAACAATTAGCAAATTCTATGTCTGAAAAAGAACTTGCAAAGTATGCTGGAACAAAACATAAAGGTCTTCCTAAAAAAGTCGGTGAAACTAAAACAACGATGACAAAGGAAGAAATAAATCAACTTGTTGCAGATGCCGTTCAGGAAGTTATGAATGAAAAATTTAATACGAAAGTTTTGACATCAGAACAGAAACAACAATATATTGAGGCAATATCTAAATACAATCAATATAGAGAAGTTGTCCATCGTTCAAAACAACTTCCAGAAGTTGTGTCTGAAATAAAAAGAATGGTGGAATTTGCTAGTAAAAACATGGTGGAAGAATCTGGTGATTGGTTTGAAGGAGTTTCCCATAGACGAAATTCAAAGAGATTAAAGGAATCTGTTAGTGAATTTCAAAAAATATCAGAAAGAATAGTTAAGTTACAAAGAACCTTGGAGTCTATCTACGAAAATATAGGTAAACAACTCGGATCATTTTATGAAATAAAAAAATAATAAGGAAGATGTTATGTCAGACAGAGTTTATACCACATCCAATCCGGCTCATGTAAAAGTTAAAGCCGGTGGAATGAATATAGATACGATGATTAAGGTTTTTAAGCGTAAAGTAAAAGAAGCCGGTATTCTCGAAGAATATAAAAGTCGTATGGAATATATTAAACCATCAAAAAAGAAATCAGAAAAGAGAAATGCTGCTATCAGAAGACAAAGAAAATTGGATTCTGAAAACATTTAATGGAGATAAAATGACCTTTGCTAGTCTTGAAAAACTAATCCGTAAAGAAACACGGAAAGTTATTGAAAACCTGGAAAGGTCTTTGTCTTTATATGAGGAAGACGAAAAACCCGCAAGTGAAAATCCTGATAAGATGCTTGTTGTGAATAAAGAAAGTGGAAAATCTTATTACATAAACAAAGATAGTTTTGATCCAGCAAAACACGATGTATCTACAACAAAAGAACCAACGAAAGAAGAAGAAGAAACTGCTTCTGAAACTCCAGTAGAACCTGCAGCAGAAACGCCGGCAGCAGAAACACCGGCAGAAACTCCTGCCGAAGAACCTGCAGCAGAAACACCGGCAGCAGAAACACCGGCAGAAACTCCTGCCGAAGAACCTGCAGCAGAAACACCGGCAGAAACTCCTGCCGAAGAACCTGCAGCAGAAACACCGGCAGCAGAAACACCGGCAGCAGAAACACCAACCGAAACGCCAAAAGAACCTAACGAAGAAAAAACCGGTCTTAAAACTGTTGGTTTTTTGAATAAAGTAGATGTTGAAAAATTAGATATAAAAACAGATAATTTATATCCAGAGACAAGAGATGCTTTATTACAATATGATTATGAAGATATAATAGATATGTATGATTTGAGTGTTGGTGATGATAAGGTTAAATTTTCAAAACTATACAAAAAAGTGGAATCTATTGCAGTGTCTAAACATAGTCTAATAAGTAAAGGTGAACTTGATAAACAGACTATAATGGCATTGAAACATTTTTATGTAAATTCTGATAAAATAAATAACATAATACTTTTTTCAAAACCATCTGTTAGTAAACAAGAAATAAAAAAACAAATTCAGTTGGGAAAACCGAAGGAAGGCGATGGCCGAGAGAAAATATACAATAGTGCAATGAATGCATTTACAATATATGAAATGGATTATGCATTTTCAGAACAACCTCAAAAGTTAGAAAGTAGTATATTATCATACAGATCTGTTCAGAATGAAGAAATTCTTCAAATGTTTATAGATGCAGGTCAATGGTTTGATAAAACATTTGTAACAACTTCTTTGAATCCACTAATATCGGAGGGAACTGGTAAAAAAAGAATGCCACTATTTGAATTTTTTATTCCTTCTGGAACATCTATATTAACTCTACCATGTCATTCAAATGATTATTGCCATGAAACAGAAGTGACATTACCGAGAAATTGTAGATATACAATTCAAGGTTTTAATAAAAATAGAAATATCTACAAGGTATTAGTTGAGGAAAATTATGGCTGAAGAAGTAAAAATAAACACAGAAAATAGAAGCGAAAGATTTGTTTATACAAAAGATGATGTAAAATCCATATTCCAATATGGACCTACTAAAAATTCCGAAGAAAAAATAGAAAAAAAATAAGTAACTACATACTTATACTTACACAATACTCTATCCGTTATAGAGTCCGATATTATTTTTATTGCAATTAGTGTTTCAAATAACACTAAAAATAGTTGGAGATTTTTATGAATGATTTATTGAAAGAAGCTATTGCAGATGCAAAAGCCGTCAAGGAAGTAGCATTAGCAAATGCTAAACTTGCATTGGAAGAAGCATTCACTCCGCGTTTGCAG
>Ga0315909_10008152_pt1 | contig 11531 bp, 3 predicted proteins | sample LakEriMetagenome_11_FD_203527 | JGI IMG/M metagenome (GOLD analysis project Ga0315909, IMG submission 203527) | Freshwater fungal communities from buoy surface, Lake Erie, Ohio, United States - Buoy 2 MA125 | ecosystem: Environmental > Aquatic > Freshwater > Lake | place: USA: Lake Erie, Ohio...
AAGGTCTGCAATTTGATCATCAGAAAGTTCCATGTTATCAACTACTGCATTGTAGTCATTTAATATCTCTTTCTTAGATTTTACTTGCTCTTGAATCTTTATGTAGTCTCTGTTTACTATTGCGTTATCAATAAATGTTGATTCAAAGTTATCTGCTTTACTTTTTATGTTATTTGAAAAATTCTTTATACCAGTTGCACTTATTACTCTTTTGTGAATATTTGCTTGAGCTTTATTTGCTGCATCTACTTCACCTTGTATTTCAGCTTTTCTAGCTCTGTATGAAGATCCTCCCATCCCTTCAGGTGCGACAAGCTTTCCTTGCATAGCTCCTGTAAATGAACCACCTGCAAGTCCGATTATCATACCGATACCCATCTCTTTCCAACCTTCGTTAGTTCCATACTGGTGAGCCATTGCATCTGTAAATGACGCCCATAGTCCATAACCATCTTCGAATTCTGGATCATATTTAGATTTTAGGTAACTCTGCATAGTAGTTCCTGCAACACCTTGTAGACCTTCTTCATATAGACCTTCAATAGCTGGTTTACTTAAAATTTTGTATGCATTTCCAGTAAATTTCTGAAGTTTATTAGCTTGTTGCATTGCAAGTTTTCCACCAGCTTCTCTTTTTATACCAAGTCCAATAAGTCTATTACCTGCGTTTTCTAACTTCTTTCCAAAATTTACACCTATTCCAAATGTCTTTCCAAACATTGCTGCATTAGACAATGCAAGTATACCCATGTTAGCTGAGAATACTCCATTTCCTGCAGATACTGCGTCTTTTGAGAAGTTTGATATCTCTTCGTATGTTGGCTTTCTTCCGTTCTTACCTTCAAATTCAGTGAGGTATGTATCCATGGCATTTTTTAAGTTATGCCTAGCTTCCATACCTGCTTCAAACGCTGAAGTTTGAATTAAAAATCTTCCTGTATTTAATACATTACCGACCTGTCCATAGAGATTAGCTCTTCTAAGCTGTCCAACAGCATCCATTGCGGTTTCTGTTTTATCAAAAAGACCAAGCTTGCTGGAGTTTTTTAGTGTTTGTGATGCTAGATCACCTGCTAAATTTTCTGCACCTTCTCTTACAGCAGACTCAGCTAAATTTTCTGCGCCTTCTTTTACAGCAGATTTAAATATAGATTTACCTCCAGCTTTTAATCCCATTCTAGCAAAAGATGAAGGTAAAGTCGAACCTCCAGATAAAACTCCTATAGCTAATTCTGGAAGCAATGCTCCTGCAACAAATGATAAACCATTTCCAAGAACATCATTAGCCCAGAAATTTGCAGTTCCCATACTTCTCAGGAACCCCATTGATTTTTGCTCGTCTGTATAATAGTTAGGAATAGCATTATCCATCCTTTTATTCAAATCGTCCATCCAATTTGAATAGCTATTATCCCAAACTTTGTCGAACCTTCCTTGACTTATACCTTCATAAATTCCAGTAGCTGTACCTAGAATTGCATCGGATGCGTATAAAGCAGTTTTAGATACAAACTTTTGAGCTCCATTCCACCACTGTTCTCCAGCAGATTGCTCTCTTGCTAGTCTATCTTCTTCACCGTAACCTGTTGTGTAATTTTTGTACTTTGGTATAAATGTTCCATCAGATAGTCTATCATAGACATTTGACATAGGAACATCATACTGTACAGCTTGTATACCTTTTCTTTGAAATGAAACTGGTTGTAAGTTTACTTGCGGTAATTGTGCTGGAGCCATTTGCCCTCTAACGCTTCTTACAACGTCATCTAATGTAGTTACTTGAAGTGGCATTTAATAAGTTTTATTGTCCTAACATTTTTTGAAGCTCTGACTGACTAGTTCTAATAGCAGCTCTTGTTGATTCAGTATTTATCATATCATTTAGATATTGAGTAAATACAGCATGCTTCATGTATAAAGATTCATCATATAAGAAGTTACCAACTTCATTTGTTGAAAACCCTTTAGCAACAGGTACTGAATAAGACCCTCCACTCTCTGTTTTTAAACTTAAGTGGTACATTTTATCTTCATCATTACCTTGCAATTTTACATCTAAAAATCCTGGATCCTCATGGAATCTACGCATTTCTGTAAGAACTTTATTTACAAGTTGCATATCTCCTGTATTTCTAGCTGCTGCTTCTATTGCTCTAAAGTTATTTGGATCATCCATAGGTAATAAGCCTCCGTAACGTTGCATTGTTCTTGTCTTAACTGACTTATCAACCTCTGAATCATGAACTCCTCCTAAATCAAACACATGAGCATCTTTACCGTAATCTCCAGTAAAATCGTATTTTAATTCTTTAGTATGAGCAAATCCAAGAGCTTCTGCTTTTTCTTTTTCTAGGATTCCTCCCCATTTTTTAACAGTAGTTCCTTTATCATTATCATATACCCAATAGCTGTACTGAATTCTTCCATCAGGCTCACCTTTACTATTCATTAGGTATGTTATCTCAACGTTATTTTTGTTCTTCTCTTGACCTATAGCTTGTTTCAAAGCTTTTGATCTATAGTCTTGAGATGTTACTTCAAAAGAAGTATTTGTAGGAACCATTGTAGATTCAGCTAAATTTATATCGAAATCTCTTTTTATAATACCTAATCCATCATTGAATACTGATGCCATACTAGATCCAGAAGATTCTGTGTCCCAAAATCCTAGATCTGAAAGTGCCGTTCTTTCAGCTACACCAGGTGCATTTCTTTGTGGTCTTGTTATTCCATCACGGGTGACTGTTCTAACTCTTTGTAAGCTGCCTGCCATTTCATAAGAAGATCCTCCAGCTTCTACAATAATTTTAGACTCTAGTTTATCTAATGACGTAGGTAATTTTCTAAAGTTATCGTATCCAATTTTATCTACTAAATCACTTCTCATCTTGTTAAAGATCTGCCTTCTTGAGCCTTTATCTACTTCTGGATCTAAAATCATGTGGTTATACACATACATATCCATAGACAATTTCTCTCCTTCTGTAAGTGAATTGTATCCTTTTTGACCTCCACCATTTTTCTTAACTTTAAAAAGTAAGGCATCATATGCATCGAAGTCAGTATCAACTACTTTAAATCCTGACTTAGAATTTCCAACAACCATTTGAAAGAATGAAGGGAACTGTTGGTTAAATTCTGGATTTACTTGAACTTCTTTTAATATTTTATTAAGTACATCTCCTTTTAAGTTTCCAAATTGCTCTCTTACTCTTTTTATTTCAGGGGATACTGCTACAACTTTTTTATCGAAATTTATAATTGCATTTCTAACATTAGGTTTAGAGAAGTCTAACTTGACTTTTTTACCTCCAATCACATACTCTTTCACCTGACTTGAAGCGATGTCCTTATCTGTAACCTTTTCAGCTAATTCTGTAAGAGATGTTTCTCCAAGTCCAGGTACAACTGCTTGTAAACCTTTTAGTGCGTTATCAAAGTCTTTCAACTCTTTTTCAGTAACTTTAAGTTCTGCATAACCTTCCTCATCACCGACATTTTCTTTTTTACCAGTAGGTATAATAGCCTCTTTAGGTAAACCAGTTGCTGGATCAATGCCAGCATCTAGCATTGCTTTTTGCTTTTTCAGATCAAATTCTTTAAGCTTAAGATCGTAGTTTAATTCAAACTCTCTAACCTTCTCATTAAATTCCATGGTTTTAACATGGTTTTGATCTACCTCTCTTTTTATTGTGAGAGGTCCATAAGAATAAGCATCAAGGTACTTGCCTTTAAAATCATTTGTATATAATGAAAAGAATGCACCTTCTTTACCAACAGCTTCGTAAGGATTAGACATTAAAGTCCCATTGCGTTGCTCCCAAGCTTGAAGAGCTTTGTCATACTCGTCTCTTTTCTTAGGATTCTTTTCTTTATCTCTTAAGGACTTTAAGTTTGTTACATAGTGATTTGATTGCTCAAGATCTTTAGATACACTTGCATTATATTGCTGAGCTAATTGTTCTTCATCTACAAATCGACTTCTATTCCAAGACTCTCTTTGCATTTGAGCTCTTCCACTATCTCCGATAAATACATCAAGGGCTGCATCAAGTCTTCCTCTATCAACCGCTTCTTTTGTGACGTTGTCAATAAACATTCCAACTCCATTTTCTTGAACTACCCAAGTAGCCTTAAGTTGATCTGCTATTTTATGAATGTTATCTTGAAGTCTTTTATCGTAATTATCATACTTAATGAAACCTCCTCCACCTTTATACTCAGTACCGACTTGTCCATCATTTAACCATGCATTAGCATTACGCATAGCGTATTGATAATTGTCTTCTGAGTAATCATCAGGCTTATCAACTTTCATCTTTTCCCAAACAGCTTGTTCTGAACGGTACTTTCTAGTTGATAATACTGCATTCTTTACGTTATCATCGACAACTTCAGTAAGTTTTCCAATCAAATCATTAGCTAATCCAGAAGATGATAAATCTAATGCTGCATACTTATTTGCAATATTAACAGCTGCCTGTACTCTTCCTTCAGTATAGTCTTTATCCTCATCTTTTGCAAGATCAATTGCTCCGAGTTGGTCTGTAAGAGCTTGTAACCTCTGTCTGTTTGCATCTAATTTACCTTGCTTATACTGTAAAACAGTACTTATCAAGTTATAATTAGGTGTATATAGAGGCCTATCGTAGTTGTGTAATATACTATAAGCGTTTGCCAAAACTGAAAATTTTTAATTTGTAAATTTAATATTTTTAATCAATATATCCAAAATTATATGAAACTATTTATACTATGTTACGTATGGGCTTCCAAATAATTGTGCATATGGATTAGTTGTCCTTATCTTAAACTGGTATGAAGGATCATATTGAGCTTGAGACATATTTTGAGCTAGATTAAAATCATCTGCTAACTCATTGATAAGATTTAGGTTTTGATTAACCATTGTTCTATTCATAGCCAAATCATTTAATCTGTCTGAATATCTTCTTAAATCTTCTTCAGTATTTGCCAAAGCAGTAAACTGTCTCTGTTCAAAATTTAATTTATTCCTAATATCAGCTTCACCTTGTTTATCTCTTTGTCCAATGTTAAACAATTCTGTTTGAGACAGGTTCTGAGCATTTACTATATTTGCTTTATAAGCCTCTTCATTAAGTTGACGTTGTCTATCTGCTTGCATTTGAGCTATTACAATTGCTCTTTGTTGTGGAGGTAATCCTTGGAGCTGATCAGCAGCAAGTTTCATTGACTCTCCGCTAGTTTGAATCTGTTGCTCAATTCCTATTCTAACTGGATCAATAAGTCCAAATTTAGATTCTGGAAACATGTGAGCTTGAAGAGGAGTTGGAGGAAGAGGATAGTATGTAGGTACATCATACATAGTAGGAAGTTTAGGTCTACCTGTTACAATATCATCTTCTATCTTATCTTCTTTCTTCGGTTCTTCTTTTGGTTCTTCTTTAGGCTTTTCTTTCATCTGTTCATAAGGATTCAATACAAAATCTGCATCTTCTTCCATTATGTCTGATAATGTTTCAAGTTTTAATCTACTTGATTCACTTATTAATTCTGGATTAGTTTTTACAGCTTCTTGTAATTGTTTAGTTGTAAAAATACCCATATTAGCTAATGCTTGCTCTTCCTCTGGGGTTACGACATCAACACCTTTATTGAATCTTCCAGATGTAAAGTTTCCTAATTTTGAATCAAAACCTCTTGCTGTGAGTCCTTCAGAAAATGTTTCTTTTTCAACAAATGACTGTGCGTCTTTTACTGAGGCTTCGTCAAATAGCTCTGGATTATTTAAAATAGTCTGAGCTGTAGACTTCATTCTCTTATTCGCTCTTTCCTGAAACTTCTTAACTTGAGGTAATACTTTTGAAAAATCAAGATCTTTATTATAAGATATTTTTCCATCTTCAAATTTTACTCCAAATACATCCTCTGATGTCACAATATCTGGGAAGTTTCTGTATAAATACTCCATTACATATGGTACATCTTCTTCTCCAATTTTTCCAAATGCTGCTTTACCTTTCGCCTGTTGAACTCTTTGATATGCATCAGTATCTGAATAAGCGTGCTTTCCTTTTGTAGTAGTTCTAAAGGTTGTAAAACCTCTAGAGTTGTCCATGTCATATTGTATTCTATTTGCTACTTCTGATGTAATTTTTCCGTCTGCAAATGCTTTGGCTATTTTCATCGGAGTATCCAACTCTCTTTTAAGAGTCATATATTGCTTTCCAGTTAATCCTTCTGGTATAAGTCTTTGTTGACTAGAAGCTGGTTTAGATTCAAGAAGATTCTGAGAAGTCAATACTTGATCGACATCTGTTCTATTATCTTTTGAAACTTTAGAAAGACCCCCTGTTGAAGTAGTTGCATAAAGTGGATAAGATACAGTTGCATCTCCTTTTTTAAGCTTAACACTTCCGTCAGGGTTCTTTTCAACGTCTGATGCTTTTAAAACTGTTTTATTGTTTACTCCTGGACCTATCTCGGTTAAACTATAGTTACCTTCTTTATCTACTGTTACAAACGTAGCACTTTGTGTAGCTTGTGTTCCGCCTACTTGAAACTTTTTAGTATTCAACATTGCAAGAGCTTGCTCTTCTGTAAAGCCGTACTTATTACGTACCTTGTCAAACTTTTCTTTACTCAGTCCTCCATAAGTGTTAGACTCATTAACTATTGCTTCATAGTCAATCATAACTGTACCACCTGTCTTGAAAACATTTATGTTGTTTCCATCAAAGTTTTGAACTGGTCGAACTGGAACACAAGATTGAGAATTAGAATCCCACTCATATCCTTCTGGACAAAACATTTCAACTGGACTAATTACAGGTTCTTGATAACCGTCTCTTGATAAAGGAATAAATGCTGTCTCCATTCCTGAAGTTATAGGCATATACTTAGATGGCATTTCTTCCTCCATCTCTCCACCAACTTCAAATTTATTGAAGATACCTCCGTATTTCATCTCGCCTTTCTTAGGCATGTTCTTTTTGTCTTTCTCTTTTGATTCTTCTTGAGCGTTAAAAATGAAATCAAAGAAATCTGCTCTTACACCTTCCTTACTCTGTTTCATTTCTTCTATCTCATTTATTTTCTCTGAGATATACTGTTGATTTAATCTAAATGTAGCTTCTGGTACATTCTTTTTCTCTAATTCAGTCTTTAGCATTTTGATCATTTGCTCTTGCTCGTCAAATAATCTTTTTAGGCCAATTTTCTTTTCAAATTTTTCCTGTGCTTTTGCGAAACTATCTTTTGTAGTTAAAGCTACATCGTATAATTCTTTAGCATCTGCTACATTGTTTTTGCTTAGTGTAAGGAACTTTGATAGGATACGAGTTCCATCAGGTATATTCATCTTTACACCGCCTTTACTATGTGGATTTCCTTTCACAGTATGCATAACGCCATCAGGAAATTGAAGAACTTCTTCTCCTTCCAATTCAGCGTTTGGTTCTATCATAGGACTTTTTATTTCAGATATGACTTCTCCAGTCAATCTCTTTTCTAGAGAAGGTTCATTCTTACTTTTTAGTTTTATTTTTTTGATGTTAAAGTTTTTCATTTCAATGAAATTGTTTTTCCATTATTTTCTTTAATTGTCCCTTTATACATCTTTCCTCCGTATTCGAATTCAATGTATTCTCCTGCTTGAAATCTTGGATCGTTTGCGAAATCTAGTTGACTTGTAAAATTTCCGCCCATTTCTAGGCCTAAAACTTTTCTTTGATTTTCTCGTACTTTTTCTTTATTAGCTTCTACTTTCTTTCTATTTTGTTCTACTTTATATGCATTAGCTGCTACCTTCTCTTTGTTAGAAAGACCTGTTTGGTTTTTCATACTTTTAATTAAAGAAGGTACTTGAGCTCTTGTAGCTTCAAACTCATTGACATCATAACTACCACCAAAACCACTAGCTATATTTTTTTCTACTACTCTTACTGGAAAGTTTTCTCTTCCTTGAGAATAACCTAAAGTATCCATTGTCACATATCTTTCTGGGTAAGATATAACACGATCTCCTCCTACATTGTTAGTGTAGTAAGATTCATGTTGTGCAGATCGTAATTTTCCTTTATTATCTGCTTGATATTCTTTAAATCTATAATAATCATCAGCATAAGGAGATCCTATAACAGATTTACCTCCTTTTTCAGTAATAATAGGTTTGTTACTTTTCCTATTACTAGTAGTAGTAGGTATTGGATAAATACCTGCAGGAATTGCAAAATAATCACCTTGATATTTTAAATCTGTTCTTTTTGGTACAGGATTAAAATAAGTTACAGAAGCAGTCCCTCCAGGTTGAAAACTCATAACACCACCTCTAGCTGCATTTGCAACATCCCCTGTATAACCATAAGCATTTTGTCCAATTGGATTATATTGAACTCTTCTCATTTGTTTTTCGTACCAATCTTTAGCTTCGTTAGATGCTTTAGAAAAAGCAAGTCCTGACAATACATTTCTTCCTCCTTTAAAAGCTGCAGAGGCTGCTCCAAGACCAATTCTTAATCCTTTGTTTCCTGAATCATCTCCTATAGCTCTACCGATATTGTATAAAGTTCCTTCAAGACTATACCTAGATGGATCAAATAGGTTTGCTCCCATAGCTAGGCCTTCTCCAAATGTCATTCTTTCATCTTCTTCAGCACCAGGCTCAGTTGGTCCTGTACCTAAAGCTGTTTGATCAATATTTCTAGCCTGCTCTCTTGCAACTTTTCTATCCCATCTATCTGGTCCAGATGTCCTAGGCATATATTCATCTTCTCCTTCTAGTTCTGGTGAAGTAGTTAAATTGGATGTAGTTTGCTGAAAATTATTCATAAGGCCAGGAAGCATTCCAGGAATCTGCCCGAAGTTTCCAGTAGCCTGAGCCATCATCAATTGAGCATATGGTGAAGTTTGTTGTCCCATATCTGGCATTCCTTGGTTCGCATATGTTCCAGTCACTTGATCCATTGCTGATTGAGCATATGGAGACATAGGCATTCCAGTAGAAGGTGGATTTGGAAACATTTCATCTTCACTTATATCTGGTGGCATGAATCCTAATGCTGGTTGATATGGAGGAGTTTGAACTGCTTGTCTAGCAGACATTGGAGTATTTGCAAATGCTGGATTTATCCTTTCTGCTAAAAATTGATAATCAGATTGACCTGCTAAAAACTTAGGCCACTCTCTTTCTGCAAGTACATCTATTGATCCTTTTGGAAGAGATTTATAGCTTACACCATACATTGATTTTGCCATAGCATCATTGAACTGATCTCTAGTTATAGAGTTAAGATCTGGAGGTGTAGTCTTTATTCCAGCAGCTTGGTAAAATCCCATAGGATTATTCCTCATTAAGAGAGCATAATCTCGGAGTTCGTCTAAATTCATATCAATACAGTTGTTAAGATTGTGAAATTAATAATTTTAAGTATCAAATAAAAATAAATTGATTTTCTTATAACTTAGTGTTTATAGGCATGTACTTTTTCCATAGTTGCTTTTTCATTGCGTCTATTTCTTCTCTGTCTTCTTCATAACCATTCTCTCTTATCCAGTTTAAATGATCTTCTACCTCTGCTTCAACTTTCATTTTTATTGAGGTAAAATCTTTTGAAGACAATTTTTTAGGAGTCTTTTTATTTATTAGTGGATATTCAACAAATTTTGTAGCTCCTTTAAATTCATGAGTTCCAGTATTCGGCATAATGACTCTAGGCTCTCCTACATCTGGTACAACATATAGTGGTATGTCTCCATATCCGTCTGTTGCCATTAGATTGCCTTGAATTTCTGTTATCCATCCTGGATACTTACGCTGACCTTCTTGGTCTTTAATTATTTCTCCACCATCTTTAAATTTAGGTTTTCCTGTTTTTGAATCTATGTATATTCTACCATATATTTCAAAAGGTTTTGTTAAACCAAAAGTTTCACCTATACCAACTCCATCAGAAGCACTTCCTGAACCTCGGTCAAAAATATCATAATATGAAATATAATCACCTTTTTCATCTTTTCCTTTGGATACAAAATATCTACCTATTGCATTAGATACATGATCTTTTGCTTTTGTAGATTTTTTCATAAATTTTGAATAGCCTGAAACAGCATATGTATCATCATTTATTTGTTTATCATCTGGTAATAACGTATGTTCATTAAATATTCTATTATAATTGTCTATAACTTCTTGTTTAAACTTAGGATCATTAATACTTATATAATTAGCTTTAGGATCTTTAGCAGTAGTAGGTTTATATTGACTGTATTCTAATACGTTATGTTTTAAAGGTTGCCCTGCAAAATATCTATATAAATCTCCTAAACTACCAAAATTATCTTGTCTTCCTTTTCCTCCAGCAGCTTGTATACTTCCCCAATTCCACCAAGGTTTAAAGTCTTTTCTTTCTTTTATTGTTATAAGACTTTGTGGACTTACTTTAATTTCTGGTAATTCTACAGTTGGTCTTGGAGCTTCTTGTGGAAGAGCATATTGCACACCACCTTCTTGAAAAGTTGGATTGAAAAGAGTCTCAAAATCAGATTTCTTACCTGTTGGAATATACCTGATTTTACCAGATCTTGGATCTACTACTTTCTCAAACTGTCCATATGTTGTTTTACCACCTTCAAGTGATCCGTCAGCTGCCTCATACTGATAGCTTCTACCTAATGGTAACACCATCTTGTCTCTCAGTGGCATTTGAATAGGCGATGTATTTTCAGTTTGTACTGGAACTGGTTCTGGAGTTGATACTACTTTATCTACTGGTTTTGAATTTGACTTTGACTTTAGAGTACTTTTTTTACTTTTAGTTGGTTTCTTATATAATATTTGATTACCTGCTTCTGTATACATCCCTATTCTAGGATCATTAGGATCAGAGACATATATAGGAGGATAATCATAAATATTAGGTTTAGCTATAGAGGCATCTGCTTTTTTGTAATAAACAGGTTGAACTGGTTTTTTAAATCTATAGTTCATAAAACCTTCATTACTCCAAAAATCTGTTGGTAATATACCTGTTCTTTTAAAAGTACTTTCTATCTTTCTTAGATTTTTAAATGTATTTGGTCCTTGACTAATACTAAATCGATGAGTGTCGTATAATCGATTTTTACGAGGTTCGTAACTATTTTCTCTAAATGCTCTATCAAGGTCCTTTAAAGATCTTATTTTGCCATCAGATCTTGGGGGATATCTACGAAAGAATCTTTTTAATTCTGTTTCTCCTAGATTGTATTGACTTGCACTATCTATATATGCTTCTATTCTTGGATCATTTGGATCATTTGTGTATATAGGTTTTCTACCTCCACTCTGATAATTAAATAGGCCTCCGTACATTTGCTCTTGCATTGATGCTGCTCCTATTGTGGCTGCTCCAGTCCACGCCCATGGATTATTAAATAAGTCTGCGGCCTTTTTCCTATCTATAATTGAACCAAATATCTGGTCTATTGGAGTACTTCCAGACTCTATGGCATCAAGATAATCACTAGCTTGATTATTTGTTATTTTTTGACCAGGTTTTAAATTAAAGTGC
>Ga0315909_10008154_pt1 | contig 11530 bp, 9 predicted proteins | sample LakEriMetagenome_11_FD_203527 | JGI IMG/M metagenome (GOLD analysis project Ga0315909, IMG submission 203527) | Freshwater fungal communities from buoy surface, Lake Erie, Ohio, United States - Buoy 2 MA125 | ecosystem: Environmental > Aquatic > Freshwater > Lake | place: USA: Lake Erie, Ohio...
TCCTAATTTAGAAGAAATACAAAATTTTCCTGTTGCTGGTAGAGCCGCAGATGGTACTCATTTTCATCAAGACCCTGTTTCGGGACAGATGTATAGAATGAGTGCGGAGTTGCATGATAGAATACCGGAGATATTAAGAAATAGAACAATGACATCGAATAATACGTTTACAATTCAAACAATCGGTATCATACTGAAACCGCAAAAAGAAGCTCCCGAACAGCCATCGGTTTCTATTAATGACCAATCTATAAAATCATCCACAATCACGGGAAAATCGATATCTTCTTTATTTGGTATTAATCCACAATCGTTAAACATGAATGATACCGTGTCTACCATACCATTTTCAAACGATTATTACAGTTTATCGTTAAATGGACAGATATTTGGAGGACGGACTGAATCTTATTTAATTTCTGAATATATTAGACCGATTAATATCATAAATAATAAATCTACATTAGATATATTACCCGTTTCATCTAATTATTATAAACCTACTAATTTATTTTTGAATGTATTGTCCAACCAAACTAATATGATGTATTCAACATCCTATTTTGTCCCAATAAATAAATTTATTAATCGATAAGAAATAATACCGGAAACACAAACATGGCAGTTTTTGAAAGATACAAAATAGAACGTTACAAAGAAATTTTAACAAACCAACCATCTGGACTAGTATCTGATGGTGGTTTTTCCACATATTCTCTCGATGACCCATCGGTAACTCCAAATGGAACCGGTGATTTTCTTGGTATTATAAAAACTGTTGTTTTGTTAGGAGAGGTTTATAAGGAAACCATAGACATTCGTAATATGTCTTTTAACGAATTTAATAATCTTACACAAACACAATTTGATGATTATGTTCGTCAAGGAATGATTCTTTTAAACAGACAAACAAATGGACAACCTGAAAGAATTGGTTGGGTGGAAATCGGTAGAAGTCATGCTTCATTTTATTATCAGTCGTGTTCTGGTGGTAAAAGACCTGTATCTGAACATTATTTTGATATACAAGAATTTGCTTTTGATAATAGAACTGTTATCGGTGAAGGTTCTGAAATAGAACCTACGGAGGCACTAACTCCGATTGGAAATTTTGATCCAAATATTGCAAATAATCTTGGTGTATTAAGACCAGGATTTGAACCTTTAAATTTAACAGATTATATCAGATTTGCAATGGTTGGTACTATAACAAATATAAATGGGGAATCTATAAGAATAAACGATTTATCTTTAACAGACCAAACAAGACCGACTCAAGTTTCTCTATTGATGGCAAATCGAGGAGACCACTTCGATAATCAATTTGCAAATGAAGTTTCAATCGGTAAATGGGGTATGATACGAAGAACAATATCCGAGTCGCTTAAACCAGGTGTTCACGTCATTTATTCACAGTATGGGTTATCATTATCATCACAAGGAACACCATACTCATTAGATTTCAGTAGAAATGAAGGACAATGTTTACAAACAACAATTATAACTTCAACTGGTGGAGGTGCTGTAGTTACTGGTGGTACTGGTGTAACTACTACTCCACAAACAGGAGGCACTATGAGACCTCCGATGTCAATAACGGATGAAGATATTTTATTTAATGATAAATACACTAAAATACCGTGGGATGTTGGAAAAATAAATCCAGTAGATAGACAAGTTAAAGTAACCAGAGACCAACTAGAAAAAACTTGTTTTTCACTCATACACGATTTTCCAAAATCTTTAAAAGACAGATTAGTTTTTTCTCAAAATTCAATTGATTTATCGCAAATTAGTGGTTTATTTGCCACGGGGAATTCTAAAAATGGATTACCCCCATCTAGTGATTTTGGTATACTTGCATCGAGATTGAAATATCAAATTATTAAATTAATAAACGGAGAAATTCCATTTGTAACTTCTGATGTCCCAGATTTGATGGACACAGTTGATTTACCAAGAGGGTCTTTGCGTAAAGAAATAAATCCAAATACTGGGTGTATTGAAATAACTTATATTGGAACACCTGTAACTGATTACATAGGACCGGAATTATTACTTCCAACTGAATTTGGGCTAGATGAATCAGATGAACCTACTCCACTTATTTGGGATGATGGCAATACTCGTGTGGATTCAAGAGGGAGAACTATTAACCCTTTTTCTCAAACAGAATTATATTGGATGAAAAGAAGAGGGGCAACAATTTATGCACAAGGAGGTAGGGGTTGGTGGGATAGAATGAGTAGTTCGGGTGGATCTGGTAAGACTGCACATTACGGCGACGTTGTGCGATTGATAGAAATTTCAGAGCAAGAAATGCCAATTTATATGTATGCAAGTGACCAAAAATGGAATTATAAGAAAAGTGGAACAATAGAAACTAAAAGTTTATCAATAGAAAATAGAGGCGGTACAACTATAATAATAACCGACTATAGGGCAAGAGGAAATGCCAATTTTATAAACGTCGGGCTATTGGATGTACTACCGGTTGTATTGAACCCAGGTGAGATTCTCGACTTCGAAGTTGATTATGTCCCAAGGACAACTGGACTTCAGACATGGAAAGGCAAAAATGACCCATTTCCAGCATTATTAACGGAAGTTGCTCCGGAAAATTATTTAATAATTGATTATACCGCATATGCAAGATTACCACAATTGGGTTTTGTTCCTATAGATGGAATACCTGATGATCCAAGACCAAGTGATAGATGGCGATTATCGAAAAGAAACAAACTTTGGTCTAAGTTAGAATTGATAACAACAAATGGTGGTAAATAATATTTAAAATATTGTGAGTAATAACGGGAAAATAAATGGAAACTAGTATTGAACAAATTATGGCATCATTGAGTGAATCTGATAGGAAAAAAATAGAATCACATTTAAATCAATTAAAACAAGGCGATAATCCGCCAAAAGTAAATGAATACCAATGGAATCAGTTTGTTCTTGAGGCATATAAAATTGACAAAAAAAGAGAATCTGCTTCAAATAAACCACTTGAAACGTCTATTTTGAATGAATTAACTGGGGATAATACCGCGTATCAAAAATTAAAAGGAATAGAGAATGAGATTGCAACAAGAGACCCAGAAAAACGCGGAGAATATAATTCTCAAGATGGTGTTTGGCAGGAACTAAAAAATCAACTCTCTTCTCAATTTAGTCTTTTAATTCCAACTAGCACAGAAAAAGCAAAATCTGCAATAAAAACAATTAGATTTTTTAATAGGGCGTCTATAGCTGTTAGAGAAAATAAAGAATATCAAGAAAAGGTAAATAATAAATTAAAAATGGGGGACGCTATACAAACCGTAACAATTTCACCGTGCCCTAATGTTGATATGTCAAAATCACCTTACGAGGTATTTAGACGAGTATACGAGGAACGAGTGAGGGATACGAGTCTACCGGAACCAGATCCAAGTAAAATTTTTTCCGAGTACATGAATAATCCAAAATATTTTAAAGATAGTGAAGAATCAAATTCTTGGATGGAGGGTATGAGACAAGATATCCGTGACTATTGGGAAAAAAGTACTGGTCAAGGTGGGCAACGTGCACTAGACCCAAATTTATTTACTAGAGGTGATAGATTATCGGCCGGAACTAATATAACCCTTGACATGGGAACATCAAATGGAACGTATGGTAAAGAATCGGACGTGGCAGACGCCTTAAACACAAATGATCGTAAAAAAATAGCTTCTTTATTGGAAAGTAAAGTTAACGTAATGTCCCCTCCACATGATATTCATACATTAATGACAAATACAATAATGAATGAAGATGATTGGAATACTAACCCCGCAGGAAGTTCTCTTGGTGGAAAAATAGCCGCTAAAGGTACGGACGGATACCCCATAGGATATGACTTTCCAGGACTTGATTCGAGAGATAAACCGGGATCGAGAGAAGCCGAATCACTTAGCAGTGAAGATATAGATCGAGTTGCTAGATTTGCTTTGGCATCTATGGGTAAGGAATTGGAAGAATTTAATAAAGAGTATGAATTATTAAAAGAAGAACATCACAAAGGTAATATACTTTATAAAATGAAACCTACTGTACTTAAATCATTTTTTACTGCAGCCGGTATATTAGAATCCTACAAATGGGCAAAAATAGCATTTGAAATAAAAAACACCCCACCAGGCCAGGCCGTGGCAAGTGTGGCCAATCTATATCACAAATTTCACAGTTTAGGTCAATTAATTGGCGTTGTTGAAACATTTTTAGGCATATATAAAACATTAACTGCGATTAGTAATGGTAAACCCGGAGATGCTATGAGAGATTTTGGATTTACCGTTCTTGGTGCCATTAGTGAAGTTGCACCTAAGGCATTATTTCTTGATATACTTTTTCCATCCTTAACTAGAGCAGGTGCAACTGGAGTTATAGGTCTTGCATTGACCACTCTAACAACATATATCGATTATGTCATGAAACCATTTGCGCAAAGACAAAATGAAGAATTTTTAAATCGTATTCTGGATTTAGAAAGAATGTGGCTCGAAAAAGAATGCTGTACAAAAATACATCCGGGTGTATATAGAAATACACAAGGTCAAGTTTTAATACCTTTAGTAAAAGACGAAAATCCAAACTCAATAACGAAAACTATGATACCGGCTGGTTCAACGTATAAAAGGGGGTTTGAACCATATGAAAAAGAAACAAAAATTTCTATGCCGTGTGACCATAATGGGCAAATAAATGCACCACATTATATTGGTTTACGAATCGAACAATCGGTTTACATTGATCCCAACGCTTCCGCAACGCCAACACCGATTGGTAAACCAATTGACGTATTTGTTCCAAAATCAGAATGTGATGCACCTTCACAACCAAACGGTCCAGAACCAACTATTAAAGGTATGAGTTCTAATGACATAATACCGGGATGGTCTGCTCAGAGAGAATTGAGCTATCAAAATGTCATATTATCATATAATACATTATATGTTCAAAATGAATTTCAAGCCGCTTTAGATCGTGCAAAATGCAGAGCGGGATTAATACCTGAAGGTGGTGGAAATGGATATATCGATCCAACATACAATAGGGGTGATAGGATTCCACTGGACACTGGTGGTAGAGTACGACTGAAAAAATCACAACTGATTGAACCTTTAGGTCGAGAGAGAAAAACAACCGAGTATTGGCAAGATTATTGGACAAAAAAATACGGTGACGATACTAATGAAGATGTTGCAGATAGAATACGCCGCAGGGGGAATGATTATGGTGGTGGTAGAGGAAGTGGAACTGGAAAAAAACCGTCTGAAGGTGAAGATTTAGGCGACGTTCCGGGTAAAGTATAATTAAAATTTTTATAATGTATATGATATTATAAAAATAATCATGATATTTATAAGTGTAGTAAACATATCAGAGGAAATATATGAAATTATCGTCTAGAGAGAACTTGCTAAAAGAATCCGAAAAGGAATTAACTAAAATAAGAAAATATATCAAAGAAACTGATACACCTGGTTGGAATCCATCTGGAAGGCTTCAAGGTAAAAAACAGATAATAAACACGCAAAAAGAATGGGAAGAATTTTTAAAAAAGTACGGCGGGCAATATCAGGTATTTGGTGATAATTGGTATGAAACATTGCAAAAAATAGTAAATGACGGAAATGTTGAAATAAATATAGATTCATTAAATCCCGATGAAAAGCGTCGAGCGAAAAACTTATTGAAAGGTATTGAGGGGGAACTCAATAGATTAAAAACTGGCAATGTTTATGGTACAACTATTTTTTTTAAAATTTTAACCATGTTTTTAAGTTTAATCACACTCCTTGGTGCTTTGGCTTTTTTGGAGAATGATAATTCTAATATTGGTTATGGAAAAGAAAAAAAAATAGACTTTTTAAAAAAATTAAAAAATGCACCACATCCAAATAAATCACTACCATCGGATGTAATAAAATGGATAAAATCTGTTATTTCGATGATAAAGAAATAACAATAAAAAGACAATCAATTTCGGTTGTCTTTTTTCTTTCCAAATATCCTATTTATAGGATATGGAACCATTCAACAACTACATAGACATTATTAAACTCGGTATATCGAGTGGAGTCACCTTATTTGGTGTATTTCTTTCATGGTTTCTCAAATATAAGTACGGTGAATACAAACACAAGAAAATCACCCGTGAAATTTCCCAATCAAAATTAGTTCAAACAATCCTTGAACAACAACTTCACGAGTATAGTGCCCAACGTGCTTTCATTCTTCAACGTCACAATGGTGGTAAGTTCAAAACAGGTCGTTCTATGAACAAACTATCAACCACCTTTGAAGCACTCGAAGAAGGCGTAAGTACCGAATTTAAAGAATATCAAAATCTACCAACAACACTTTATTCAGGTTTAGTTGACTCTGCTCAAACCGAACGTGGCATATTCCCATCAATAGAAGATATAGACGATATTTTAACAAGAGCCTTTTTTACTCAAAGAGGAACAAAGTCTGCTGTTGTATATCCAATTATGCGTGGTGTTGAACTAATGGGTATTGTTGGATTTGAGTGGACACATAAAGCTAAAAATATGGAAAGTTCCTTTGTGGAACTAAAACAAGACGGTAAAGTTATAGGAGAAACCCTTTCTAAATTATTGTAGGAGTTTTTATGATTAATGAAAATGCAGAAGAATACGTTATCGACGAAGAAGTTGCCGGTATAGAAGTTTCAGGTATAAAGAAAGGGCGAAAACAAATAAAAAATAAAATACAATTCAATATGTCCTTGAACGGAGAACAAAAAGAAGTAAAGTCTCATATATTAAGAGACACCATCTCCGTTTTAACAGGCAAAGCCGGTTCAGGTAAAACACTACTTGCAACACAAATTGCTCTCGAATATCTTTTCTATCGTGAAGTTGAACGTATTATCATTACAAGACCAACAGTTTCTAACGAAGACATTGGATTCTTACCGGGTGACATAAAGGAAAAGATGAATCCGTGGGTTGCACCAATCCATGCAAATATGTATATGTTGTATGGTAAGCCAAGAATCGATAAACTCATAAACGAAAACATTATTGAGATTGCACCGATTTCATTCCTTCGTGGTAGAACGTTTGTAAATGCGTGTGTTATTGTTGACGAAGCACAGAACGTAACTAAATCGCAGATGGAGATGATTCTTTCTCGTCTCGGAACAAATTCAAAGATGTTGATATGTGGAGACATTTCACAGACAGACTTAAAAAATAAGAAAGACTCTGGTTTTCCATATTTATTTAATATGGTCAATACAGTCCCTGGACTTGGTGCGTATGAGCTAAAAACAAATCACCGCCATCCAATTGTTGACAATATATTGAACTATTTTGAAGAACAGAAATAAGAGAAATAAATGGTAGAGATTCCAATTTGGCCTGGGTCATCCTCATTCGCAACAGGTAGTACACCGTTCGGATTTTTTGATACAGAGGCTTCATTCCAAACAGATGCAGACAATGTAGCCGATTGGTGTGCAAAACGTCTGGGTTATCCACTTGTAGATATAGAATTACAAGCTGGAAACTTCTATGCTTGTTTTGAAGAAGCTATTTCGGAATACTCAAACCATGTGAACCAGTTTAATATTCAACAGAATATGTTGTCTATTATGGGAACACCGACGAGTAATAATCTTACCCACCAAAATGTATCAACAAACATGGGTGGGTTGATTCAGTTAGCAACAGAATATGGTTCAGAAACATTTACTAACGGTAATGTTAAGTTTTATTCCGCGTCAATCGATGTATCAATAAATAAACAGCGGTACAACTTAAACACACTTATCAGAGATGTGTATAATACAACAAGTTCTATTGAGGTAAAGAAAGTTCACCACTATTCACCACCGGCATCTATTCGTTTCTATGACCCTTACTTGGGTAATCAGGCGATGTTAGATACGTTCGGTTTCGGTGGATATTCAACAGGTGTGTCATTCATGTTGATGCCTATGTATGCTGACTTACTTCGTATTCAGGCAATTGAATTCAATGACCTTATGAGAAAGTCATCATACTCATTCGAGATAATAGATAACGAACTTCGTATATTCCCAATACCCGTCAAAGACTTTAAACTTTGGATTGAGTATATTGTTAAAGAAGAACGTTCAAATCCTCTTAAATATCAGCCAGTAAGTGGGTCTGGTGTCACTGGACTTGTTTCTGATATGTCTAATGCACCATACAATCGTATGCAATATGATAAGATAAACTCTGTTGGCCGTCAATGGATTTATCGTTATACACTTGCTCTTGTGAAAGAAAACTTGGGATATATTCGTGGTAAATACGGCTCTATCCCTATTCCAAACGGCGAAACAACTCTTAATGCTGCAGACTTACTTTCAGCTGCTGGAACAGAGAAACAAGCTCTTGTTGAAGAATTAAGAACAATGTTGGACACTATGACTCGTTCAAAACTTCTTGAAGCCAAACGTGCAGAAGTTGAATCTCTTAATGTTTCGTTGAATGCAACCCCACTAAAAATTTACGTGGGGTAAATAAATGCCACTATTTCATGGACAAAGAGATGCTGGTTTAGTTCATAAGTTCAACATGGAACTTATTGTGGACATTATAGATACCGAAGTTGGTTTATACAAGTTGTCTCTTGAAAATACAAAGACTAACATTTACGATGAATCTGATAAAAAGATTTATCACCAACCAATTAAGATACCAGCGTTAATCAACCGTCAAGAACAAACGTTCGAAGGAACTGAATTTGGACAAGATTATAATCAAGTTTGTGATTTTGGATTTATTCGTGAACTCCTAAAAGATTACGAGACTTATATTGAAGTTGGTGATGTAATTGAATACAACGGTGAATATTGGGAAGTCGATGGTATTCTTGAAAATCAATATTTCGGTGGTAAGAATCCAGATTATTCCTTTGCCACGGAAAGATGGGGACACAATGTTTCTATCATCGCTAATACACACTTGACAAGACGTTCAAGAATCCATGTGGAAGAAGTTCGTTCTGCTCCAAGAATTGCTGAAAACAATGACCTACCGGATAACATCTAATGGAAAATTCATCTAGATATAGAAAACCACCACTAAAAAGAACAAGAGATTCTTTTATAGATGACGTAAATTCAGAACAAAACCCACGTATTGATTTAGGTCGTGGGAGAGATACACAGATACGTCGTGATAAAGATAAGACTCGTAATTTGGGTGTTACACTATATGACATAGACTTTGCGGTAAAAACATATATCGACCAAACGATACAGTTAAAGATAGAAGATAACGGTGAGACAATACAGGTACCAACGATTTATGCTAATGCTGAAAAATGGGCATCTATTCAACGTAATGGGTATCTAAAAGATAAGAAGGGTAAAACTCTTGCACCACTTATTACGTTCAGACGTTCTGGTGTAAACATAAAACAAGAGTTAAGGCGTAATAAGGTGGCATCAACTGCTCAACTTGCTTACGTTATGAAACAAAAGTACAATAAATTAACACCTTACGATAAGTTTAGTAGTTTATATGGTGTAAAAACACCACAAGAATACTTTATAACACCTATACCCGATTATGTTGACGTTACATACGACTTTATTTGTTGGGCAGAATATCAAAATCAATTGAATACATTAATAGAAAATTTTGTATATTTCGGTGGTAAAGCTTTTGGTGATAAGAATCTTTTTAAGTTTGCAACAATGATAGACGGTTTGACGATGGAAGATACAAACATAACAGGTCAAGATCGTTTAGTACGTGCAAACTTTCAATTAACGGTTCATGGTTATTTATTACCGAAAGAAGTAGCAAGAGAATCAACAACAAAGAGGGTTATAACTCCAAACAAGATAACATTTGTGTCAGAGGCTTTCCGTGATATAGATAGTGCAATCAAAGAGAATGAACGAATATATGGCGGTGATCCATTTAAAGATATAAATCAAAGTCAAAGAGATAAGTCGGAAGACTTACAACGTAGATTAAATGATTTTGATGATATTGCACTCAATGGAAGTCCAGATGTTTATCCTACGGAAATCTAACCATATTTATATGTATAATGTTTTATTTTTAACAGAGGTTTTATATGTCAGAAGAAATTGGAAAAGAGTTTGAACAGGAAGACGTGGAATTAGTTAGAGGTTTACAATCTCAATATGCCACAAATACCGCTCAAATTGGTCAAGTTGAAGTTGAATTACACATTCTAAATAAGAGGTTGAAAGACCTAACAGAATATCGGGAAAACTTATTCAACACCTACGATGACTTACAAAAACAAGAACAAGAATTGGTACAGAAATTAAACGAGAAATACGGCGACGGTGTTCTTGATTTAGATTCTGGCAGATTTATTCCATCCAATACATAATTTGAGATTTTTTTCTCATATTTATATTGGAGATAATTATCATAACTTTTTTGGAGACAAATAGTGGCTAATGAAAGAATTGTAAGTCCTGGCGTGTTTACAGTCGAAAAGGATCTTTCGTTTCTACCACAAGGAATTGGTCAAATTGGTGCGGCCCTTATCGGCCCAACACTCAAAGGACCAGCTTTCGTTCCTACGGTAGTCGAAGGGTACGGCGACTTTATCACAAAATTCGGTGGTGGATATGAACAATCATATCTTCCATATACTGCTAAGAGCTATCTAACCAACGCTGGTAGTGCTACCGTCGTTCGTGTTCTTGGTTCTGGTGGATATTCACTCGATTTCCCTCTCGCACTTGTAGCAACAGGTTCGTATGGTAAGCGATTAATCTCTGTTCTTCACCCAACATTCGTAGTGACAAGTGCAGACACAGTTGACCTATTTAACACATCAACATTGGCATCGAATGTAAGCGGTTCGTTTGTTCTTACTGTTTCTGGTGGATTCACAACAGACACATCGGCATTTACAGGTAATGCAACAAATGAAAACGGAACACCATTTAGTGCTTCTATCGACCCATCGAGCACATCATATATTGGTGACCTCTATGGATATACTGCATATGGAACACATGCTGTTTACAACTATGTTGCATTTGGAAAATCAGCCTCGTCTTCGTTAGCCGCACATCCAGCAACTTCGCTTATTATCGAAACTGGTTCTGCCGCTGATTGGAACTTTACATCTGATTATCTTGAAGCTTCTACACCATGGATTACTTCACAAAAGATTGGTGCAGTATCTAATGACCTCTTTAAGTTCTACACACTTTCACACGGTGTTAACTCGAACTACGAAGTAAAGGTTGCTATCGCCAACGTTCGTGCTGCTGGTACAATCGCTGGTTCTGATTATGGTGATTTCGATGTTATCATCCGTTATGTGGATCAATCTGGAATCTATGGTTCACCATTCACAACAGAAGATGATGACCTTCGTCCAAACGTAGTTGAATCATTCAAATGTAATCTTGACCCGAACTCACCAAGATATATCGCCCGTGTAATCGGTGATCGTTATATCACAATTACATCAGCTGGTAAAGTTGTTGTAAACGGTGATT
>Ga0315909_10008155_pt1 | contig 11530 bp, 9 predicted proteins | sample LakEriMetagenome_11_FD_203527 | JGI IMG/M metagenome (GOLD analysis project Ga0315909, IMG submission 203527) | Freshwater fungal communities from buoy surface, Lake Erie, Ohio, United States - Buoy 2 MA125 | ecosystem: Environmental > Aquatic > Freshwater > Lake | place: USA: Lake Erie, Ohio...
TTTCTTGTACCATACCATTGATAAACATGCTGCCCTCATCGCCAATGGAACCACCCTCATTGAGGTGTCTTGCTAAAGCTCGAGCACCTTCTAAATTTATATGATCTAATAGAAATCTTTCTCCTATAGGAGTTTCAATAAAAACATGTTCTATTTGTCTGGCTCTGTCACCGTGTTTGTCGGGATCAATTTGATCACGATGTTTTATAATTAATTTGTGTTTGCCTACATCACCAAAGCTGACACGCTTGTTATTGCCCATGCCATATAAACGACCTTCTGAAATAGTCAATTCATCTTTGTTTAATGTTGCATCTGTGCCAGCTTGTTGTCTAAGGTCTCGTATATCTAGATTACTACGGTTTATATCCCTGTTGTCAAATATCAAACCATTACGTCTAGCAAATTTTCGCATACCTCTAAGAAATTGGGACCATTCTTTTTGTTGTGAATCATCTAACCCATCTGTAATGTTTGACCCATACACAATTTTAAGATGTTTCTCATCCACAATGCTGATTGTTATGTTGCCAAAATTGTGACCATCTTGACTTGTGTAATCAAAGTTAAAAAATCGGGCAGCTTCGGGATTTTTAGTGTCATCGGCAGATTTATCCCCTAATTTTACTGGTTCAAATCTGCTACGTATTTTATCAAATAAATCAGAGGCTATTTTGTCTAGTTCACGCATAATGTATTATTTATCGTTAAATCATTATAAAAGGCATTGGTGCTATGTAATCGTCTTGGTTATCGCGCATTTTTGCGTCTAAATCAGCATCATAACTTTGTAGTGCTTGTATAAGTCTAAGTGTAAGTAGGGTAGCGGACACTAGATCATCGGTTTCGCCTATTTTGGCAGCAAATCCCACTCCACTGGCCACAAATGTTTTTAGCTCACTGATCAAGTTTTTGCTGCAAATAATTAGTTTGCGATTTTCAATTAGATTTTTAAACTTGGCACAAACTGCCAATTTGCTTTTGTTTGTAGTAGTAAATCCTTTTCTGTATATTCTGGCTTGTCCTGGCTTGACAGGTTGGCTCAAGAATGTTCCTTTTATGTTTTCCTCACCAAATTCCGCGATTACAATTAGTGCAGCTTCGCCCAGCGTATTGTTTTCAACACTGTAGTAAATGTCATTTTGTGTGCCAATAGTTTCGTATATGTACTCGCATATTTCTTTAAGAATAGTTATCTGTCGTTGTATTGGTGTGCGATTGTGTTGCCATTCTGCCACTTGAATCATGGTTGGTAGTTCAAATACCTGTATAGCAGCATAATCGCCTCCTGTGCCAAGACTGGGATCTAGTCCTAGCACATATGTACGATTTCTTTGTGGCTTTTGAAACCAACGCACTTGTCCTTGTAGCTCTATAGGATCCCGGCCTTCTAATTCCGATAGTGTAATGCTGTTGATAAGTGTTTCGTCATAGATCAAAAACTCGCAACCGTGTTCGCGTCTAAAACGTTCTTCTCCAATGCGTCCAATTTCTTCGGCTTTCCACTGTTCGTCCCTGTCGGGATGCTCCCACCATGCGGCTTGATATCCTTTGAATCCATTTACGCCCAATCCATCTGTTCGGGGATTGCCAAATTCATCTACTGTTTTGTTTGCCTGTTTCCATATGAATGCAAATTGATCTTCATCGCTGTTGGGGGTGCTGGTAATAATGGCTTTACCACCAGTGCTGAGTGTGGGTGATATAGAAGTCCAAAACTCTTTAGCAATGGTAGGTCGCACAAACGCAAACTCGTCACAATAAAGTAACGTAATACTCATACCTCGACCAGTTGTTTCAGTGGTAGTTTGACTTACAATACGACTTCCATTTTCAAAATCAATGGAACCTTTGTTATAACTGGTTACTCCGGCTCTGATCCAGTCCGGACATAGCTCGTATGCATAGCGAACACGCTGCATGATTTCTTGAGCACCGGTGTATTTGTGTGCTGCAATCAAGATTGTAGAATCTGGACGAAACATGGCAAACCATAATAGGTATCCTGCTGCACTTGTTGTTTTACCTGTTTGTCTGGGCATTAGGCTAATGCTGAATCTGTTGTTGTGATAAGTATCTATAAGCTTTCTTTGATATTCAAATGGGTTATACAACATTTTACCTTTTACAGGATGCTGTATATAAAAATAGTTGCTCATAAAATACTCAGGACCCGATTCAGGATCTGCGCATCTGGCAAATTCTAATATCTGGTCCTCGGTCATGTTGACTTTTTGATACGGACTCTTTATAATACTATCATTAGGCTTTAACATAATTTTACTTATGGCACATACACTTCTATTAAATCAAGATTTTCAGCCCATATCAGTGCTTCCACTCAGTGTAATTGATTGGCGACACGCTATCAAACTTATGTTTCTTGGACGTATCAACGTTATAGAAACTTATCCAGATTGGATAGTGCATAGCGAAAAGCTAGCTCTAAATGTGCCTAGTGTAGCTATTACTAAAGAATATTTTAATTTTAAACGCAGAGTAAATTTTACACGACATAACATGTACTTGCGCGATCTTTATCAATGCCAGTATTGTGAAGACACTTTTGATTTTAAAGACCTCACAATTGATCATGTTATCCCTTTAAGCCTAGGTGGTCAAACCAATTGGGAAAATTGTGTGACCAGTTGTAAAGCATGCAATTTTGCCAAGGCCAACAAGTTGAAAAAACCAATACGCAAACCTTATAGACCTGATTATTGGGCATTGGCTGCGGCCTGGAAGCACAGTCCGTTTAGAGTTAGAGATGCTAAATGGAATCAGTATTTAGGTAGGGATAGTGTTGCTGCTTAGTCATTTGGCTACTTTTTTTGCCAATCTTTATAGGTAACTGTTTTTTGTTTTTCTTTTCCGTATCCTGGTTTTAGAAAATCTGAAGTGGCTCTATCAAATCCCCAGGACAGTCCGGGTTCATTTATTGTTTTAATATTTACAGGGTCAATTACTTTTGCAGGAATTGTGGTTGACCCAGCTTGTTGATGTGCTGCTAGTCTATGATGTCCATCTACAACTTGGTAACCAGAATCTGTTGGCTTTACAACAATAGGCGGAACATCTTTACCTGCTTTTACAGCCGCAGCCAATCTATCAACTTTTAGCGGGTTAGATTGAGCCTTCTCTGGTGGTTCAAAAGTAGTTAGATACTTTGGACTAACAGGAATAACTGGTGTAGTGTCATACTTTGGCGGACTATAGGCAGAACCTGCAGCACCACTTTTTGGAAACATGGGCGATGGTGCAACATTTTGTACTGCCCGCATCTGACGAATTTGACCAGGCCCTAGGATATCTTGTGCGCCTGGTTCTCTTTTATCAGGCATAAAAGTATCTAAAGTTCCTCGCTCTTTGTATCGTCGAAGTTCAGGACTTATATCCGGACCTTGTTGTATTTGAATAGGATCTACTTCTACAATAAATTCGTAAGCTCGCATGTTTGTTTCAAATTGGCTTCTCGCCCGTAAGATAGGGACGGGCAAACCACAAGCGGAACCAAGCTTCTGTACCAGGGCGAATATCATGTTTCTTCATGAGTTCGCCTTTTTCATTTCCGGTTACTGAAATATTGCTGCCAGCGAAGCCCTTGTACTCCTGCATTACTGCACGATTGCCTATACCAGCTAATAATTTCAGTTGTTGTAGGTCATCCATTAATGTTCTCCGTACGGAACGATCGGAAGATCATTGTCTGAATTATCATCTGGGCCTATCAATTGCACCATGACTGTTTGGCTTCGCCGTAATACTCCCTGGCAAATCCATTGGCAATCAACATGGCACGTAGGCTTTGTCCATCTAGAATCATGTCGCCCAGCACACGGCCGCCAAATTTATCCCAACCGTACAAAATCACTTGACGCTTGACACTTTTGGCTACAGCATTCTTGGTAAATGCGGTGGCAGCTTCGCCGCGTTGTGCTTCGCTTGGACACATGGCACGGTGGCCTTTTTCTGGTGTATCAACACCAAACACTCTCACAGCCAATTCTGGCTTTAGTGGTGCTGGCAAAAACGGTGCTGCAATCACTACTGTATCACCATCATTGACTCTTACTACTTGTGCATCATAAGTAACACCTTGTGGTGCCTTTTGTGCTAAAGCTAAACCTGGTACTAATAATAGAACAGCTAATAATTTTTTCATTGAATTTCCTTATATAAATTTACCAGGATCTGCAAGACCAATAACGGGCTTTCCAACGAGGTCCTGGATTGTCGCAGTTGTGTCTAGCTCTAAAACTTTTACGACGCTTGGGATTTGACTTTTTAATACGCATGTTAGGATCACCAAATTCAACTTTGACCACATTGCCATTCGGCTTTCTTACATACACTTTGCTTTTCTTTACATCGCCCTTCATCTTCTTGCCAAGAGGTACTTTGCGTCCGCGGTATTCTGCTTCTTCTAAATCAGTGTCAGATGATGTTTCAAATTTAACGTCTTGATAAACATCCTCTTCAATATTCTCGTCGCCGTTGATAGGACTGGTAGAATCTTCAGCAGGGAGCAAGTTTACACCTTCAGTAAGGTATCCCACTTGTCTTAGAATCTTTAAAATAGTGTCATCTGCTTCAATTACAATACCATCTTCTACAACATCAACAACATAGGTTTCAATGAGAGTTTCATCTCTAGCAATTTCTAAATCAAAATAATCACCAACTATGGGATCCGCATATGATTCTTCAACTTGTTCAATGTATTCTCTTAGAGTTTTCATTTCACTTTCCTTTACATTGGCTTTGTACGAGGTTCTTGGCCTTTAGGCAAAGGCATATTTTTCATGCTAGGTTCGGGTGCAGTTTTAGGCAAAGGCATATTTTTCATGCTAGGTTCGGTAGCTTTTAGCTGTTGCGGTTGAATTTTTTTTGGATAATTAATTGGTCCTTCGTCTGGACTTGGAGGAGCAATACCTTTACCTGCTGTATAAATGTCAGCAATACCGGTATCACCAGGTGGCCTACGTGGATCAACTTCTTTAACCAAAACACTATCTAATAGAGCAGATAGTTCTTCATCTAACATATAATCAGTAGCCATTGGGTTATCACCGGCCTTAGGCATATTAGCAAACTGCTTCTTCTCACGGTTTAGATCATTGCCCTGGCGAGTAATACTTGCTACTGTTTGATATTCTTCATCGGGAGTGTTTGCGTGTTTTGTAACACGAGTTTTTTTCTTAGCTTCATCTAGTTCCTTGTCTATTTCTTCTAATGCCGCAGGAGCTCTGGGTGTTACTCTGCGACCCTCGGCATCGGCATGAGCACTACCGCCAGGTTGAGGACTGTAAGGCCATGTTCTTTCTCCTGGTTTTGGTTCTACAGGCGGTATTTGCTGTATAGGAACTCCGCCTTCATCCATCATTTCTTCATCGCGAGATTTTGATCTCAGACTTCTAGCAAGTTGTTCTGCTCCGTCTGCATCCATGGTACCATGAATTTCAATTGCACCTGGATGATCCATATCAACACCGTCACTAACTCTGGGCATTTTGTCACCCATGCCAGCCAGTTTTAACATAGATAACAGTTCTTCGGCCTTTTCACCTTGGGCACTAATGTTCACACTCTTGTTACCATCGCTGCTCATGTTGGTGCTGACATTAATTGTATCTTTTTGATCCATTTGCATATTATCATCGCATTCTTTAACTTGTTCTTTTTTTGGACCAAAAGGTTTATTTGGATCAGCAGGAGTAAATCTGTCTGGAGTCATTCCTAAACCAGTTTTGTAGGTATCAACGACATCTTTAAATGATTGCGACAATGATTTTTCTTTTGGCTGTAGATCTACTTCAGTTAAACCTGCTAGACGGGCTAGTTCATTCAATGTATCATCTTCATGTACGACATTGTCGGTGGTTTCACCCATCAACTTGTTTTTACTGTGACGATGCAGTTCCATAGCATCACGCAGCTTGTCACCCATATGCCCGGTCATTTTGTATTCAGTGATCTCGTTGTGCAGTTCAGAAATCATTTCTTCCAAAGTTTGCTCTGTTTCGCGCATCATTTCAACAAAGTTCACACCTTCATCTAATTTTCCGGCATTATGTGCTTTCCATGCAGTAGCAAATGCAATCGATTTTTCTTTATCTGATAGTTTGCCATCTTTAGCATATCCTTTTTTAATATGCTTGACCATACGTTCAGCTTTGGCACCCGGTGGTGCTTTTTCATTTAGTTGAAGGCCGCTCAATCTCAACATGTCGTTGAACGCTTCGGCTAATTCTTCGTCGAGGTCTTGTAATTCTTCCTCAGCAAAATTTTGAGTAGTATTGTTGCCTGATTGTGTGTTTAATGGTTTCATTTCCATTCCTGTATCTGTTGGTACTGCTTGTGTTTTGTCATCGGCTGCGGGCTTCTGCGGCGTAAAATAGCTTCCTTTTCCGAGATTTTCTCCTGACCCAGTTGCGGCACCAGGAACTGCACTTCTCATTCTAGACAAAATATAAGGATCTGTTCTATCTGCTCCGCCTAACCATTTTTCTTGTGCTGGAGTGAAACCGGAGTCTGGCTTGATTTCTGTATCCGGTGTAGCAGGCGTTGTTGCTAATGTGGCAGTATTTGTTGCTGGTGCAGTAGCGTCAGGGGTAGTTGCTGCAGAAGTTTGACCTGGTGCCATCCTTGCTGACTGGAGACCCGGAGGGGTATAAGGTGCATTTTGACCAAGTCTTCTCGCTAATTCTTGTTGTGTGCCAGGACCACCACCAGGTGTAGTTTGCGCTGGCACTGGGGTTATTGGGTCTGCAGGTTTAACAGCACGAGATCTAGTATCTACTTGAAAATCTTGACGCCCTTGCATCTGTTTAATTATGCCACTTAGTGTGTCGCCTGGCTTTACAGTAGTTGTTGCAAAACCTCCGCCGGCAGTGGGGATAGTTATTTTTTGCCCGGGACGAATTTTGTTTGGATCTGCTATACCACTGGCTCGAGCTACCGCCGATGTAGCACTAGGACCAACTTGTTCATTGATCGCTGTGTTATCAAACATTTTTATAATCTTTTTAAAATCCATTTTATATTCTTCCTGCTAATCTTAAAATATCACGTAGTTCAGTATTTATAGAAGCATTTGCTTCTTTCAGTTTAGGAATTTCTACTGCGGGCTCATCTGGCAGTGATCTATTCATTCTATCTAGGATATACGGATCTGTAGGATCTGCACCACCTAACCATTTTTCTTGTGACGAAGTAAATTTCTTAGAATCAGTATCACTAGACTTTATATCTGTGTCATAGGTGGAGTTTGGTTGATTGACTAACTTACTAATTCTATCTCTATCGGCAGTGGCTTGATAATCTATATTATCTTTTTCAGGTTCTTTATCCACTGGTTTTTCTACTGGTTTTTCTACTGGCTTTGTAATTTTGTCTAGAGCAGGTTTTTCCGTTTTGTATGCTGTAGTAAATTCACTTGTCTTGCCTGTTACAGGATTTGTCCATGCAAATTTCTCGTCAGGTCCTAGTGCCGCTCTTTGTTTGGCAAATTCTTTTTCGAATTCTTTTCTGACATCAATTTGTGGCTGTGCCTTGACAGGTTCTTGTTTAGCAGGTTCTGTCTTGGGAGGTTCAGTTTTTGCAACTGGCGTTGGTTTTTTATTCCCGCCAAATACTTTACTAACTAATTCTCCGCCACCTCCCAATTCCTGAGGTAAAGTTCTTTTTACTTTATCTAAGAATGTTTCTGGCTTAGGTGATCCTGGAAGTTTTTCAAGTTCTGGAGCATTGGAAACTATTTTACCAGTGCTTGATTTATATTGCCCTGGACCAATTTTTTCTAAAGGACCAAGGTCTCCTACGTTATACTTGCTATAATCCGGATTTACAATGGTACCAATTGGATGTTCTGCTGCTGTAGCGGTTGGTGATGCTGTTAATGCAGCAACTACATCAGTGGCTTTTCCTACTGATTTTTTTTCCGGATAAAATTTTGCCAATTGAACTTTTGTGTCATCTGCGTAATCAGAAACATACTTTCTAGTTTCTCTAGGCAAATATTTTGTATCTCCAGTGGCAGCAAATTGTTTTACACGTTTGCTATTAGGTCCTGCATTGTAAGCAGCTAGTGCTACACGTGGGTCTGAAAATTTTTGTAGGTTTTGTGATAGATATCTTACGCCGGCATCAATATTTTTTTCTGGATCAAAGATTTCTTCAGGTTTAAGTCCTAGATATTTTGCTGTTCCTGGCATGAGTTGCATGACACCTAGTGCGCCAGCCGGACTACGTGCGGTCACTTGAGCACCAGCATTTTTCATCCATCCTGTTTCTTTATACAGAGCATGAAGAACCACAGGTAAAGGCACGCCGTGACGATCAGCAGCACTTTTTGCCATAGTTAATAAATCCTGTTTGGTTACATTAGCAGCTTCATGCAATTTAAAACCATGATACTTTTCTGATAAATTATTTTCAATAGTTTTTGATTGATCTATTTCTTTTTTTGATTGTTCTAATGTAGGTTCTTTACGACCTACATTGGTCCCAGGTGTGTCTGACATCGTAGGTTCAGTTCTTCCTGCTACTCCTACAGGTCCAAGTTTTTCGTCTGATTTACCTCGTAGTGCATCTGCAACTTTGCCACCGAATGTATCTACAGGCATAGCTTTGTTGTAATAATCGATATGTTTTTCTAAGCCAGTTTTTGGTTGATTAAAACCTTGCCCTTGTAAAAATTTTTCTGCCTGTTGTTGCTGCGGAGTCGCTGGCATAGGAGCAGGTGGCGGTTCTCCTCTACGCCACACTTTTGGCATTGGAGCTGGCGGCGGTTCTCCTCTACGCCACACTTTGGGATTTTGTAACACAGGTTCTTTAGTAGCTGGGTCAATTTTGTAGTGAGGCTTACTACTACCGGGAACCCTTCCGCCGGCGCCACCGGGACCTATACCTCCTCCAAGGTCCGGTGACATAATAGGGTCTCCTCTATGCGGGCTTTTGTCACCTAACCCGGCGAAAGGATCGGCCTCTGCTAATTTTTTGCGAAGGCTTTCTTCTATTTGATCGAGGCTACGCTTAGGCATTTTTAGTCTTTGGGTCTTTGGGCTTGTTATAATTATGTCTAGCGCCACTGGCAGTACCTTCAGGACGACCTGCTTTCTGTCTTTTCTTTGGCTTAACTTTACCTTCGCCGTCCATTTCCTCGTCGTCGTCATCTTTCTGTGCAGAACCGCCATAGCGTGTGCCGGCTTTCTTGCCTTCGCCGCCTTTTGATTCAGGGCCGCGCTTTTTGTCAAGATACTTTTGCATCTCTTCCCAGCCTTCGCGCATGGTAGTGCGGGTTTCTTTAACCGGACGATCAAATTCATCAAATGGGTTATAAGCCTTACCTGTTGTTTTAGGATTTCCGTATGGATAATCGTATTCAGTACCTGCCGTGTCTCTGAACTTAGGCCCATAAGCAGGATTGGGTTTATCGTAATTAAAATAATCTTTTACTTTGTTTATAATACCAGGTTGCATACGATCCTTATACTTTTCCTGACCTCTAATATCAGCATCAATTGCACCTCTGCCCGCAAGAATGTTAAACTGTTTTTCCCTGTCGCTTAATGGTGGTCTTTTTCCTGCTTTTATCTCCAGCTCCTGGTTACGATTAATTCGATCCATATTATCCATATCCGGAGTGTGATAATCAATATCCAATCCTTCGCGTACTGGTTCCATATCGCCATCGCCGTCTAGATCTGCCTTCTTCAAACCTTGTGCTCTAGCTTTCATTAAGTTGCCCGAAAACTTGTTGCCTTCGGTCTTCTTGCCTTTCTTGGCGCCGGCAATTCGATCTGCGTAGGTAATTTTGTCTTTAGGCTCAGCTAATGCTGCAAACTCTTTTTGTTTAGCTGATAGCATGTCTTCGTTGTAATCTGCTTCTGACATCTTAAGATTAGGTTTCTTTTTCATTACTTTATGTAACCTACCATGAATATCTTGGGCACGCTGAAAACCTTTTTGTGCTAGCGGATTGTTGGGGTCCCCGTAAATGGCTCGTTCTTTTTCGTACCTGTCCTCGTCATCGGGGCTGGCACTGGGATGCCTAGGATTTTGCACATAGGCTTCGCCTAGTTTCTTGCCTTTGCTAAATTTTTTTACTAACCATTCGGCTGCATCTGGTCCCCATTCGGTAATAATAAATTTAGACAAGAATCCGTCTTCGTCAAGTCGGCCTGCTCGTTCTAATTGATCTAATTTAGCGAAATCTTCTGGTAAAAAGCTAGGATCATATTTTTGTGTCTTAATAGATTTAACTATATCTCGTCCAAGATTACTCCAACCGCCACGCTCTTTAGCCGCATCACGCAGTTGATTTGCAGCCATTATACCAAGACTCCCTCCTAAGGCCAATGGTTGCTGAGGTCCTGGTATCATACCAAGGCCACCAAGAGCACTGCCCGCTACCGACGATAAGGCACCAACAGGATCATCATTTAGATCGTTACCTCTTCTTACTACATCACCAGCACCAAGAGCTGCGACGGCTGGTGCCGCTAGAGTAAGAGGACCCTCATCCATCTTTTTATTTTTATATGCTTTACTGTGTCTGTCTTTAAGTCTTCCTAATTCTTCTTGACTGGCTCCTTTTTGTCCTGCTTTTTTAGCCAAGTCCATATATTTTTTACCGTGTTTCTCGACCCCGGCATGATACATTAGACCGCTTTCTTCTACTGCTTTTTTATGAGTATGAAACTTTTCACTCAACTGTTTTTCGACTCGAGCCACTGCTTCGGCCATACCACCCTTGGCCTTGTCTTTGGCGGCTTTCTTCATTGGCTCTTTTTTATTGCCATCTTTGTCAATATCTATATAGTCAGGTTTGGCTTTCTTGCCTTCTGTAAGATTGGTTTTCTTTGGAGCCTCAAGGCTTTCAATTTTCTTTAGGATATCATAGATATTGTTGCTCATTTGTTCTTTCCTTTAACGGGGGGTAATTTGTTTTGTTGGCTTCCTACTGGGCTCTTGGTACCTTGAGGTAATTGATTGGTTGTGGCTGCTGGCCGGGTTCTTTCAGTACTTCTCATACTGACCAAGTCTGCATCTGATTCTAATGCAACCATTTTTGGACTTTGCTTTTCTAATTCTTTCAACATGCTATCTTTGCGTTTTTCTGCGACTAGGTCTTGACCACCTGGCACATCCTTGAGTTCGCTGTCTAACAATAAAGAACCTTCATGGTCTTTACCGTAGGCTTCAAAGGCGTCATTGTCGTCTGCCTGTTGCTTGCCATACACACATACCCACTCGGGATTGATAGCAGCACGTTCCACAATCAATTGCCTAATTTGTGTGTTGATAGTTGGGTAAGCTACGCTTGCTTCAAACTGCCAGCACTCGCAAGCACCCCATTTGGGAAACTCTCTGTGCTCTTGTATTGGCAAACTTTTAGCAGGTGTAACGCTCACTAATTCGTAGGCGTCGAGAGCATTTTTGATACGCTCCATGATTTCGCCCTTGGGCTCGATCTTTGCGATCTTGATGCGAAAATCATATGGTTGATTTCGCGATGCAATGTATTCGG
>Ga0315909_10008156_pt1 | contig 11528 bp, 8 predicted proteins | sample LakEriMetagenome_11_FD_203527 | JGI IMG/M metagenome (GOLD analysis project Ga0315909, IMG submission 203527) | Freshwater fungal communities from buoy surface, Lake Erie, Ohio, United States - Buoy 2 MA125 | ecosystem: Environmental > Aquatic > Freshwater > Lake | place: USA: Lake Erie, Ohio...
ATCCGCCAACCAGCAGCGCTAACTGGAATCGTGGGCGTGCGTCCGACATACGGCGCGGTTTCGCGTTACGGACTAATTGCCTACTCATCAAGTCTTGATCAAGCAGGACCCTTTGGTCGCACAGTGCTAGATACTGCAATGTTGCACGAAGTTATGGCGGGCCACGATCCTAAAGATGCAACGAGTATAAATGCGGCGGTTCCAAATGTGGTTACAGCTGCACGTAGCGCCAATGTCAAAGGTAAGAAAATCGGCGTAATCAAGCAGCTCCAAGGTGATGGTTATCAAAAGGGAGTTCTTGCTCGATTTAATGAATCACTTGATTTACTCGCTTCTCTTGGCGCAGAAATAGTTGAAGTAGATTGCCCAAGTTTTGAATATGCACTCGCTGCCTATTACTTAATCGCACCATCTGAATGTTCATCTAACCTCGCGCGCTTTGATGCCATGCGCTACGGACTTCGCACTGGCGATGTCGATGGCGCTTCTGCAGAATCTGTAATGAACGCTACGCGCGAAGCTGGATTTGGACGTGAAGTTAAGCGCCGAATCATCCTTGGTACTTACGCTTTGTCATCTGGATATTACGATGCTTATTACGGAAGTGCGCAGAAGATTCGCACACTGATCATTGAAGATTACAAAAAAGCTTTTGCTCAAGCAGATGTATTGGTTTCGCCTACATCTCCAATTACCGCCTTTAAAATCGGTGAAAAATCAGAAGATCCAATCGCGATGTATTTGGCCGATGTTGCAACTATCCCGGTAAATCTCGCAGGAATCTGCGGCATGAGCTTGCCTGCAGGTCTGGCTGATGAAGATGGACTACCCGTTGGTTTCCAAATAATGGCACCTGCAATGCAAGATCAAAGACTTTACGAAGTCGGTGGCGCACTTGAGGCAGCGCTGGCCAGCAAGTGGGGCGGATATTTAATTGAACAAGTTCCAGAGCTAGGAGGTGCCAAATAATGGCGCTTACCTATGATGATGTAATTTCAAAGTACGAACCAGTACTTGGTCTAGAAGTTCACGTTGAGTTAAATACCGAATCTAAGATGTTCTGTTCTTGCAGCACAACTTTTGGCGGAGAACCTAATACGCAAACTTGCCCCGTCTGCCTGGCGCTTCCGGGTGCGTTGCCAGTTGTAAACGCTAAAGCGATCGAATCAACGATCAAGATTGGCTTAGCGCTTAACTGTCAGATCGCTCCATATAGTCGTTTTGCACGCAAGAATTATTTTTATCCTGATATGCCGAAGAATTTCCAGATCTCTCAGTATGACGAACCTATCTGTTTTGATGGTTATGTAGATGTTGAGATTGAGACTGAAGAAGGTCCAAAGCAGTTCCGCATTGAAATCGAGCGCGTTCATATGGAAGAAGACACTGGCAAGTCGCTGCATGTTGGCGGTGCAACCGGCCGAATCCACGGCGCTGAATACTCACTCCTTGATTACAACCGCGCTGGCATTCCACTTGTAGAAATTGTTACCAAGATTGTTCCAGGTACAGGAAAGTACGCACCAGAAGTGGCCAAGGCATACGTCGCTGAACTCCGTGACATTCTGCGCGGCCTCAAAGTTTCTGATGTAAAGATGGAGCAAGGTTCACTTCGATGTGATGCCAACGTATCACTTCGCTTAATTGGATCTGATGTATTGGGAACGCGATCAGAAACAAAGAACGTTAACTCACTCCGATCGGTAGAGCGTGCAATCCGTGGCGAAATGATCCGCCACGCGGAACTCTTAAATGACGGCAAAAAGGTTAAGCAAGAAACCCGTCACTTCCAAGAAGATACCGGCCTTACACGTTCTGGTAGATCAAAAGAGCAAGCCGAGGATTACAGATACTTCCCAGAACCAGATTTGGTTCCGGTTGCGCCAGCTGCAGCTTGGATTGAAGAACTACGTGCACAACAACCAGAACGTCCTTCACTTCGTCGTAAGCGCTTAAAAGAACAATGGGCTGTCCCTGATAAGGAAATGGCGGCGATGATTAACGCTGATGCGTTAGATATTGTTGAAGAGACAGTTCTACTTGGCGCTGACCCAACTAAGGCGCGCACCTGGTGGCTCGGTGAAATTTCACGTATTGCAAATGAGAAAGATTCAGCGCTCACCGACCTTTCAATTACTCCAAAAGATGTTGCTGAAATAGTTGCCCTCGTTGCCGCAGGCGAGCTCACAGATAAGTTGGCTCGCCAGGTCGTAGAAGGAGTAATCGCGGGGGAGGGTTCTCCGAGTGAAGTTGTCTCAAAGCGTGGCATTAAAGTTGTAAATGATGATGGCGCTCTAATGGCAGCAATCGAAAAAGTTTGTTCTGAGCAGGCAGAAACGGCAGATAAAGTTCGTAACGGACATATACCTGCAGCCGGTGCGCTAATCGGAGCTGTTATGAAAGAGACTAAAGGCCAAGCAGATGCTGCTCGCGTACGAGAGCTGCTACTTGGCCACTTAGGTCAAGTAACTAACTAGACCTTAAGTAGCTAAATTCTCGGATCAAATACTATTTTTAGCACTTCAGCGCTACTTAAATCTTTGTAAACGCTCGACCAATTCTTTAGAGGTTCCACTCTGCTTATCAGTGGCGAAAGTGATACTTGCGAATTCTCTAATAGTCGGAGTGCTCGATTCCAAGATTGTGGAGTCGCTGCAAAACCAGAACTAACTAAAAGCTCCTTGTACAAAATTGTATCTGCAGAGAAATTAACATCATGACCCACTATTCCGACGGCGATATAACGAGCACCACGGCGAGCCGATTTAAGCCCTGTGCTAATGCCACTTTCGCTACCAGAACACTCAATGACAACATCGAAACTCTCTGGTTCAGGAGAGTGAGTTGTGGCAAATCCTAGTTCTTGAGCTACACCTATTCGCATCCGATCTTTTTCTAAGCCACAGACAGTGACAATACCTCCCATCGCTCGAGCGACTTGAGCGGCGAGTAATCCGATTGGCCCAGGACCCGTCACCAAGATTGTATCGGCAACATTTATTAATGGTGGATCTAAAAGTATATGGCAGACACACGCTAGGGGTTCCGTTAATGCAGCCTCATGATCTGTAATCAAATCCGGAATTACGTGAAGCAACTCTTCTGCGACTGCAACATAAGTAGCAAAACCACCATCAACAAAAGAACCCATAGAAGTCTTGTTTTTACATAAGTTTCTGCGACCATCTCTGCAAAATTCACATTTACAAACTTGGTGATGAGTTTCGCAGGTAACTCTTAAACCCATCCATTTCGGATCAACGCCGTTGCCGATTTCAACGACTTTACCGGCAACTTCGTGTCCCATGACTACTGGTGGAATACTTGGATAAGCGTCATGCGCTATATGAAGATCCGTTCCGCAAACTCCAGCGCCATGTACCTCGACAATTACTTGACCCGTTTTAGGTACAGGACGTGGCCACGAAATCACAGAAATTGAATCCGAACCGATCGCCATTTTTACTATCGCTGTCATATCCTGACGAGAATTATTCATAGTGATTCACTTAACTACACCTGAACTTCCACTCTCTTTGCGGACCATTTTTTCAAGATTTTCAGGAGAGGGTTGCAATAACTCTAGCGTTTCACCATCTGGCCCGTGGAAATAGCAAACCATACCCCCACGGTTAGTGCCTTCCGTAATTAAAACTGGAGGATTTCTAAATGAAACCCCAAGGCTTGAGAGCCGGTTAAATCGTTCTATGATGTCAGAGACTAGAAATGCAAGGTGTGCAACCCCTGGACTATTGGTTTTCAAAGGAACAACTTGGCCAATAGGTTCAACATACTGAACTAATTCTAAAATGTGATCAGAAGGGGCGAGAGGAGCATTTGGAATTTGGAATCGCGCGACTTCAAGTACCGCTTCGGGCATTCCAACTAGTGTTTTGGTGTACTTGTTGTTCTGACTCTGGCGACCAACTAATTCCAGACCAAGTACATCTGTATACCAGGCGATAGACTTTTCAATATCTGAAACGGTAAAGGAAAAATGCATAACTCCAATAATCATTGAACACATCTCTCTGTAGCAGATTCAAGACTTGAATAGAATGAGACCGTTATGCCATCAGTATCAGTCACAAGGTAAAGATAGCAATGAGGCTGTAACGTGGCTAGTCTCTGGGACGTGAAACCTACAGATAAAGCGTTTGATGGGCATACAAGTTAATGAATACCTACGCCTTCTGTTTCCACCAGTGACTCTTTACCTATATTGATAAAGAAGAACAGAACAATTGCTCCTAGGAATAAGAGCGCTGCGCTGAACTTAAATGCAACGGTGAATCCATGAGTCATCGCATATGGCATCACCTTTTCGCCAAGCTGTGTGTTAGCAGCTGCGAAGGTGCTTGTTGCAGTAGCTGCCACAGTATTTAGAAGAGCGGTACCTAGAGAGCCACCAATCTGCTGGCTGGTATTGACCATTGCACTTGCCACGCCTGTGTCATGGTTTGAGACGGCGTGAAGTGAAGTTGATGTAAGTGGAATAAAGACCAGCGCCATTCCGCTAGACATAATTAACAACGATGGTAAGACGTGTGTTGTGTAAGAGGTTTCGGGGGTTATTTGAGTCATCAATAGAAGTCCAACACTGGCTGCAAGTAAACCCGGAACCATCAATGGCTTAGGGCCGAACTTTGGAAGCAACGTTGATGCAATGCCGGCGAAGACGATGATTCCTGCAGTAAATGGAAGGAATGCAAATCCTGACTTAAGTGGGCTATATCCTAAAATTACTTGAAGGTATAGACCCAAGAATAAGAACATCGAGAATAATCCCGCACCCACCACAAGTGAGCCAAGATATGAGCCGCCACGGTTGCGCTCCGTTACTACGCGAAGTGGCATCAATGGATTGTTAACACGCTTTTCAATAAGTACAAAAATTCCGAGTAAAAATGCTGATGCCACTAAGAGTCCAATAGTTAAGGTGTCACTCCATCCGCTCACAGCCGCCTCGTGGAATCCATAAGTTAATGCGAATAATCCTGATGTTGCGGTGAATACTCCCGGGATGTCATAAGAGTTATCACCTTGCGCTTTAGATTCCTTTACAAACTTGACAGCAAGGATTGCGGCAAAGATTGCAATAGGAGTGTTTACGCCCAGGCACCAGCGCCATGAGAAGTACTCAGTTAACGCTCCGCCCAGAATCAAACCTATTGCGGCACCGCCACCCGAGATTGCACCGATCACGCCAAAAGCTTTTGCGCGTTCTTTTGGAACCGTAAAAGTTACTGAGATAATTGCCAAAGCCGCTGGAGCAAGGAGCGCTGCAAAAACGCCTTGAAGGGCGCGTGATGCATAAAGGATTCCTTCAGTTGAAGCTATCCCACCAAGCGCTGATGCCGCGGCAAATCCTGCTAAACCAATTAAGAAAATCTTTTTCCGCCCCATGTAGTCGCCGATGCGTCCACCTAGGAGAAGTAGTGAACCAAATGCCAAGGTGTATGCGGTGATAACCCATTGTTGATTCGCATCGCTGATTCCAAGTTCCACCTTTGCGCTGGGAATAGCAATATTCATAATTGAGCTATCGAGCACGATCATCAACTGGGCGATAGCAACAACAAATAATGTTCGCCATCTGGTTGGGTCGAGACCATCAGTTCCTAATTGGGCAGGCTTTTGTGACACAAATATCTCCTCTGGAAGATTTATTAACGAGTTTTACTGGAGTGAATGAGCAGAGTCTATTAGACTCAACGCTATGACGCAGATGAAGCCAAGGTCCGGTTTAGTCACAGATGGATTAGAGCGCGCCCCTGCTCGTGGAATGTTAAGAGCAGTTGGTATGACAGATGATGACTGGGTCAAGCCACAAATTGGTATTGCATCATCTTGGAATGAAATCACCCCGTGTAATCTCTCATTAGATCGTCTCGCGAAAGCATCGAAACAAGGTGTAATCGATGCTGGTGGATTTCCAATGCAATTTGGAACGATCTCAGTTTCAGACGGAATTTCAATGGGACACGAGGGGATGCATTACTCGCTCGTTTCCCGCGAAGTTATTGCCGACTCGGTTGAAACTGTGATGCAGGCAGAACGCCTTGACGGAATGGTTACCTTCGCTGGATGTGATAAGTCACTGCCGGGAATGATGATGGCTGCGGCTCGAATCGATGTCGCATCTGTCTTCGTTTATGCTGGATCAACCCTTCCAGGTCAAGTAGATGGCCAAGATGTAACAATCATTGATGCATTCGAAGCAGTAGGGGCTTGCTCGCGCGGTTTAATCACTCAAGATCGTGTAGATCAAATCGAGCGTGCAATTTGTCCAGGCGAAGGTGCGTGTGGCGGTATGTTCACCGCGAACACAATGGCCACTGTCGGCGAAGCGATTGGACTTTCACTTCCAGGTTCGGCAGCACCACCCGCAGTAGATCGCCGCCGTGATTCATTCGCTGTCGCATCAGGTGCAGCGGTAGTAAATATGATCAAACTTGGACTCACTACGCGTGACATCTTGACTAAGCGCGCCTTTGAAAATGCTATAACTGCGGTTATGGCAGTTGGCGGATCAACAAATGCAGTGCTTCACTTACTTGCAATTGCTCACGAAGCAGATGTTGATTTATCTCTAGATGATTTCCATCGCATCGGTTCTCGAGTGCCACTACTAGGAGATCTGAAACCATTTGGTCGCTATGTAATGAGCGATATGGATAGAGTCGGTGGCGTTCCTGTAATTTTGAAGGCGTTACTTGATGCTGGTTTGTTGCACGGAGATGTAATGACCGTAACAGGAAAAACTATGGCCGAAAATCTTGCCGGTATCAATCCACCTGATGTCGACGGAGATATTTTGCACGCGGTCGCAACGCCTCTTTCGACTGACGTCGGAATAACAATTTTAGGCGGATCTCTTGCTTCCGATGGCGCAGTTTGTAAGACAGCCGGAATTGGAATTGATAGTTTCCAAGGACCTGCGCGTGTATTTGAACGTGAGCAAGCTGCAATGGCTGCGCTGCAAAATGGAACGATTCAAGCAGGCGATGTAGTGGTAATTCGATACGAAGGTCCAAAAGGTGGACCTGGTATGCGCGAGATGTTAATGATCACTGGTGCGATTAAAGGCGCAGGCCTGGGCAAATCAGTTTTATTGTTAACTGATGGACGTTTCTCTGGTGGATCGACCGGACTCTGTGTGGGGCATGTCGCTCCTGAAGCTGTCGATGGCGGCCCGATTGCATTTATAAGAGATGGTGATCAAGTGCGAATCGATGTAAAAGCTCGCACCTTGGATCTATTGGTCGATCCCATTGAACTGGAATCCCGCAAAGTCGGCTGGAATCCACTTCCGCATAAATTTACTCGCGGGGTTTTAGCCAAATACTCTAAGTCAGTTGGCTCTGCCTCGAAAGGCGCGGTCTGCGGGTAGTTTCACAATCTGAGACTTACATCTCAAACCTTGACTCATGCGCTCTCCACGTTGGAGAATAAGGCTATGCAAAAGACGTTAGCGCTTATTTCTTCATCTTCAGTAATTGTGGTGGTGATTCGATAGCGCGTGCCTTTTTAAAGCACGCGCCCTCAGATATCTGAGGGTTTTTTCATTTCTCTATAAAGAATTTAAAAGAAAGTAAACAACTCAAACGGAAAGGAGTAAGAAGATGGCACACGTACCAACCGCCAATGGCACCGCAATGACTGGAGCAACTTCATTGGTGAAAAGCCTAGAAGCTGCCAATGTAGATGTGATGTTCGGAATTCCAGGTGGCGCAATTCTTCCTGCTTACGATCCGATTTATGACTCAACCATTCGCCACATCTTGGTCCGCCACGAACAAGGCGCGGGCCATGCGGCAACTGGGTATGCACAAGTTACTGGTCGCGCTGGAGTATGTATCGCAACCTCAGGACCCGGTGCAACAAATCTTGTAACACCACTTGCCGATGCGGCAATGGATTCTGTTCCAATGGTTGCAATTACTGGCCAGGTGCCATCGGTTGCAATCGGCACTGATGCCTTTCAAGAAGCTGATATTCGCGGTATCACAATGCCATTTACTAAACATAACTTTCTGGTTACTAACGCAGATGAAATCCCACGTGTAATCGCCGAAGCATTTCACATTGCAACTTCAGGTCGCCCCGGCCCGGTACTGGTTGATATCGCTAAAGATGCGTTGCAAAAGCAGACTACTTACGACTGGCCAAATTCAATTGAATTAGCGGGATATAAACCACAAATCCAACCTAATCAAAGCGCGATCAAAGATGCGGCGGCGCTAATTGCCCAATCTGCAAAACCAATCTTTTATGTTGGTGGCGGAGTCATCAAAGCCAATGCATCACGTGAACTTATGCAACTCGCGGAACTTCTTGGCGCACCTGTTGTAACAACTTTGATGGCGCGTGGCGCTTTCCCAGATTCTCACCCATTGCACCTTGGAATGCCAGGTATGCATGGAACTGTGGCAGCTGTTACTGGTCTTCAAAAGGCTGACTTACTTATTACTTTAGGTGCTCGATTCGACGATCGCGTAACGGGCAAACTCTCAACATTTGCACAAAATGCCAAGGTTATTCACGCAGATATCGATCCTGCTGAAATCGGTAAGAACCGTTATGCCGATGTTGCTGTAATTGGTGATTTGCGCGAGACGATCAAAGCATTAATTCCAGCTCTTACCGCTACATTGGCAAAGGGCAGAGCGGATCTCGCTCCTTGGTTGGCTAGCGTAAACAAATTGAAGGCGACTTACCCGTTGGGATATGACACACCTGCAGATGGTGCGCTCTCACCTCAATTTGTAATTGAACGTCTCGGAAAAATTTGCGGACCCGACACAATATTCGCTGCTGGTGTTGGTCAACACCAGATGTGGGCGTCACAATTTATTAGTTACGAGAAGCCGAGAACTTGGCTTAACTCAGGCGGCGCGGGAACTATGGGATACGCAGTTCCGGCAGCGATGGGTGCAAAAGTCGGTGCACCAGATACAACAGTCTGGGCAATCGATGGCGATGGTTGTTTCCAAATGACTAATCAAGAGTTAGTTACTTGTGCGCTAAACAATATTCCGATCAAGGTGGCAATTATAAATAATGAAAGTTTGGGAATGGTTCGCCAATGGCAGACCTTGTTCTATGACAGCCGTTATTCAAATACCAGCTTGGAATCTAAGCGCGTCCCTAACTTCCCAATGCTGGCTGAAGCAATGGGATGCGTTGGACTTTCTTGTGAGAGCCCAGCCGATGTTGATGCAACAATCGAAAAGGCTATGTCGATCAATAACCAACCGGTAGTTGTTGACTTCCGCGTTCATCGTGATGCGATGGTTTGGCCGATGGTTGCCGCAGGAACATCTAACGATGAAATCATGATCGCTCGCGCAACTGCGCCTGACTGGGATTCACAGGAGCTCTAATGGCTATTCATAAACTAGAAGTTCTCGTTGAAAACGAGCCAGGAGTATTGGCACGTGTAGCCGGCCTCTTTGCCCGCCGTACTTACAACATTGATTCGCTGGTTGTCGGCCCAACCGAGAACTCGAAGATTTCAAAGATGGTTATCGAAGTAAGCGTAGAAGGGCACTCACTTGAGCAAGTAATTGCTCAACTAGATAAGTTGATTAATGTGATCCGCATCGAAGAGGTACTCGAAGGTGCGATCAGCAATACCAAGCACGACACCCAGCCTGATTATCAGAACTAAAAACTACTCAAAACAAAACTAAGGGAGAACTACCGTGGCAACGATGTATCACGAAGAAGATGCAGATCTATCAATCATCCAGGCGCGCAAAGTCGCGATCATCGGCTACGGCTCACAGGGCCATGCACACGCGCTTAACCTGCGCGATTCTGGCGTAGATGTAAGAGTTGGTTTAAAGGATGGTTCTGCATCGCGCGCTAAGGCAGAAGCAGAAGGGCTACGCGTTGTCTCTGTTGCTGAAGCGGTTAAAGAAGCGACGGTAATTATGATCTTGGTACCGGATCACTTGCAGCGCCACGTATACACCGCTGAAATTTTGCCTAACCTTAAAGATGGAGATGCGCTCTTCTTTGGACACGGATTTAATATTCGCTTCGGTTACATCAAGCCAGCAGCAAATGTAGATGTTTGTATGGTTGCGCCAAAGGGTCCAGGACATATTGTTCGCCGTGAATATGCCGGTGGACGTGGCGTTCCCGTAATCGTTGCAGTTGAACAAGATGCGACTGGTAACGCTTGGCCACTAACACTTTCATACGGCAAGGCGATCGGCGGACTTCGCGCCGGTGGAATCTTGACCACCTTTACTGAAGAGACTGAAACAGATCTCTTTGGTGAGCAGTCAGTACTTTGTGGTGGCGCCTCGCAACTCGTTATGTATGGCTTTGAAACGCTTATCGAAGCTGGATACCAACCAGAAGTTGCTTACTTCGAATGCTTGCACGAACTTAAGTTGATAGTTGACTTGATGTTCGAGGGCGGAATCGCAAAGCAGCGTTGGTCAGTATCTGACACCGCTGAATACGGCGATTATGTTTCAGGTCCACGCGTTATTGATCCAAGTGTGAAGGTGCGAATGAAGGAAGTTTTAGCTGACATTCAATCAGGCGCATTTGCTAAACGCTTTATTGATGATCAAGATGCAGGCGCACCTGAGTTCAAAGCGCTTCGCGCAAAGGGTGAAGCTCATCCAATCGAGGCCACTGGCCGCGAACTTCGTAAGATGTTTAGCTGGATAAAGACTTCAAATAAGGATGATTATCGTGAAGGAAGCGCGGCGCGTGGGTAAACCTGTTGTCTTAATCGCTGAAGAGTTAAGTCCGGCGACGCTTGAGGCGTTGGGTCCGGATTTTGAGGTACGCAATTGCGATGGCGCAGATCGCGGTGAATTACTCGCCGCACTCGCCAAAGGCGTTGATGCAGTCTTGATTCGTTCTGCAACAAAAATGGATGCTGAGGCGATTGCTGCTGCTAAAGGGTTAAAGGTTATTGCTCGTGCAGGTGTTGGTTTAGATAATGTTGATATTCCTGCCGCTACAACTGCTGGAGTAATGGTCGTTAACGCCCCTACTTCAAATATAGTTTCTGCAGCAGAGCTCGCCATTTCTTTACTACTCGCTTCTGCTCGCTTTATCTCACCTGCTCACGCGGCTCTTCGCAACGGTAAGTGGGCGCGATCTAAATACACAGGCGCAGAACTATTCGAGAAGACACTTGGAATCGTAGGGTTTGGTCGCATTGGGCAACTTGTTGCCCATCGCATGCAAGCTTTCGGCATGAATGTGGTTGCTTACGATCCCTACTTACAACCAGCGCGCGCGGCCCAACTGGGCGTTGAATTAGTTGATCTCGATACCTTGCTTGCGCAGAGTGATTTCATCACTATTCATTTGCCAAAGACAAAAGAAACCGCAAATTTAATTGGTGTTGAAGCGTTAAAGAAGGTAAAGCCTTCGGTGCGAATCATCAACGCAGCGCGAGGTGGAGTTCTCGATGAGGCTGCTCTTTACGATGCGATCGTAGAAGGTCGCGTTGCCGGAGCAGGTCTCGATGTTTATGTCACCGAACCTTGCAC
>Ga0315909_10008161_pt1 | contig 11523 bp, 13 predicted proteins | sample LakEriMetagenome_11_FD_203527 | JGI IMG/M metagenome (GOLD analysis project Ga0315909, IMG submission 203527) | Freshwater fungal communities from buoy surface, Lake Erie, Ohio, United States - Buoy 2 MA125 | ecosystem: Environmental > Aquatic > Freshwater > Lake | place: USA: Lake Erie, Ohio...
TTATAAATTTTCCTAGATAGTACAGCATTCGGACTGTTTGGAAACTTTTTTAAGTACTTTCTAACAATCTCGTTTTTAATTGTAGGTGTTGCCATGTTTTTTAGTTTTTACAAATATATAAAAAATTAATTAACTTTGTGATATAGTGTTATTTAGAATAAGTCTAATTAAACATGCCACTTTATTTTTATTTACCACCCCTTATACTCTATATAAAGTATTTTATTTTAATAAAAATTATTTTAAAAAAACGCATTTCAATCTGGCTATCCGCCATCGCTCTGATTATCAATATTTTAAAGTGGGTTTAATCTGGAATCAATCCGTCCAATGTGGGTTTATTATTTAGAATGATTATAAATATCAATTATTTTGTTAAATTATTTGCAGATTAAATACTAATATATTACTTTTGTAAACATTCAACCGTCAAAATGAAAAAGAACTTTTTAAAAGTACCCTCTATTACTAGCGACTTCTTGACGGTTGGCGCAAAATAATAGGGGGTTTTTTATTGTTATGTATTTAAAAATAAAGAAGATTAAATTAACAAAAGATGATTATGGTAATGTAATTACTATTTCAATGATTGGTTTATATGATGAATCTGATAAATGGATCAAGTGGGTTAAATTAGATAATCAAGTATTAACGCTTTTAGAAAATCAAAAAATAAGTGGTTACAATATTTAAGAACTTAGCTCAAACAAATACTCCATTTTTTAAGGATATTGATGTTATACTTAATCGTATAAAAGTTGGTATATCTAAAGAAATTGTTTTAAAAGTTAGGGCTAATAAAGAAACGGCAAACGATATAAAGAAACAATTACCAGCTATTTGTTTTAGTGGTACGTTTAATAAACGTGCTGATAATTCAATAATTGAGCATTCTGGTTACATCTGTTTAGACTTTGATAAGTATGAAGATTTACCGTCTTATACTGAAGATAGAAAAAAAATAGAATTAGATAAATATACTTTTTCAGTTTTTACAAGTCCATCAGGTAATGGTATGAAAGTTATTGTTAAAATACCTAAAGATATTGAAAACCATAAATTGTACTTTGATGCTTTAGAAAAGTATTACAACAATAAACACTTTGATACTACTTCAAAAAACATTAGTAGAATTTGTTTTGAATCTTATGATCCTAATATATTTATTAATAAAGATTCTATTGAATGGACTGAAAAGATAGAACATCAACAATATGATTATAGAGATAAACCGCCAGTAATTAAGTTAGAGAATGAATCAGAGATAATCAAACGTTTATGGGCTTGGTTTAATAAATCTTATTCAATGTCTAAAGGTTCTAGGAATCATAACTTATTTATTTTAGTTAGTGCTTTTAGTGATTATGGGATTAGTGAAGTTGAAACAAATAGATTTTGTAATCAATTTATACAGTCTGATTTTAGTCAAGATGAGATTGATAAAGTTATCCGCTCTGCTTATCATAAAGGTAAGGCTAACTTTGGGATGAAATATTTTGAAGATGCTGAAACATTAAAGCAAGTATCTAAGCAATTAAAGTCTGGTGTTAGTGCTAAAGATATTAAAGAAAAATTACCTAATATAGATGATAGGGTTTTAACTGAAATAAAAGAAAATGTTACAAGTAATGATTTTTGGAGCTTTACTGAAAAAGGCAAGGTTATTATAGATAACTATAATTATAAGTTATGGCTTGAATCTTATGGGTTTTATAAATACTATCCTGATGGCTCTGATAACTTTATATTTGTTAAGGTAACTAATAACCTTATTGATAATACTTCTGAAGTTAAGATTAAAGATTTTGTTTTAATGGAACTTTTAAAGCTAGGTGAAAATCGAGTTTATGAGTTAATGGCTGGAACTCCTAAATACTTTAAAGATGATTATCTAAATATACTAGATGAAACAAGTATTTATTTTAAAGAAGATACTATTGATAAGGCTTATATTTACTTTAGAAATGGAGCTGTTGAGGTTTCTAAGTTTGGTATTACTATTATTGATTATCTTAACTTGGATGGCTTTGTTTGGAAGAAACATATTATAGACTTTGATTTTGAGATTACAGATAATATTGATTGTGATTTTAGCAAATTTATTGAATTGGTATCTGATAAAGATGAACAGAGAGTAAACTCTTTAACTTCAACAATAGGCTATTTAATGCACTCTTTTAAGACTTCGGCAAATAACAAGGCAGTTATTTTAAACGATGAAACAATATCAGAGAATCCAAACGGTGGTAGCGGTAAAGGTATTTTTTGGAATGCATTAAGTAAAGTTAAACGTTTATCAGATATTAACGGTAAATCTTTTAGCTTCGATAAATCATTTCCTTATCAAACGGTTTCAGCAGATACGCAAATATTAGTATTTGATGATGTTCAAAAGAACTTTAAGTTTGAGAATCTATTTAGTGTTATTACTGAGGGTATAACTTTAGAAAAGAAAAACAAAGATGCTATTAAAATTCCAGTATCTAAAAGCCCAAAGATTATCATTACAACAAATTATACACTTGGGGGGATTGGTGGTTCATTTGAACGTAGAAAATGGGAGTTAGAGTTTAGTTCTTATTTCAGCTCAAAACATACACCTTTAAATGAATTTGGAAGAATGTTATTTGATGAATGGGATTCTAAAGAATGGCTATCATTTTATAATTATATGGTTACTTGTTTACAGATGTATTTAATAAATGGACTTATTACTCACGAGTTTAAAAACTTGGATATTAGAAAGTTTATAAAAGAAACTTCACATGAATTTTACGAATGGATTAATGAAGATAATATTCAATTCAACGAAAGATTATCAAAGGCTCAGTTATTTAATGATATTAAAAATGAATATCCAGATTTAGCTAAATGGTTATCAGCTAAGAGATTTAGTGCATGGCTTGAATCTTATTGCAGATTTAATAACTTTGAATTTGAATTAGGTAAAGATCAATTAAATGGACGTTACATATTAATAAAAGATAAATCAGATGATACCAAAGATAATAAAGACTTATTCTAGTAATGATACTCAATTAGTTATATTTGAGATTAATGGAGAAATAAAAACAATGCCAATTAAATACTTTAAAAAGAAATACTATGCCAAAAATTAAACTATCACTACAAACCCTTACCGACCTAGACTGGTCGATTAGATGCTCTCAAACTTCAATGCGACCTGATTATGTACCTAAAACTACATACACAGATAAGACTGCTAATGGTCTTACTAAATGTATAGTTCATTGGTTAAACCTTAACGGATGGCAAGCTGAACGTATTTCAACAACTGGACGTTATATTGATAATTCAAAGATTGTTACTGATGTGCTAGGTAATAGAAAAAAGATAGGAAGTGGTAAATATATCAAAGGTAGTGGTACAAATGGAAGTGCAGATATTTCAGCAACTATTAAAGGACGTTCAATTAAGATAGAAGTTAAGATTGGTAAAGACAGGCAGTCAGATGCTCAAAAGAAGTATCAAGAAATGATTGAAAAAGCAGGTGGTGTTTACTTTATAGCTACTGATTTTGATGAATTTATGATGTTTTACAAAGGTATTATTGAACAGACTATTTAGCCAAACAATGACTTTTTGAATGATATAAAACAATTTAACGGAGATATTAACTTTTAACCTATGCTCCTAAACATACTCTACACAATAGCCAGAATTATTATATTCCCAATTAAATTTGTAATTTTGTTAGAATTTATAGATTTTTTGTTATATTTGTAAACATTATGACTAAAGAACAAATTATTGACTTAATAACAAAGCATGAGCAATATAAACGCTTTTGTAAAAAGTTATGTAAAGGCAATAATTCTAATATCTACAAAGATATGTATCAAGAGTTTATATTAGCTGTGTGTGAATGTGATGAAGATAAGCTAATAAACCTATACAACTCAAAGCAATTAGAGTTCTTTTGTTTAGGTATAATCTTTAGACAAAACAGTTACAGGAAGAAACCAGCCATATTTAACCCTAGTGCTTCACCTTTATACGAAATGTCTAAGTATTCAGTAGAGTTAGGAACGGTTAATATAAATGATAGTTATAACATAAACATTGACATAAACGCTACTAAAGTATTAGACTATGTATCTAAAGATAAGACTATTAAAGTAGAAGATTGGTTGTTGTTAGTTGAGTCATTGGATAGGAGTTTGATAGATATTAGTAAAGAATCAGGCATTCCATACATAACTTTAAAAGTTAAACGTAAAAGATTAAAAGATAAAATAAGAAACAATGTTAATATTTAAACTAATAGGTTGTATCTGTTTAGCTTTCTTTATTGCTAATAGTTATGCTGTTAAGTACATTAAACTATACCTGGCAGACCAAAAGATATGGTACAACAAAGATAGATACTTAGCTAATGAACCAGCAGAACTATACACTAGAGACATTAAACCTTTTGACTGTCCGAAGTGTTTATCTTTTTGGCTAAGTATTTGTGTATGTTATTATAATTCTTTACCTTTGTTTGAGTGTATTTTATTATCAATGATTAGTTATACAGTAGCTAAACTTTACAGTAAATGACACCAAAGGAAACAATATTAAAACATAAAGACTTTATCACAGCAATAGCCACACTAGGGCATTTACCTCAACGAGATAATATTTACCTAAAGGAGTTAATAGATGCTTGGCAAACAGAACTAAAGACTATTAAATCTAAAGTTGTTTATGCTGAATGTGGATCATGTGGTGGTGGTTGGATAGCACAGATTAAAGATTTTTATGTATACGCTAAAAAAAACGAATGGATATGATACCAGATAAACCAAAAGATTATAAAGATGTTATAACAACTAGAGTATGGGAAAAAATACCAACAGATGATTACGAAGATGTTATTAACCCTAATGGAACTGATTCAGTAACTAGAGTATTTAGTCATCATTTAATACATCAAGATTTATCAAAGTATATTAGAAAATTAGAAAACAGAATTAAAGACTTAGAAAATGAAAAAACTATTACTACTTAGCCTAATCCTATTAGGATGCGCTAAAAAAGAAACAAAACCAGTTCAACAAACATCAACAACCCAAACAGGTGGTAAAGTATTTTGTTGGTATAAAGTAGACTTTGGGGTTAATGCGTTTTATAAATGCACATCAACTCAAGAAGAGTATAATCAAACTTCTGCCTACTGTGCTACTAACCAATGGAACATGGTTGTAACTGAAAAAAATAACTGTAACGAGTGTCAATAATGGCAAAGCATAAGTATATAGAAACACCTGAACAATATAGGCAAATTTGGGAGGACTATAAAAAATCAGTAAAAGAAACTCCTAAGCTAAAACATACGTTTGTCGGTAAGGATGGTAATTCAGCTTATGAAGAAAGGGAACGTCCTATTACTTGGGACGGTTTTGAGGTCTATACAATGCTTATGGGCTACAATAATTCAGCAGACCTATCAGAATACTGTAATGAAAACAACCCCTCTTATATTGATTATTTACCCCTCTCACGCGCGTTTAAGAAAGAATGTAGAGCTGACCATATTGACGGTGGCATGACTGGAATATATCCAGCTCAATTAACTGCTAATATAAATGGCATAACTACTAAGACAGATAACAAGAACGAGAATACAAACATAGAAATAAAAGCCAATTTTGGAGGTACAACTTTACCAACCACACCAGAATCAGAATAGGATTCATTATAGCATAAACAACGAGCCATACAAGTACTATGTTTTAAACATTGGTAGGCAGTTTGGTAAGACTATGCTAGCAATGAACCAAACTTACTATTGGGCTTTTAATCAAAACAATATTCAATGCGCATGGGTTAGCCCCATTTATAAACAATGTAAGAAAGTGTTTGATGAAATGGTTAAGGCTTTTGAGGGTACTGGATTAATCACTTCTAATGCTTCAGAGTTAATTATTAAGACTAAGAACGGTTCTACCATTCAATTCTTTAGCGCAGAACGTTACGATAATATAAGGGGGTTTACATTTGATTACTTGGTATGTGATGAGTTTGCATTTATAAGTGAACAAGCTTGGACTGAAGTATTAAGGGCTACCGTATTAGTTAAAGGAAAGAAAGTATTATTAATCTCAACTCCTAAAGGTAAAAATCACTTTTATAATCTATTTAACTTAGATGGTGTTAACAGCCAGTATAAGTCTTTTAAGATGACTTCTTATGATGGTTTAGCATTAGCCGATGAAATAGATGGGGCTAGGTTTACACTACCTGAGAATGTATTTAAACAAGAATACCTAGCTGAGTTTATAGATAATGGATCGGGTGTATTTAAAGAGGTGTTGATTAATGATATGCCTAAAGATACATCACGTTTTTATGCCGGTATTGATTTAGGACGTGCAGACGATTACACCGTATTAACTGTACTTAATGAGTTTGGGCAAATGGTTCATTGTGAACGTTGGAGGCATAACACATGGCAATCAATAGTAGACCAATTAGTAAAGAAGTTAAAAGCCTTTAGATGTAAAACATACGTTGAGGTTAACTCTATTGGTGATGCTATCTTTGAACAAATAAGACAACAATATAGTGATGTTGAACCATTTACAACCACATCAAAATCTAAACAGGATGCTATTGAATCGTTACAAGTAGCTATACAAAACAAAGAATTTACTTCATTAAACATTGACTGGCTTTTAAAAGAGTTTGATATGTTTACCTATGAATACAGCCATAAGAGTAGAAGTATTAAATACACAGCTCCTTTAGGCTTTCATGATGACGGTGTTATGTCTTGTGCCTTTGCTTATAAAGCACTAAAAGATTTACAAAACTCTGGCAGAATCATCTTAGACTAACTTATACTTTTTATAGTTTTTTGTATTATATTAGTATGAAGTTACCGTACTGTTTTGAAGATATGACACTAAGCCAATTTATGAAATTACATGAATTGGAACGTGATAATACTATTGATTCAATAGACAAACAAGTGGCTAAACTTTCAATCTTATCTAGCCAATCAATAGAATACATTGAAGCATTAGATATTAAAGAGATTAAAAAGTACTTAGCTAAAGTTAGCTACACATCAAATCCGCCTAAGAATTTAAGAATACCTAAAAGATTTAGGGCTAATACTTTAATCCTTAAACCAACTATGAGTTTACAGGAAATGAAAGTAAATCAATTAGTAGACTTTTATAGTTTATTAAAAGCTGCTAATGGGAACTATATAGCTTCAGCTAATGTGTTATTAGCAACAATGTTTAAACCGTTGAGTATCTTTAAAAAGTCGGTTTACAGCCCTGAGAACCACGCTAAAATTAGTAAGTTGTTGTTAGATGCAAAAGTGGGGGATTGCTTAGGGCTGCTTTTTTTTTACTTGGACTTCTGGAAGAAATGCGAACCAGTTATAATACACTATTTGACACAGAGCCAGGAAGTGATAACAGAGACGGTGACAGAGATACAAAACGACAAAGCGTTTCTGGATTTCTTGAGCAATGGGGGTGGGAATACAACGTTGACCAATGTAGTGAAAACGAAAGGATAAGCCCCGATACGGTTTATTTAGAATGGAATGTAATAAGGTTTTTAAATAAGTTAAGTTACTTAAAAGATAAAGGAAAGTTTTTAATAGCAGTAAATGGCACTTAGCGAAGAGATATATAAAATATTAGATGAGTTTGGAGAAAAGGTAAAAGAGGACTTACAACAATCATTAAGAGATAAAGGTGTAACATTTGGAGGTAATGATAGTAGGTTAAGTAATAGTATTAAGTTTGATATTACATCTAATGGAAATGTAATTAGTTTTAAGTTAAAAATGCCTGAATACGGTGAGGCTGTTGATAAGGGACGTAGGGCTGCACCAGTTAGTGAAGATGGACAAAAGAGCATAGCAAATTGGGCAAAGAGAAAAGGGATAGTTGGAAAGTTTGCAGAGAATACTTTAAAAGCTCGTTTAGAAAAACAAAGTAAAAATAAAACAGATAGAAAAAAGAAAGTATTAAAAAAGCCTACGTTTGATAAATCATTAAAAGCATTGACTTATTTAGTTAGTAGAAAGATTAAAAACAAAGGTTATAAAGGAAACAACTTCTATACTTCAGTAGTTGACGATGGAAGATTAGATAAACTTAAAAAAGATTTAGCTGGTGTTTTAAAGTCAGAAGTAGATATTGAAATAATAGATTTAACTAAGATATAATGGCATTAACAATATATAAACAACCGCAGGAATTAACACCAGCGTATAACAAACAAATCATAACTGCTTTATCAGATGAGATTACTGAGCCTGATTTTAAATATATTGTTGAGGTGTTAGTTAATGGCGATACCGTTAACACTTACAGAGAAGAAATATTACAAAATCCCGATGGGTGGTTAGTGTTTGATGCACAAAACTGGGTTAAGAATTATATTAAACATTACTTTAATCCTAGTGATACTGGGGTTGTTATTGCTACTGATAAGGTTGCAGAAGTATCAATAGATATTATTGAATATTATTTAGGAGTTGAGCATCCAGCAGATTCTGAGAATGTAGGTTATATTGCTTTTGATGCTTGTTTAAATGATGATGAATTTAGAAATTATGATTTTGAAGATTATTTATTTGGCGAAGATGCAAACAAATATTTATTAGGTAAAGAGGGAATTAATGAAGTTGATTCGGTTGTAACATTAACGCAAGATGTATGGCTTCATTTCTTTAATGGAGATACTGACCCTGTTACTGGTGTAGTAGTTGAGTTAAGACGTGGCGGTAGTACAGTAGGTGGTTTTAGTTCATCTATTCCAACTCCTTTAGCAGTTCGTGAGATGTACGCTTTAAACGTTGGTGGAATATCGGGAGCGCAAGTTGGTGATACTGTTAGGGTAAATTTTAATGGTGCTAGTGGATTGATTAAAAGATTTACTTTAACATTATCTGATGTTTGCACAAAGTTTACCGATTATTCACTTTACTATTTAGATAGATATGGGGCCATTCAATACAAACACTTTGAAATGCTTAGTACTAAAAACTATACTAAGAAAGTAAACAAGGTTAAATTAGATAAGGACGTTTTAAACACTACTACTGGTGCTTATGGTTCAAATACTTATGATAGAGAAAATCATATTGTAAGTACTGCCATTGAATCTAATTTAGTGTTAAATACTAATTGGATTACAAAAGAACAAAGCACGTTATTATTAGACTTGTGGGCTAGTCCTATCAAATACTTATGGGATGGGACTACATTAAAATCATGTGATGATATTGTATTGAACTATGAAGAAAAAACAGAATCATTAGATCCATTATTTAACTATACAATTACAGTTGATTTAGGAATAACAGAAACTAGACAAAGAGGTTTATAATGGCAATATTAACTAGATTATTAATAAGTGGTAAAAACGGTAGTGATGCTTTCACTTCTTATCCTATAACGGCTGAGAATCCTATTTACATAACTTATCAATTAGCAGACGTAAGGAATCCAGACCAGCGTAAAGGTAGTAGAAGTTTAACTATTAAATTATTAGGTACTAATGAGATTAATAAGTTATTTGAAAACATATTTAGTTTTAATGTAGCTACTCAAAACTTTAACAAGAACTTAAAAACACCTGTTAAATATATTGTTGATGGCTTAGAAAACTTTAAAGGTGATTTACAATTAATAGGGGTTAATATCAATACTGATAAAAGCATTGAATATGAATGTTCAATATTAGGCGATGGCGGTTCGTTGTTTGTTGATATTGGCGATAAGTTTATAACAGGTAACACAGATAGTGCAGACGATTTAGATTTCAGCGCATACAACCATACTTACGATAGAGCGACACAAATATTAACACGTGGCAATGTAGGTAGTGGTTTAAGTGTTTTATATCCGTTTATTGATAATGGAACTAATGGCGGTTCCGATACTGTTTGGAATGTATCTAACTTTATACCGTGCTTTTCTTTACACGAGTACGTTAAAAAGATAATTGAGAATACGGGGCGCACCTATACAAGTACTATTTTAACTTCAACTGAATTTAAAAAACAAATACTTTATCCTAATATTGATAAGATTGTTTTATCTTCTACTCAATTAAGCAATAGACAGTTTTATGCTGGTTTAACAGCTAACTTTACACAAATAACTACTATTCCATACACAGTTATTCATGATAGAGAAAGTTCACCATTCTTTGATGCTGGTAATCAAAACAATACCGCTACTGGTATACTAACCCTAAATGAAAGTGGATATTATAACCTAGTTTCTAAGGTTGTTTTTAGAATGAAGTTTACCCACTCTGATGGTACGGTTGCTTACGGTGTATTTAATGGCATGAAGTGTTATAATGCTATTGATAAACAAAGTCCATTAGCATCATTAGTTGTTAATTTTGCAACGTTCTTAAACAGTAATGCTAACAGAATAAACGTTAATACATTTGAAACTATTACAAACGAGGTTGCAACTGGTGAAGTATTTTTAAATGCTGGTGAACAGTTCAAAACTCGTGCAGCTTTAGACGTTGATGCTAGTGCTTTAGTTTCTTTCTATACTTCTGGTAACGTATTAGTAACAACGGGAACACCAACTTATACTATTGAGTTAGTTAGTGGTACAACTGGAACTGCTTTTTACGGTTTAGCTACTCAAAAAACTTTAGTAGAGGGTAATACTATTGAGGTAAATAATGCCTTGCCACAAAAGTTAAAACAAAAAGACTTATTAAAATCTATTATACAAGGCTTAAATTTATTTATAGATTTAGACCCTAATGATTCAAACAACTTGATTATTGAATCTTATGATGAGTTTTATAATACAAACGACCCGATAGATTACGGTAATAGAACAGACTTATCTAAAAAGCAATCAATTAACCCTAATTTATTAGAGGGCAAAAGATATATTTATACTTACAAAAGTGATAGTGATAAGTTTAACGAGCTTTATAAATCATCTTATGGCGAAGTGTTTGGCACTGAGATTATAGACGTTGAGAATGATTTTATTAAAGAAACTAAAACAACTGAGTTAGTATTTTCAGCAACTCCAAACGCTGCTAATTATGGTTTAGGTATTGCACACCCACGTATTTATGTAGAAGAGGGGTTGACTAAAAAGTCAATAGTTCCTAATGTAAGGTGGTTAATTTGTGGTGGTGTTAAACAAACGGTTAATCCTTACACATATAAGCAAGTAGGTGTAAGTGATTTAGTTACTAATGATTATTTATATGCTGGGCATACAGACGATCCATTTAACCCTACTATTGATTTAAACTTTGGCACTCCTAAAGAAGTATATTATAATTTTATAGGTACTTATTTTACTAATAATAATCTTTACAATAGATACCATAAAGCATACTTAAACAACCTAATTGATAGAGATGGTAAATTTGTTATTAAACATCTTTGGTTAAGTCCAAGAGATATTTATAATTTCTCATTTAGAAATAGATTATTTATAGATAATGCTTACTGGATTGTAAACAAAATAAATAACTACAACCCATTAGAAGAAG
>Ga0315909_10008162_pt1 | contig 11522 bp, 18 predicted proteins | sample LakEriMetagenome_11_FD_203527 | JGI IMG/M metagenome (GOLD analysis project Ga0315909, IMG submission 203527) | Freshwater fungal communities from buoy surface, Lake Erie, Ohio, United States - Buoy 2 MA125 | ecosystem: Environmental > Aquatic > Freshwater > Lake | place: USA: Lake Erie, Ohio...
AAGCAATGACCAAAAATCACTACAGAAAAAATCTTGTGTTGGGTGAAATCAAAACAGCCCGAGCACTAGACGATGATGGTAACGTGCTCTACGAAGTGGTCTATAGTACCATTATTGATGACTTGGTTAACAATCAAGGTATTAGCGTAGGAGAAAGTGTACAACTGCCTTATCCCGCTGACGGGCAAACTGTAGTATATCCAAACAGTTTGGCTGACATGCGTGAACGTATATTGCAAAGCGTAGGCAAGATCAGCGAACGTTTACCCAGATGGATGGTCAGTCGCCAAGAAAACGGACAGGTGCTGGGTTATCAGCCTGCCTGGGTGATTGCCTACGCCAACCCCGGAGCCAGTGCTCAATTGGCCTACAACATCAGAAACTATGTTGGCAATCAATTAAACACCATAGACTTTGAATTAGATAGATATGAGCTCATACGTATCTACACGCTGAGTTGGGATTTTGAAACCCAGACCTGGCTACCTAGTGCGCAGACTTATTTTGATAATTATACTACTACTTTTGATGGTAACGGTACTGTGTTTATTGCACCCACAGATACCTATGCCACCAGTGATAGAGAGAATAAATATCTCGTATTCCCCAAAACTAACATTTTAGGATAAAACGATGGCATCAAACATCAACCCAAACAACATCGACGGCGCTTACCCAGTTGCCGGGCAGGACAACGATTCACAGGGCTTTCGTGACAACTTTACCAACACGAAAACCAACTTTACCTACGCCAGGGACGAAATTTCCGATTTACAAAGCAAGGTAATTCTCAAGTCTGCACTGGTTGGAACTACCTTGGATAATAACCTAGGCGGCAGTCTGGTTCAAGACGGACGTATTCAAGACTTCAGTTTGACTCGCGTGGTGCAGACTGCCACATCGGGCACAATCAATATCAACTATGCAGCTGGTCACTATCATAAAATTGACAGCACTACCGGATCAGTTGATATAGCATTTAGCAACTTTCCTGTAGCCGGTTATACAGGAATACTAAGACTGCAAATTGTTATCAGCAGTTCAGCACATACATTGACACTGCCTTCGGCAGTTAGTATCAATGCTACTGGTATCACTGGTCTTGTTGGCAACATTATCACATTTGCCAGCCCGGGTACGTATGAATTTGAGTTTGTTACCAGTGACAATGGCAGCAGTATCACTATCAGCCAAACCAACAGCACACTGACACCTTTTAATGCCAGTGGCGGTACTGTCAGCATTGCAGGCTCAACAATTCCGTTGGGTCAAACCACTACCTTGTTCCAAACCGCAGGTGCAGAAACAAGCACTCTGGCCGATGGTGTAAATGGACAAATTGTAGTTTTGATCTGTGAAGCCTATGTTGGCAACATGGTAACCACAGTGACCAACGCAGGCTGGAATGCTGGTTCCGGAACTGTTACTTTCAACAATCGCGGCGATACTTGTACACTCATGTACCAAAATACCTATTGGTGGGTCATCGCCAATAATGGCTGCGTAATAGGTTAATAAATCTGTTGACATAAGACCTTTGCTCTGCTATATTGCTAGAGCAAAGGTCAAATATGGAACATCCTCTCATACCCGATCTAAGTACTCTAAGCCTGGACGATACTATGTCCAAACTTAATGACCTACGATCAAAACTCAACATTGCTGCAAGAATGGGCAACCATCATGTGTGTAACCAGATACGCATGGCTATAGAATCCTACGAAGCCAGATATCAAGTACTCATGCGTGAACAGTTGGAATCGGCCAGCAAGCAAATTGACAACCTCACTGACAAGATTGACATAGCCAAATGAACGTAAAACTCGGTTACACAATGAATTTCCTTGCTGGTGTTTGGTATGATAATCGCTTGCAATTCAACAGCTATCATGCCGGGTTTACTTTGTTGACTCTAGCAGATCAACCAAAAGAATTCAATTTGGCCATGGAACGTTTGAAATATCTGGTCTATGACATGTTTACTGACACGGTGTTCATTGACAGCAACGATCAAGAACAGATAGGCAAACTGGTACAGGCCGGATTGAAAGTAACCACATTGCCAGATGTGCCGGTAGATCAAATAGTAAACATAGCCTTGTTCTGCAAAGGCAATGCAGTCATGGAGCGTAGGATGACCATATTAGAATGTAGTCTCAGCAGCGAAATTGGTGACAATGTAATGTATTCACAGCAGGTGGAAGAAAGTCTTGGACCTTTTGCGCAAGACGGTTGGTGGCATACCGCAGATACCAAACATGCTGTATTGTCCGATGCGGTAGAATCTAGTAAAATTATTGATATAAATGCCAATCCAAGTTGGCGTGAATTAGGATTGAACTTTTCGCGTTCGCGCAAAGAAGCTGATAAAAAAGAAGATAAAGTTTTATACGCTGATTTCAGAAAAAATGACAAGTGACCGCTACGGACAATTAGTGTACTGCGTTGATGATCTTATTGATTTGATCATGTCCGGGCACACTGTTGACAATTTATTGGTCGACGATACTGTTGACATCAATGACGACGTCAAAGAACTTTTGCCCAATCTCAAAAAGTATGCTGCGCCACAATTGACCGTGGAAGAATTTGATCAACTGAGTCAAAGTAACTGGTTTATGCCAGAAGAATACCAACAACTTGATATTGCTGCCTACGTGTTAGGGCTCTGCGACAATGCCGAGCAGTTGCAACGCTGTGGTCAAGAACTGCTGCTATATCAAGAACGTGGCATGTTTCCAGTACTGTGCTATGTGAAATATCTTGTGGACGTAATGCGTACAAACAATCTAATTTGGGGAGTGGGTCGTGGTTCTAGTGTGGCCAGTTATGTGCTGTACAAGTTGGGACTACACCGCATAGACAGCATGTACTATGATTTAGATCCGCAGGATTTCCTGCGTTAAATATAGTGCAAAGGAGATTTTTATGAGTAAAAAAGTATACAGATCCGCCCAGGGAAAAACTGTAGATATAGGACAACTAATTCTACAAAATGAAAACGTTCGAGCAGTTGGCAACATGAATGTCAATGCTCGCGGTGATATTATCAATGAATATAACCAGACCATTGCGCATCGCACACAACAGGTCAAAAAGCAATACGACAATCAAGTACGGACCAATGTACAGGATGATCGCCCAAGCGAAGCCAGTGTAGGGAATTCTCGTGCAGCATCAATCAAGGTGCCCACACCCGACCTGGTAGTAGCTGCACCAAAACCAGTTGATGAGCCATTGCATGCACAGCACTCGTCAATCGGCGTAGCAAGTGCGTTAGAAAAAGTCAAAAAGTTGAAACAGTCTAAAGGATAACATGACAGCACCATTTGTAAGCAAATTTAATACTATTAGGGCTCTGCGTGACACAGTGTTGGTGGCCGACATGAGTTTTGATGCTAGAACCATGAATTCCGGTATCATTATTCCCAACGACAACGGCACTGGATCCGGCATAAGACCTCGCTGGGGTCGTGTCTATGCAATTGGGCCTGACCAAAAACTTTTTAGAGAAAATCAATGGGTATTGGTTGCACACGGACGCTGGACCAGAGGCATGGAAGTTGAAGATGCCGTAGGCAAACATACTATTAGGAAAGTTGATCCTAAAGACATCCTTATGGTCAGTGATGAATTACCACAAGACGAGACTATGAGTGATGCAATCAATATCGCCCAGAAAAAATATTAATGATCAGCTTACCGAAGCTTATCTTACTATCAATGTTGTGACCACTCAATGTGTTGTTGAGCAATCTACTCTAATTGCTCAAGGATACAAGCATGATCTGTTAAAATTACTCTGGCACTTACAAGATTCTATTGCTAGCTGCCCGGACTTTGGTGAAGCCGAACAGCAATGGCATCGTAACCGTACATTCAACACGTTATCAAGGAAAACTCGATGAAAGAACTGTGGACTGAAAAGCACAGACCCAAGACCATAGACGACTACGTATTCAGAGATCAAGCACAACGAGATCAAGTTGCCAGCTGGATAGCAGCAGGCAGTATTCCACATCTACTATTTTCTGGTTCGCCCGGCGTGGGCAAAACAACGCTGGCCAAAATACTGCTGAACAGTTTAGATGTTGATTCTTATGATGTGTTAGAAATCAATGCCAGTAGAGAAAACTCAGTAGATACTATCAGAGATAAAATTACCGGCTTTGTGCAGACTATGCCTTTTGGCGCATTCAAGGTTGTGTTACTTGACGAAGCTGATTATATTTCGCCCAATGGACAGGCCGCGCTGCGCGGTGTGATGGAAACCTATCATGCTACAGCAAGATTTATTCTTACCTGTAACTATCCTAACAGAATTATTCCTGCTCTACACAGTCGCTGCCAGGGTTTTCATATCGAGCGTGTTGATATCACGGAGTTTACTGCTCGCGTGGCCACTGTGCTGGTAACTGAGGGTGTGGAGTTTGAACTGGACACTTTAGACAGCTATGTCAAAGCCACTTATCCAGATCTGCGCAAGTGTCTTAACATGGTGCAGATGAATTCCACATCAGGTCAGTTGGACAATCCACACGGCGACGAAGGCGTACAAAAAGAATGGAAACTAGAAGCAGTCAATCTATTCAAAGAGGGTCGAGTACTTGAAGCACGTAAACTGATGTGTAGCAGTGCCAGACCTGAAGAAATGGAAGATGTGTTTCGTTGGATGTATGACAACCTAGATCTTTGGAGCAAGGATCAAGAAAAACAAGATCAGGCCATAATAATCATCCGACAGGGCTTGGTAAATCACAGTTTTGTAGCCGATCCAGAAATCAATCTTTCAGCCACACTAATTGAACTTGCACAATTGCAAAATCAATGAAATTCTATTTAGGAACTCAGCCGCCTAACAACGCCGACTTATCACAGGTACAGGCAAATCTGTGGTTAGATCAGTCATTCACGGAAATTACTTCTGGTACTTGGCAATCCGGTTATGTGATTGATCGTGACTGGCGCTCGGGAAATTACATAACCATAACCTCAGATGGCAAAAACACTTACAACATTGAAACAAGTTATTTCAAAGATAGTCATATTGTATTTAGGTATCATCCTGCTTGTATTAATAATCTAGGTCTAGGAGCACCTTACTCGCTAGATACCACAGATTTTGTGTTTGATCTAGCTGAACAAAAGACCACTGTAGATAATCCCATTACTGCACGATTGGCAACAGCTTGGTTTCGTGAAGATCGCTTGGATATCAACACAGTAGCAGATGGTATCTACAACCGACTAAGCGACAATTTGAAAACACTGCCATTGGTGTCGCCGGTATCAGTGGCCTATACTTTTGGTTTAGACTCAGGAGTCACTGCTGCGTTAGTGGTTGAACAGTGTCTTGGTCCAAGATTAGTAGTTGACCAATCCTGTGAGGACTTGGCTAGACTGTTACCATGGCCCTATCATGATGTCAGCCAAGGCAAGCAACACAGCATTGATGGAGTTCCGGTGCATGATTTCTTTGACTATGAATCGTTGATAGTGAGTCATTGGGGCGACCATGTGCTGTTACGCAAGCCCGACATACTGCCAGATACTCTTGATCGCATGTTTTTTTGGCAACAAACACACTATCTGCTTGCAGGACAACGTTACCATAATCAGAGTCAAGGTCGACGATATGATATCTACAGAGACCCTGCTATCACTGCCCAGGTATTACGATTGAACAACGCTGATCTACAGGTGCAAATCCACGATAGCTGGATTCAAAAACATATTCTAAGACAACGATTTCCCAAATGGTGGACTGTGACGTTTCGTACAAAGAATCAACGCAGTTCAATGATTCCGCATGGCATGCAGGAACCGGGCCGCATTTCGCACATTGACACTATCGACCTTTTCACTGCTAGTCTCAACAATTCTTAACACTGTGGGACTAATCACCCAGGGATTACCTTGCTGCCATTGTTGGTAGACCCCGAGCCAGGCATCCAGTTTGTTTTGATCTAGGTTCAACCCCACATGGTGCATCAGCCGTTCTATGTGTTTGTCTAGGTGAAGAAATATCTGCTCGACTGATATTCTATAGTGGGCTGGCACTTGATCAAAATCCAAATAGTCTACAAAACGATGTATCACCTGCTGAAACACTGCCTCTACTGCGCTTTGATCCTGCACATGTGCCAAGGACTTTGAGTACATACTGTACCAATTTAGATGCGGCATCTGCTGTTCTAATCTTGACAGCAAAAACAAACGCTCCTGGTAGTTGGGGCGAGTCAGCACAATCACCCGCCTGGTACCCAGATGCTTGATAGCTTGAGAAAGTTCGGCCTGTCCTGGAGGCACCCAATAAGTACGTTCAGCTGTGCGTTCCTGCCAGGCTGTGTCAAAATGATCAACGGCGTGTAGGTGCGCATTATTGTTTGTTGTTACAGGATTAGGTACACAGTCTCGATTGCTTAAAAAAGCCAAAGTCCAATCTAAAAAAGTAAATCCGCAACCACCGTAACCAATAAGGATAATCATATGCCTACTTACCATAGATATTTTGTAGTAGATTACATTCGAAAACCCGACGGCAAGACCGATGAAGTTGTACAGGTCACCAAACGTTTGAGGGATAGAGATATCACCATGTCCAGTGTGATACTGGATTTCAAGGAAAAGTCTGTGATCAAGGCCAGCCTACAGGGCAATTCAATTCCCAGAGACTGGCCCACTATCTACAACTATTATCGCGAGCACTATGCAAAGATATTTGACGGGCTCGAAACAATATATGCAGTTACCGATAAAGATTCAATACCTTCTCAATTATCGGATGGCGCTGAATGTCTTGATGATCAAATTCGTTCACACTCAGAGCATTGATTTTGCCAATTTCAGGTTTGCTGACCAAATCTAACAAACCGTTATCTTTGGTCATGCGATCGGTCTGCTCAATGTCACCAGTGACCACTACCTTGCTGCGATAACCTATTCTGGTCAGCAACATTTTCATCTGTGCGGGTGTGGCATTTTGCATCTCGTCTGCCACGATCCAGGCATTTTTGAAAGTTCGCCCGCGCATGTAGGCCAATGGGCTGATTTCCAAGGTCTGATCATCTAGCATGCGAGCTATGTCTCGACCATTGTAGTATTCTCTTAGCACATCTAACAATGGTCTAGTCCAAGGTTCCATTTTGCTGGTAATATCACCTGGGAGAAAACCGTGCTTTTCTTCTTCCACTGTGACAGCCGGGCGTGTGAGTACAATCTGATCAATGCGTCCCTGCCGTAGATTTTTTACAGCAGCCATCATGGCCAAATAGGTTTTACCTGTGCCCGCAGGACCAGTAGCGACCACAATAGTTTTATTGTCGTCGAATAGATCTACAACATACTGTTCTTGTCTGCGGCTTTTGGGAATGATTTGAATGTCACGTAGTTGACTTTTGACAGCTTTCTGGAAATTGATAGTGTTTTCTACGTTTTGGGGCATGGATTTTTGTTTTGCTTTGGTGCTGCGCATTCTAGACAAAGTTACCTCCGTAAGTGGTTGTACTGCATTGTTATTTAGGCCATAAGTTTAGCACCATACCTAGTAGTTTTTCCAGCGCCGGGTGTCGCTAAATATTAGGCTTACCTGCAGATTTCGTGATCTAGTCGGGCTATCAAGTAAACGATAAATATCAACATGGACAAAGACATATTCAAAGACGGCACTGACTACTGGATGGTAGCACGTAACATCAAAAACCTGTATCTCAGCGATGGCAGTGTTAGCACTCTATTGGATTTTGAACGTGTGCTTGACAGCGTTGATCTGTATGCGTTCAAAAACTGGATGTTAGGCGAACTTGTTGCTGGCCCTGAAATCACACGTTATCATGTGACCTGCACGTTTATGTGGCCAGCCAATCTCATGCCCGACCCAAGAGGCGGCTCAAGACTGTTGCCCTTTGACTGTGAAGTAAAGTTTCTTAAAAAACGTATTCAAATCCCAGTCAAGATCAAGGATCCCAGCGATTATCGTCCGGGCACACACAAAGCCAAAATGATCGAAGAGCCCATTTGGCTGGTTGAAATACGCATGCCACGCAGTCTAATGGAAGAGATTCGTACAGGCAGTGTTGAAGTTGAAGGCGAAGAAATTGATCTAAGCGAAATTGATGACGCTTATACCCAAGGACTAGACCAGGAAGGTCTTACACAGCAGGCACAGCAGAATACTCAAACTAGCAATGAGATTCCGGCTGCTCCAGCACCAAATATTGGAACTCTAAATGCACCACAAGCACCAGCACCTCTCCCAACTTAACGAAGAGCTACATTATCAAGACCTAGCTGGCATGCTGACCAATCAGATCGGCATAGACGAGTTTGCGTCCAAAATGGGCGAAGATGACGACATTGTAGTTGTCAGTTTCATGGTCAAAGAAAAAACAGCAGCAGACGATCTGGTCAACTGGTTTGAAACTGGTTATGACTTTGTGCTTGATTCTGATCGCAGCCCAGGACAGATCAAGAACAACAGGTATCTAGTGTTTGTGGAGCTAGAACGTCGTAGTACTACTGGCACCAAAATTCAGCAGTTATTGGACGATCTAAACACCTTGTGCGAAATTGAACCAGATCAGTGGACTGCCAAGCACGACAACAAAGAGTGGCCCTACACCGCAGAAGCATACAAAGCTAATGTAGCACAGAGTCCGCTAGAATATCGTGAACTCAAAGAAAAAGATCTCAACAAGGTACGTGAAGCAGCCGGACTAGACACAGTGCCGCTGTACGATGCCGATCAAGACATACAAAAAATTCAACTACAGGCCGGCATATTATAAATTAGGCTATGCCTAAAATAAAAAGTTTTGGATGTAGTTTCATATCTGGAGTGGATCTTGGTGACTACGATCCGGACCCAAAACTAAACTTTCCCTACAGTCAACGCACATGGCCTGCCTTGATAGCTCAGCGCCTGGGTCTAGCATATACCAGCATCAGCAGAGGCGGTGCTGGTAATTTGGCTATTATGCATTGGCTACTGTCAAACATAGAACCCGACGACATTGCCATTATCAACTGGACCTATGTAGATAGATTTGACTATGTGAACACCGATGAAGTATGGAGATCGTTGCTGCCTAATCAGGCCAGCGAACACAATGAATTTTACTACAGATATGTGCAGAGCCAGGTTAGGGATCAATTAAACAGTCTTGGGATAATAGCGGCCAGTATCAATTATCTAGACACGCAGCAGATTCCCTATGTAATGACCTACATGGATCAGCTGCTGACAGATCGAGACCGTAGTCCATATCATAGTAGACAATCACTAGATCGACTACAGGCCATGGTTGAACCTAGTCTTGACACATTTGAAGGCACTGACTTTGTGACCTGGAGTAGACGTGAAGGATTTGCTATCAGCGACCCTGGTGGACATCCTTTGGAAGCAGCACATCAGGCTGCGGCGGATCTGTTTACGGCTCAGGTAGCTGGCTTGTTATAGATCAGAAACAGTCTGTCCTGATCTTGTTTTACAGTTTCTAAGTTAAGATCGTAATCTCTGGCCAGTCTATGAGCAAATTCAAAGTTCCAAGGAAATATCTCTACCCACGGCCCATTGGTGTGTCTAATACCAGGATTGACTCGCATCCATATGCGTCCACCAGGTGCCAGCAAGTCTACGCAATGTGCAAACCTTGCTAGTATTTCATCTTCGCTATTAAAGTTGATTGAACCAAGAGCTATGATATGATCATGTGTGCCTGCAGGTACACGATAGTCTAATATATCAACCATGTAGTCAGCAGAGTTATTATATGGATCAATGCCAACAAGATTTGGTATGCGCTCTCGGAATTGATTATAGCCACAGCCTACATCTAGCACACTGGTTGGATTGTACTTTTTGATCATGTCTGCTAACTGCCATCCTGAATAGGCATACTTGTCGGTGCGTGGACGCCATACTTCACCAAAGAACCAACGTAGATATGCCTGATCAATTTTGGCAGCTATGTCTGACAGACTGCCGTCCAGTTCAACTGACACACCAAAAGTACGTTCAAGACCCAGTCTAAATTTTTCTTTTCTAGCTGGAGTCCATGGCAATAGATCTACCACAGTGTCAGCAGCAATGCTGTCGCGCACTGTAGCGTGTTTGGGCAAATGCCATACTTCTTGCAATTTTTTTTGGATATGGTTAAAAATTAATGTATTCATGTAAAAAAGTTGGCTTCTAAATTATTTTATAAGTATCAGTTAGTTATCAGCGAGGCTATGTGAAATATATTTTTGTTGCAGGTGCACCAGGTTCAAAATGGAGTTCAGTGGTCAAGAATATCTACTGGAGTCCTAGTATAGATCAAACTGACTATTCTGAAGCTAGAACATATCATCACGATGCAAGCGGTACACTACAGCTTATGCATCTTGGTGCCTACTTTGATCCTGGCATGGAATTTGGCGATTGGTTTGATCGACTCAGCGAACACAGTAGACAAGAATGTGAACAGGAATTTGATCGTCCGTTTTCAGGCTCGGGTGTGCGTATTATCAAAAGTCATGTGTTTGCTCATCACATTGATTACTTGAAAACCACTTGGCCAGACTGCCCGATAGTGTTATGCTATCGACCCAATGATGCTTGTCTGGGATGGTGGGTACGCTGCGGACACTTCAATATTACCTATCCAGACTATTCCAAATACTACCTAGATCTACGACGTATGGGCAGCATAATTAATGAACAAAACGCACTTATTCATCAGGCCAGTCTTGACTATCCAAGACAGCGTCCTAGCAGTAATCGAGGACTAGCTAGAACACTAGGCATACAGCCACCGCCTGATCAATACAGTCAGTACTATGATTTTGACATTGAGGTCAGTGTGATATGAACAGCAGCTGGGACGAAACTGTAAGCAAAAGCAAGTACCACTTTAATCGCCAGGTCATGGATCCCAGATGGGACACAGTGATAGGTATCGGTCACATTGATCCTAGAGAATGGAACGATCGGCTAGATGAAATAATACACAGTGCTCGGCCTGCCACCTGGTCTACCCGCGGCTACAAGTCTGAAACTGGATTTATTCCACAAGACGATCTGCACACCGAACTGTTTGACCTAAAGCGCATGGGCGCAGACCCTGACATGGAAATCAGCAATCTTGGTTGGACACTGTCGCCTGAGCTACAAGACATTACCGATCGCTTTGCATTAGACTCGTGCATGGCCAGAATACACGTACAATGGCCCGGGCAAGTTTGGACCAGACACATTGACAAGCTGGAAAAGTTTGATAAAAAAAGCCCTGACAGTGTTACAAGAATAATGATACAGCTGACAGACTGGCAACCAGGGCATTTTTGGGAGTTTGGCAACTACACCTATAAAGGTTGGCGTGCCGGCGATGTGATCACTTTTGACTGGCAAAATGTGCCGCACTGTACTGCAAATGCAGGACACGTACCCAGAGCCACGCTACAGCTGACTGGTATAAAAACAGCAACCACGGAGCGTTATATTAGTTTTCTAAAAAAATCTTATTAGCATAAATAATTTTGCC
>Ga0315909_10008163_pt1 | contig 11521 bp, 8 predicted proteins | sample LakEriMetagenome_11_FD_203527 | JGI IMG/M metagenome (GOLD analysis project Ga0315909, IMG submission 203527) | Freshwater fungal communities from buoy surface, Lake Erie, Ohio, United States - Buoy 2 MA125 | ecosystem: Environmental > Aquatic > Freshwater > Lake | place: USA: Lake Erie, Ohio...
TCGCGGAGGCGTGGCCGGTGCAGGTGGGCCTGTGAGCATGGCGTGGCCGGAGCTGCACGCGACGATCGTCGCGGCGGCGGCGGGCGACGCGGCGGCCAAGGACCGGCTCGTCGCGCACTGCTACGAACCGGTGCAACGGCTCGTGCACCGCGACCTCGAGCGCGACTTCCGGCAGAAGCATCGCTGGATGATGCCGCTGTTCAGCACGCACGACGTCGTGCACGAAGTGCTCGCCGCGGTCGTGCGCGACCTCGCCGACACCAGCTTCGTCGGCCCCGAGCCGTTCTATGCCTACCTCGGCACGCTGGTGCGCCACCGGCTGCTCGACGCCGTGCGCTTCCACGAAGCCGCGCGCCGCGACGGCCGCAAGCAGGTGGTCGAGCCGACGGCGGGCCTCGCCGCCGTCGCCGCCGACAATCGTGAGGCCACGCCGACGCTGGCGGCTTCGCTCGGCGAGCGCGCGGCGCTCGTGCGCGAGGCGCTGGCCGAACTGCCCGAGCGGCAGCGGCGCCTGCTCGAGATGCGTCTGCTCGAGGCCGCGACGTTCCCGGTCATCGCCGAGGCGCTCGGCTACTCGTCCGAAGAGACGGCGCGGCAGGCCTGCGCGGCGGCGCAGGCGCGCATGCTGGTGAAGCTGCGCAGCCGTGGCTTCGGCGGCACGATGTCGACGCGCAGCTGAGTTGCCGCGGCGGCAACCGCCACCTCCCGACGCCGTTGGACCGTCGACGCACCGTTGCGGATTGCGTCGGCGCGTCGATGGCTTGCGCGTCGGCGGACGGAGGCTGCGCACATGGCGGGGCTACTGGCGAAATCCCGTAGAAGCGGCACACTTCGGCTCGCCTTGTGGGAGGAAAACCTCGCCTTGGCGTCTGCTCGCCATGATTGCTGCCTCGACCCATCCACCGCTGCGTCGCCACCTCTTCGCCCTGCCGCTGCTCTTCGTGGCGGCCTGCGGCGGCGGCGGCGGCGGTGATGCCGGCGGCGGTGGTGGTGGAGGTGGCGGTGGCGGTGGAGGCGGCGGCGGCCCGGCGCCGGTGGTTCCGCGCGACTGGGGGCCGATCGCCGGCGCCTACCGCGGCCCGGGCGAGCAGGCGTCGCTCGCGTACCGACCGGTCGTCGAGGTCGAGAACCGCGGCCCGGCGCGCAATGCGACCGTGTTCGCGTCGGTGCCGTTCGTCTGGGGTCAGGTCACCGACCTGTCGCAGTGGTCGGTGCAGGGCCAGGCGACGACGTGGCGCGTGCTGCAGCGCTGGCCCGATCGCTCGGTCCGCGTCGCGCAGGCGCAGTGGACGATGGACCTGCCGGCCGCCAGTCGCCTCAGCTTCGACGTGATCGACGGCGCCGGCAGCACGGTCGGCGGCGCCTTCACGCCCAATCCGGCGTTCGCGACCGCGCTGCCATACATGGGCGTGTAGGTCGAGGACGCCTTCGGCGTCGTGTACCAAGCGGGCTTCTCCGGCCAGACCGAGACGCTGCACGAGACCGCGCTCGCGCGGACGCGCCGGCTGCGCACGTATCCCTTCAGCGGCGCGCCGAACAGCATCGGCCGCAACTACCTGACGGCGACGTGGTACGTCACCGAGCTGCGCGACCAACCGACCGCGATCGTCGACCTCGTCGTCGGCAACGACTACCTCGGCAAGGACGATCCGGCCGGCAGCAGCGACCCCAACCTCTACCCGCTCGGCGGTGTCGACGTGGACAGCGTGCGCTTCTTCGTCGAAGGCGCTGACCTCGCGTTGCCGTACCGACCGGCCGAGGAGGCGATCGGTCCGGCGGTCGTCAGCGGCGCGCGCACGACCTTCGAAGTGCTGCGCGACACCTACGTCAGCGACGGGCAGACGCGCCGTTGGCGCTTCGTCGTGCTGCGCGACGAGCCGGGCGCGTCGGCGACGCAGCATGCCGCCGACCGCGTCGGCGCGCAGGCGCTGGTCGACCAGCCGCTGTTCCCGCTGGCCTCGCAGGCTTCGTGGCGCGCGACGCAGGCGCTCGGCGTGCTCGGTGGCCCGGGGACCGCGCCGAGCGACGCCGCGCAGCGCGCCGCGTCGGCGTGGGCGAGCTGGTCGGCGAACGCCGGCAACTTCGGCTCGTGGGGCGCGCACGGCGACTTCCTGCTGACGGAGGCGACCGGCTCGCCGCGCAACGGCCCGCTCTCGCAGATGCTCGGCCACGCCGTGCAGTCGCGCGACAGCCGGCTGCTGCTGATGCTCGAGCAGCAGGCGTGGACGCAGGCGATGCGGCCGTATCACCTCTACGGCCTGCGCGTCGGCGACGCCGATCCGCTGTTGCTGTGGAACGGCGTGCCGCTCTACCCCGGCGCGACGGACTACGCGCCGGAGTCGCTCGGCCGCCGGCGCTTCCGCACGAACGATCCGTACGCCGCGTACCGCACGCGCGTCCCCGCCAGCCCGATCGCGCACGCGCACGGCTTCCGTCCGTTCGACATCGAGCACTGGTCGATGGACCTCGTGTTCGACTACTGGACGGTGACCGGCGACGCCTGGGCCAAGGAGGAGCTGCGGCAGCTCGGCGAGAGCCTGCGCGGCCTGATGCGCCCGAACGGCTACTACACGAGCTCACTGATGCCGGCGCGCGCCGAGGGCTGGTGCCTGCAGGGCTTCGTGCAGGCCTTCCTCGTCACCGGCGACCTGCGCTTCCGCAACGCGGCGCTCGACCGCCTGCACGGCATCGTCGACCGCGACCGCAAGAAGGAGTCGCCGATGCGCGCCGTCGCCGTCGACGTCGACGGCTCGCGGCCAGGCTGGCCGACGCCGCTCGAGTACGCGATGCCGTGGCAGCACGGCCCGCTGCTCTACGGCCTGCTCGGCGCGTGGAAGCACTTCGGCGATCCGCTGGCGCTGCAGCTGGCGAGCGCGATCCCGCAGGTCGTCGAGCACGCCTGGGTGCGCAACGTGCCGTCGACGCAGTTCGGCTTCGTCACCGAGGGCCTGCGGTACTACGTGCCGTTGACCGTCGACGGCGCGAACGTCGCGCCCGACCGCTTCGACGCGCAGTACGGCATCCGCTTCGGCGACGATCCGCTGCGCGGCGCCCACAGCTTCCTGCTCGGCGGGTTGCTGATGCTCGCCGAGACCGCGACGGCCCAGGCGGACCGCGACCGTGCGCGCCAGTACGGCGAGCTGCTGCTGCAAGCGCCGCTCAGCGACGACGATCGCTGGGACAAGTGGCGCTTCGTCGTGCCGCCGACCTGGAATCCCTGAGCCCGGCCGGCGCGCAGGCCGCCGGCGGCATCGGTGGTTGCGGCGCATGGCGCGCCGCCGTGCAGGCGTGATGGCGCCGCGGCCGATGGGACGCGCGGGACCAACCGCCGCATGAACCACTGCGCCACCAACTGCTTCGGCAAGGCCGGCAACCACGGCGGTTGCTGCACGCTCGAGGACCGCAACTACGTCATCGGCCCGATCCCCGACGCCGAGGCCTTGCTCGAGCGTCTGCGCAAGCGCTTCGGCAACCCGGACCTCGCGCGCGAGGACGTGTTCTTCGAGTTCGAGGAGGGCTCGCGCCTGTTCGCCGATCGCTCGCACTGGCAGGACCCCAAGTGCTATCCGGCGCTGCGCGTCGACACGACGCGGCGCGACTACCCGTGCGTGTTCTACAACCGCACGGTCAAGGCCTGCTCGATCTACGAGGACCGCTCGGTGACGTGCCGCAACTTCACGTGCGACTGGCTGAAGGGCGTGCTCGCCGCGGAATCGGCGAAGGTCACGCCGCCCAGCGCTCCTTGAGCCGCAGCAGCGGCGCCTCGAACCAGCGCCAGCTCGCGGCGGTCACGCCGGCGAGCAGCAGCAGCCACGCGGCGAGATAGGCCCACAGCGGCAGCGTCGGCCAGGCCGCGTGCAGCGCGCGGCCGACGACGTGCGCCGTGATCACGTGCCAGACGTAGACGCCGTACGACACCTTGCCGATGGCGCGCAGCGGCGCGGCGCCCAGCACGCCGGCGACGACGCGCGGCGGGTCGAGCGCGAGCGCGACGAGCACGGCGAACGCGACCGCGATCGCGGTGAAGCCGAAGCCGACGAAGCCGTGCGTCGCGCCGTCGCCGACCGGCACGATCCGGCCGCCGATCGTCCACGCGACGACGCCGAGCGCCGGCAGCGCCAGCCAGCGCGCCGCGGCGGCGAGGCGCGGCTGCCATGGCGATCGCCAACCGAGCGCGAGCAGCGCGCCCCACGCGAGCGCGTCCATGCGGCACCACGGCAGCACGTACGCGGCGACGTCGCCGGCGCCGGCCAAGGTCGCCATGCGCAGGAACGGCGCGGCGGCGACGGCGAGCGCCAACGCGATGACGAGCGCGCGTTCGCCCAGGCGCAGCGCCAGCAGCGGCCACAGCACGTAGAACTGCTCCTCGACCGCGAGGCTCCACAGCAGCGCCAGCGCCGGCGCGCCCCAGCCGACGTCGGCGAGGTGGAGGTTGAGCAGGTAGGCCGTCGCCCAGCCGAACGACGCCGGATCGCGCAGTTCGACGAACGCCGTCGTGCCCCACGCCAACGCCGCGAGCGCGCCCAGGTAGACGTACGCGAGCGGGAAGATGCGCAGCGCGCGGCGCTTCCAGAAGCGCCCGAGCGCGCCGGGCCTGTCGCGGCCGTGCAGCAGGATGCCGGTGATCAGGAAGCCGCTGAGCACGAAGAACAGATCGACGCCGATCCACGCGCCGCGGCTGCCGTGGAACACGCCGCCCGGAGCGCCTTGGCCGCGGCCGAACAGCGACGGCGCGTGGTTGTAGAGCACCAGCAGCACGGCGAGCGCGCGCAGGCCGTCGAGCGCCGGCCAGCGCATGGCAGCTGGTCCGGGCATCGCGGTCGCGGTGGGCATGGGCGGGAGAGGCTACCGCGCGATGCGCCGGCCGATGCCGTGGTCGCCACCGACGCGGCCGGCGCGCGCGGTCCGGGCGCGCGGCCTGCGGCGGCGGGGGCACGAGCCGCGCTCCCGGCGACCGCGCACGAACGCGGCGCGAACCGTCGGCGCGGCGACCGCCCGTCGGTTCCCGCCGCCGTCGCCGCGCGCTACCGTGCGGCGCGTGACCACGCCGACCGTCGCCAGGGAAGGAGCGCCGACCAGCCTGTGGGCCGACGCGCCGGCGACGGACGAACTCGCCATCGCGCGCGGCCGCCGCGCGTTGCTCGCGATCCTGGGCGCGTGGGCGCTGCTCGTGCTGCTCGGCGTGCCGATGGGCATCGGCGGCGGCTGGCGCGAGTGCGACACGCAGGCGATCGCGCGCAACCTCGCGTTCGAGGACTTCGACCTGCTGCGGCCGCGCGTCGACTGGCGCGGCGACACCGACGGCGCCGTCGAGTGCGAGTTCCCGCTGTATCAGGCGGCGATCGCGCTGGCGCTGCGCGTCTTCGGCGAGTCGGAGGTTCCCGGTCGGCTGCTGTCGCTGGCTTCGACGCTGGTCGCCGCGTGGGCGCTGCACCGCCTGCTCGAAGCGCGCGCCGGCCCCGTCGGCGCGCTCGCCGGCGCGTGCGCCTTCCTGGCCGGCGGCCACGCCTTCCTGCTCGGCGCGCGCGTCATGCCCGATGCGTTCAGCACGGCGTGGGCGTTGCTCGGCCTGCTCGCCTTCACGCGTCACCTGCGCGCGGGCGGCGGCGGCGCGCTGGCCGCGGCGACGCTGTGCACGGCGATCGCGTGCCTCACCAAGCCGACGGCGCTGCAGGTCGGCATGCTGCAGTTCCTGTGGGCGGCGCTGCTGGCGCCGCGGCGGCTGCGCGAGCTGCGCCTGTGGCTGTCGTGGGGGCTCGTGCTCGCCGTCGTCGCCGGCTGGCTCGCGCACGGCGTCGCGCTGCACGGCGAGACCGGGCTGACCTTCGGCGTCGCCTCGGGCGGCGAGACGAAGTTCCCGACGCTGCGCAGCCTGCGCAACCCGGACCACTGGCTGTCGCTGTCGCTGACGACGCTGCGCTACGGGCTGGCGTGGAGCGGCGCGCTGGCGCTGGCCGTGCTCGCCGTGCGCCGGCGGCTCGATCGCGCCGACCTCGCGCTGCTGCTCACCGTCGGCTGCGGCCTCGTCGGCACGCTGCGCTACAGCGTGCACTGGGGCATCGGCCCGCACTACCACGTGTTCGCGGCGGTCGCCGGCGCGTGGCTGGTCGGCCGCGCGTGGCCGATGGTCGCCGGTCGCGCGCTTCGCGTCGCGCTGGCCTTCGCGCTCGCCGTCACCGCGCTCGCGCAGCTCGTCGACGAGCGCGCGCAGCGGCAGGCGTGCCTCGCGCCCGACCTCGCCGGGCTCGGCGCCGCGATCCGCGAATGGACGCCGGACGGCGAGCGCATCGTCGTGCGCAGCTACCGCGAGGGCTTCGACGCGTATTGGCGGCGGCGGACGAACTTCGAGGACCCGATCGTCGTCTACCACGCGCGCCGGCATGCGTTCGCGCTGCCGGCCGACGGCTTCACGCCCGACGCCATCGAGCCGCTGCGCGATCGCGGCGCGCGCGTCGTCGTCGACCAGACGCCGGACGACACGCCGGGCGCGGCCAAGCTCTGGCTCGAGGCCAACAGCGACGCCGTGCGACATGTCGCCGGCCGCAAGCTCTACCGGCTGCGCTCCTACCGGGAGCGCTGACGCGCGGGCGGCGCCGCGCTCACAGGCGCGGCGTGATGCGCTGGCCGCGCGGCAGGTGGTACGGCGGCATCCACGTCTGGCCCGACTGCGGGAACGCCACCGACTGGCCGTAGAACTCCATGCCGACGAGCGCCGCGGTGGTGGGGATGGCGACGACCGTCGTCGTCTGGCCGGTGGCGAGCACCGGCAGGATGGCGACGTTGTTGGGGTCGCCGTAGTAGCGCACCGGCTCCATCGTCGTCGTCGGCCGCGCGAAGCAGAACGCGATGTCCCACATCGCCATGACGCCGGCCGGCAGATCGGTCTGGAACGTCAGGTTGGCGCCGAGCAGCGGCTCGGCCGGCGACACCGTGCCGACGCCGAGGAAGCGGCCGGGCGCGGGGTTGCTCTCGCTGGCGAAGCCGGTCATCGAGCCGCCGCTGCGGAAGCAGCCCTGCATGGTCACCGGCGCCAGGAACGACGAACCGTTGACCGTCGTGCTGGTCAGCTCGCACTGGCGCAGCGCGACCGGCGAGCGGGCCGCCGCCGGCACGACCAGCGCGCAGTTCTCGAAGCGGTTCCAGTAGAGGTTGGGCAGCGCGCCGTCGACGTCGTAGGTGACCGTGCCGTTGCGGAAGACGTTGTTCTGCTGCCACACGCGCATCGACGCGAGGTTGGCGGTCACGGCGACGTCGCCGACGAAGGTCATCTCGCTGCCGTGGATGTCGAACTCGGCCGTGCGCGGCCAAACCCAGAACGCCTTCTGGCCGGCGCCGGCGACGAAGTCGCCGTGGTGGTGGTGCACCATCGTCAGGCCGTTGGGGCCGCCTTCGACGTCCATCACGTTGCCGGTGCACACGAGGTCGGAGTGCACGATGCGGTACATGAACTGCTGCGTGCTGGTCGGCGCGCGGCGCTTCTCGGTGAAGGTCGCGCCGTTCATGAACGTGCTGCGGAACCAGTACAGCATCGACATGCGGGCGCCGATGCCGCCCTCGAGCACGCGGCAGCCGAGCTGGACGCCGTCCATCATGCAGTGTTCGGCCTCGACCATCGTCTCGCCGCCCTGCACCTGGTCGTCGATCAGGATGCCGAGCGGCATGTTCGAGAAGCTGACGTGCTCCAGCATCAGCATCGACTCGTCCATGCCGACGCCGTGCGCCTTGACGCCGGCGACGGTCTGGCCGACGAGCTCGCAGTCCATGATCTCCGCCATCGGCATGCCCATGGCGGTCGCCATGGCCATCTTGGCGTCGATGGCGACCTGGCCGCCGACGATGCGCAGGCCGTGGATGGCGCAGTCGTGCGTGCGCAGCGTGAACACGCGCGGCTGCGCGCCGCCCAGGATCACCGGCAGCATGGACATGCCCGGCATCGGCATGTGCATGCCCATGATCTCGACGTGATGGCCCATGCCCATGCCGGTCAGGTCGCTGAGCGGCGCCTGCAGCATGATCATCGGCGTGACCATCTGGTCGACGACGATCGTGCCGACCATCGCGCCGGAGCCGGTGATGCGCGCCTGTTCGGCGGGCGAGAGCAAGGCGGGCATCAGCGCGCCGTTGGCGACGCGGATGGCTTCGTCGAGCGACAGCAGGTTGTCGCCGACGACGCCGTGGGACTGGGCATCGTTGACCGTGGCGGTGAGGCCAGGGCCGGGGCCCTGTGCGAGCAGCAGCGGAAGCAGGAGCGCGAGCATGGTGGTGCGGGCGGGGTGGCGCGCAGGAGTCTACCGTCGGCCGTGGCGAGCGACGCAACCCGTCCCACCGTGGGACATTGCCCTGGTCGCATGCGCCGTAGCGGGTTGCCAGGAAGGAGGCTTCATCTACGCTTTCGCGCGCGATCTTCCCTCGTTCTCGCTCCCACCCGCCGCCCCAGCGCGCTCGCACCACCATGACCTGCATCGCTCGCACGCTCGCCTTCGCCGTCGCCACGGCAGCTGCATCTGCCCAAGGCTATCAATGCCAACTGCTGTCCAACCTGGACCAGCACGCGCCGTACAGCGGCATGTGGGGTTACGTCGCCCCCAACGGCAAGGAGTACGCCCTGCTCGGCACGACGACCGGCATCGCCGTCATCGACTGCACCAACGGCAGCGCGCCGGTCGAGCGCGGCTACTTCCCGTGGGCGTCGTCGACGTGGCGTGAAGTGCGCACGTACGGCACGTATGCGTACGTCACGACCGAGGCGGCCGCGGGCTTCCTCGTGCTCGACCTCACCAACCCCGACGCGCCGACCAGTCTCGGCATCGTCGGCGCCGCCAACCATGGCAACGCCCACAACCTCGGCGTCGACATGGGCACGGGCCGCATCTACGTCGTCGGCACCAACAACGGCGTCGCGGTCTACGACGCCGCCGCCAATCCGGCCAATCCGCCGTTCATCGGCTTCGCCGCGCCCGGCGGCACCAGCAACTACTTCCACGACCTGACGATCGAGAACGGCATCGGCTACGGCGCGATGATCTACACGGGGCTGCTGCGCCTGTGGAACGTCAACACGTGGCCGCCGACGACGCTCAGCGACTCGCTGACGCCGTCCGCGTTCTGCCACAACGCGTGGCCGACCGCGAACAGCAACATCACGGTCACCACCGACGAGCGCGACGGCTCGCTGATCCGCTTCTACGACACGACCAACAAGGCCGCGCCGGTGCCGATCAGCCAGATGACGATGGACCCGCGCACGGTCCCGCACAACGCGTACATCATCGGCAACATCGCGCACGTCGCCTGGTACACCGAGGGTTACCAGGCCGTCGACTTCAGCGACCCGACGAAGCCCGTCGTCGTCGCCTCGTACGACACCTGGCCGGGCGCGTCCGGCGGCTACAACGGCGCGTGGGGCTGCTTCCCGTACCTGCCGTCCGGCAACGTCTACATCAGCGACCGCGCCACCGGCCTGTACGTGCTGAAGCCGAGCTTCACCGACCTCGCCATCGCGCACACCCCGCTCGCCGACACCACGCAGGAGGGCGCGCCGTACACGGTGACCGCCAACCTGACGAGCAGCAACGCGATCCAGTCGGCGACGCTGCGCTACAAGCTCAACGGCGGCGCCGAGCAGTCGGTCGTCATGCAGCCGACGCTGGTCCCCGGCCAGTTCTCGGGCCAGATCCCGGCGCAGAACGCCGTGACGCAGGTCGAGTACCACATCGACGCGGTCGACACGAAGGCCGCGCGCCGCAGCCCGCGCATCGGCGAGAACCGCTTCCTGGTCGGCCAGCGCGTCGTCCGCTGGAGCGACGACTTCGAGGCCTCGGTCGGCTGGACCACCGGCGGCACTGCGAGCGACTGGCAGCTGGGCCAGCCGCGCGGCCGCGCCGGCTTCTCGGCGGCGTTCGGCTGGCAGGACCCGCTGGTCCCGACGTCGGGCAACACCGTCCGCGGCAACGACCTCGGCGGCACCGGCTTCAACGGCGCGTACGCCAACAACCAGAACAGCTTCCTGCAGTCGCCGTCGATCCCGACCAGCGGCCGCCAGGGCCTGCGCCTGCAGTTCCGCCGCTTCCTGTCGGTCGTCAACGCCGACGTCGCGCGCGTGCTCGTCAACGGCACGCCGGTGTGGACGTCGTCGGGCGCGCTGTACGACACCGAGTGGCAGTGGATGGACTACGACGTCTCGTCGATCCTCAACGCCGCGACCAACGCGGTGATCCGCTTCGAGCTCGTCACCGACGGCAGCAACGCCGCCGGCGGCTGGCAGATCGACGACGTCGCGCTGGTCACGCTGCACGACGCGGCGCCGGCGACCAGCTACGGCGTCGGCACGCCGGGCACCGGCGGCCTCGTCCCGACGCTCGCGGCCTCGGCGCCGGCGGTGCTCGGCACGACGATCCAGCTGCAGGGCGCCAACCTGCTCGGCAACAGCTTCGGCATCCTGGCCCTCAACCTGCAGGACGCGAACGTGCCGGCGCTCGGCGTGCAGGTGCTCGTCGAGCCGGTCGGCGCGTCGCTGCCGCTGTCGCCGACGTCGCCCGGCGGCACGGCGTCGTGGCCGTTCGTGGTGCCGAGCTCGACGGCGCTCGACAACGTGTTCGTCTACGCGCAGGCCTTCGGCCTCGACGGCGGCTCGCCCGGCGGCCTGCTGTCGGCGAGCGCTGGCCTGCGCTTCCGCAGCTGCCGTTCGGCCCCGTGATCCGCGCATGACCGCCGCCCTCGCCAGCATGCTGTGCGCCGCCGCGGCCCTCGCCGCGGCCGGCGGCGGCGCGCCGGCGACCGGCGGTCCGGCGACGTTCCACGCGATCGCCTTCGTCAACGACGCGAACTCGCACGGCACGCTCGGCGACGGCCTGCTGTCGCTCAACGAGGCGATCCTGCTGCACAACGGCACGCTGCTGCCAGCGCAGCTGTCGGCGGCCGAGGCGGCGCAGCTCAGCCTCATCCCGGGCACCGGCGCGACCTCGGACGTCACCTGGATCGACATCGACGCGGCCAACACGCCGGTCATCACGATCCAGCAGGACCTCGCGCCGATCCTCGACACGCCGTTCGGCCTGTTGATCAAGGGCTTCGGCGACCAGGTGGTCTTCGACTTCAGCGGTCCGGGCATCGCGCACGGCCTGCGCGTGCCGGCCAACTCGTGCAGCCTGCAGGACATCGCGCTGCTCGGCGGGCCCTACGGTCTCGACGTCACGCAGACCGACGTCACCGGCCAGGCGGGGCTCTCGCTGCAGAACGTGCGCTTCGAGGGCCAGTCGTCGTTCGGCGTGCGCGTCACCGGCGCGACGCCGAACCAGCCCGGCCGCGTGGTGATCGACCGCTGCCGCTTCGACAACGTCCCCGTCGCGCTGCAGGTCGACGAACAGCAGGCCGGACGCAGCGGCATCTACGAGCTGTACGACGTCGTTGTGACCGGCGCGCAGACCGGCTTCGACGCGCTGCTCGGCGCCGGCGGCTTCACCCGCTTCACGTTCGACCGCGTGACGATCGACGCGACGACGCGCGGCCTGCGCGTGGCCCG
>Ga0315909_10008164_pt1 | contig 11520 bp, 9 predicted proteins | sample LakEriMetagenome_11_FD_203527 | JGI IMG/M metagenome (GOLD analysis project Ga0315909, IMG submission 203527) | Freshwater fungal communities from buoy surface, Lake Erie, Ohio, United States - Buoy 2 MA125 | ecosystem: Environmental > Aquatic > Freshwater > Lake | place: USA: Lake Erie, Ohio...
TCCTACACGTGCCATGAGTTCACCGACTTCGATGCGATATCCAGGAACTATTTTTGGATAAATTTTTGAGAAATGGGATCCGTAATATCGAACCCCGTCATCACCAATCATCGAAACCGAAAGTCCACCGCGAATCGCACCATTGTTATTTTTCCAAGAGTATTTATCTACTGCGCTTACTTCATCGATCACGCCAGATGTTGGCGCCACAAAGCGGCAACCTTTTTTAGCCAAAATATCAGTGGCTGGATAATCATGATGTGCTCGCGAATATGTGCTCTTGCACCCGTCGATTGGATAGGCATAAATTGGAGCAGCGCTTGCAGGCAATGCAGTTGCTACTAAAAGCAGGCAAATCAGCGCAGATATTCGGTGCATCACCCGAGTTAGCATAGACTTACCCAACCCTTGCAAGTAAAAAACTTCGGGGCGGTAGCTCAGTTGGTTAGAGCCCCGAACTCATAATTCGGTAGTCGTCGGTTCGAGCCCGACCCGCCCCACGCAAATTTGGAATTGATTTTCAGCAATTTCTGCAGAAAACAGAGTTGGTTAGCTGCAGCCTTCTTTGAATTTGATTAGAATCCCTAAAAAACCGAGTGAATACGCTGAATCCAGGGCAAATCTCGACTACTTCGATTATCGATTATGTGCCAGAGGCAATTAGAAAGATTCTTGGTTAAGGTTTCGCTTATGCCAGATAAGTATGAATTAATTTCAAATCAATCCACACCAAAAATTTTAGAGCCAGAAAATAGCCTTGAATTGAAGACGTTGCTTAATTCTGCAAAATCCAACAGCGCCATTAGCGTTACCGAAGTTGAAATTTCGGGTGAACATCTAAGGCTTAGAACTAATTCAATTCTTCGCACTTATTATTTAGTTTCTGGATCTCTGGAATTTGAAGTTGATGGCGAAACCGGAATCTTCTTAAATCCAGGAGATCTACTTACTCTAAAGCAGGGCTGCGAATATAGCCTCAAGGGAGATGCGAGATATCTAGTCATGAATACGCCAGCATTTAAAGATGGTGACGATACCTATCTTATGTAAGTAGCACCGTTTACATCAAAAGTTGTTCCAGTCATTTGTTTGTTCTTGCCGGTAGCAAGGAAGGCCACAAGGTTTGCAATCTCACTGGGCGGAACCCATTCGCCCATTGAAAGTGTTGCAGTAACAGCATCTTCGCCACCTAAAGATTTGGCTGATGCTTCAGACATGGCAGTTCTTACAATTCCAGGTGAGATCAAATATGCGTAGATCCCATCCTTTGCATAAGCCCGAGCAACAGTTTTCAAGAGCGCAGCAATTACTGATTTCGATGCTGCGTATCCCCCAAGTTTTGGATTTCCAGAACCACGTTGCGCAGCCCAACTTGATATACCAATTATGTTTCCGCCGCCATTTTCTAAGAAGTGAATAACCGCTTCACGAATCAAGAATGCAGGTGTTGTTGCATTAACAGCGAGCGCATCGTTCCAAGCTTTCCCCCAAACTTCGACAGGTTCGGTAATCGCTGCCTCGGGCATGATTGCGGCATTTGGAATCAAGACATCAATGCGACCCTTCCAAGCAAGGGCTTTCTGCCACAGTTCTAAATAACTATCTGGCTGACTTAGGTCGACACTGATAAGCAATTTACGACCTTCAGGAATATCTTTTGTTGCATCCTGTGCGCCTTGCGCATCTTTTCCATAATGAGCAATTACAAATGCTCCACATCGTCCGAGGGTCGCGGCAATCTCACTGCCAATCCCCTTGGATGTGCCTGTTACTAAAATTACTTTGCCTGTTAAATCTTCGCTCAATTTAATTCCCCCGGACGCGTCCTATAAATTGCTGCTGCATTAACCTATGATAGAGACTATTAAGCAATATTGAGCAATATGGAAGAAACATTTGCAAGTTACTTGGTCAGGAGTTTTTAAGTGCGAGTCAAGGTTAAGGGCGTCGATTCTTACGGCCCTTCTTGCACATTTGAATTTAATGAGAAAAAACTAGAGGGCGTAATTGGCGATTCGATTGCATCGGCGCTAATAAATTCTGGTGAATATGGTCTTCGAAATACTGAAGGAACCGAGAAACGCGGACTCTTCTGCGGAATGGGTGTCTGCAACGAGTGCATAGTAAAAGTAAATGGTGAAGAGGGCCTGCTTGCTTGTATGACTCCGCTAAAACCAAATATGGAGATAAAAAATCAAGAGCAGCACATTTCAAAACCCAACTTTGAAACTGAGCCTGAATTAGATCAACTGCCTGAAATCTCACTCTCTCCTGACGTTCTAGTAATTGGTGGCGGACCAGCTGGCTTGAGCGTCGCTGCAAAATTGGGAAGCGCCGGAAAGCAAGTGCTTTTGATCGATGAACGCAAAGCCTCTGGGGGCCAATACTTCAAGCAGCCCGCTAGTGACTTTGAAATTTCAGAAGAGAAATTAGATTCGCAATATCGCAAAGGTAAAGCGCTAATCAGAAAGTTTGAAGCGAGTGGCGCGAAATCTATTTTTAATATGAAGATCTGGGGCGTTTTTGGCCCAGAAAAAATCTTGGGTTATGACAGTTCAAATCGTTATGTGATCACACCAAAACATGTTGTTATTGCAACTGGCGCTTTTGAGCGCGGGTTGGTTTTTCCGGGTTGGACTCTTCCAGGAGTTCTTACTACTGGTGCGGGCCAGAGCTTGTTGCGCAGCTATCAAGTTTCACCAGGAAACCGAGTAGCGATTGCTGGAAACGGTCCATTAAATATGCAGTTGGCCGCAGAGTTAATTCGAGCTGGCGTAGATGTAGCTGCTCTCGCTGAAAGTGCAAAGCTATTTAAAATACAGAATTTACTTTTAGGTGGGCTTCTCTTCCTAAGGTCCCCGAAGCTGGCTTTAACTGGCGTTGGTTATCTATACACAATCGCCAAAGCTAAAACCAAAATATTGCCAGGCCATGTGGTCGCAAGGGTTGATGGCGAAGCGGCTGTTGAAACTGTTGAATTTAAAAGATTAAATAAGTCGAATTCAAAGACTTTCAATATCGATGCCATAACAATTGGCTACGGCTTCATCCCTTCAAATGAGATTGCCCGGCTCTTAGGGTGCGCTCACGAAGTGGATAATCGTTGGAAATATCTTGGCGCAAAGAAAACACTTAATGGATCTACAAGTGTTCCTAACGTCTGGATTGCTGGAGATGGCTCAGGTATAAATGGCGCACAGGTTGCACAATCAAGTGGCACTCTCCTTGCGCATGCGCTGCTAGCGAAAGATGGCGACCAAAAATCTTTATCTGATCGCGTCTCCAAATTAGTGAGTTATATCCAACTACGAAATCAACTTGGCTTCCAGAAAGTTTTATGGAAAATATTTAGCGCCCCAGTTTTGATTGATGAATTAGCAGAAGAAGATACTGTCGTATGTCGCTGCCTAAGCATTAATTACGCCCAAGTTAAGGCTGGAATTTCTGAAGATACGTTAAGTGCAGGTGCATCAAAGCGGATTAGCCGAGTAGGCATGGGACGCTGTCAAGGCCGTTATTGCTCACCAGTAATCCAGAAATTAATCTCTGAAAACTCTGGTTATGACATTAGTGAGCGCTCAGGTTTTGCGCCGCAAATTCCAATTAAGCCAGTTGAAATTGGCGTTGTTGCATATGCGCAAGAGAGAAAAAATGAGTAGGCGCGGAATCCTACTTTTTGTTGGCAGCAGCATTATCGGTGGCTTACCTTGGATCTTTACCAAGGTTCTTTTAGAGAAGTTTCAACCTAGCAGCATCGTTTTAATCCGGGCTTTAATTGCAGGATTTGTCATGCTCCTCTATGCGCTTCAACAGAGAACACTTTTCGCGGCTCTGAAGAAGTGGCCTTGGATTCTTGTGTTCGCTCTAATTCAAATGACAATTCCTTGGTGGCTAACTAGCTTTGCACAGAAGAGTATTGATACAACTGTTGTTGGTTTGCTGATGGCAGCAACTCCAATTTTTGCTCTGCTATTTGCCTTTGCTGAACGTGAACATAGCGCAATCAGCCGTTCAAGAATCGTTGGAGTTATAACTGGACTTGTAGGCGTCACCTGCTTGATTGGTATTGACGCAGCAATTGGGAAATCAGATATCGGCAAAGTTCTACTTGTTGTCGTGTGCACGATGGGATTTGCTTATGGCCCAAGATTGGTTCGCCGCCATCTTTCAGAGGTTCCAACGTCCGGAGTTCTTGCAATCGCAATGATTTTCACCGCGATTATTTGGTTAGGGCCTGGTGCCACAAGTTGGCCTACAGGAAGTTTGGAAAGTAAATACATTGTGGCAGCTTTAGCAGTTTCACTTCTCTGCACTGCAGTCGGTTTTATTATTTATCTGGAGGCGATAAAGGAGATTGGCCCGCAAAATATTGCACTGCTGGCTTTTACCAATCCAATTGTTTCGATCTCAGTAGGTGTTCTCTTTGCGAACGAGGTAATTTCTCTGGGCTTAATTATTGGCTTCCCAATAATCATGCTGGGAATTTACCTTTCAACATCAAAGAAATTGAATTCCCAACCCTTACCAATGTAAGTATTGTTCTACTCTTAAGGGTTGAACTATTTAGGGAGAACCGTGGACGAGAAGGAATTGGCTAGGTCTAAAGATTTCGTTCAATCTTTAGGACGTGGCCTATCAATCATGAAAATATTTAGCGCAAAGAATCAAAGACTTACCCTCTCTGAAGTGGCAGAATTAACCGGATATACCCGCGCAACTGCTAGAAGATTTCTCCTAACTCTAGAATCACTTGGTTATGTTGGAAGCACTGAAAGACATTTTTACCTAAAGTCTCAAGTTCTAACTCTGGGATATGCCTATTTGTCCTCGTTTAGTTTGGTCTCAATTACGCAGATGCATCTTGAAGAGTTGTCAGCCGATCTCCGTGAATCCTGTTCAGCTTCAGTGCTCGAGGGCGAGAATGTAATTTATGTCTGCCGAGTAACTGCCAACAGAATTATGACAATCAACTTAGCGGTCGGAACCCAGTTGCCGGCCTATTGCACATCTATGGGAAGAGTTTTACTTGCATCAATGAAGCCGGCAGAAATAGATTCCTATTTTGCAAATGCCAAATTGGAGAAATTAACTTCTAAGACCGTTACTGATGAGGCAAAACTGCGAACTATTGTTGATGAAGTTCGCAAGAATGGCTACTCAATTGTCTCTGATGAACTTGAAGAGGGCTTGGAATCTGTTTCAGTACCAATTCACAGCAAAGATGGGAAAGTGCTTGCTGCTGCAAATATAAGTGCCCACGCAACCCGCGTTAGCGTCGATAAATTGCAGAATGAATTCCTGCCAAAACTCCAAAAGGCGGTAAAAGAGATAGAAAAAGCTCTTGCAATGCAATCGTAATAATGGTTTTAGCAAAATAGGCTAGACACCTCATTCTAGACTCGCTAGATTTAAAGCGTTCTAAAATCCGCATTACGAACAAAAAAGGATGGCAATTGAATGAGTAAAGAGTCGGGACTTTCACTAACCGAAAAAGATAAGAATTTCTTCTTCCATCCGTTCACAGCTTTAAAGGCTCATGAATCAACAGGCGGAAGAATTATCGTTGAGGGCAAAGGTTCGACACTTACTGATTCTGAAGGAAACAAGTTACTTGATGCCATGGCTGGCTTGTGGTGTGTGAATCTTGGTTACGGAAATACTGAACTTGCTGAAACTATTCATGATCAAGTTAAGAAGCTCTCCTACTATCACAGCTTCTCTGGAATGAGCACAGACCTTGCTGCGCAACTTTCGGAGCAAATTATCAATATGTGCCCAGTTCCTATGTCAAAGGTTTTCTTTGGCAATAGTGGTTCTGATGCAAATGACACCCATGCGAAAATTATTTGGTTCTATAACAATGCACTTGGACGCCCACAGAAGAAGAAGATTATTTCTCGCCACCGCGGTTACCACGGTGTAACTGTTCTATCTGCAGGACTTACCGGCTTAACTAATTTGCACGATGGCTTTGATTTGCCGCTCGACATGATCAGACATGTTCGCCCTCCACATCGTCTTTGGGAGAAAGCGGCGGGTACAACTGATGCTGAATTCTCACAGACTTTGGCTGGTGAATTAGAAGCAATGATTATTAAGGAAGGTCCAGACACGGTTGCGGCATTTATTGCTGAACCTGTGCAGGCTGCGGGTGGTGTGATTGTTCCACCAAGTGAATACTTCCCAGCCATTCAGAAGGTGCTTAAAAAATATGATGTTCTTCTTATTGCAGATGAAGTAGTAACTGCATTCGGACGCCTAGGAAAAATGTTTGGAACAAGCGTTGTTGGCATGGAGCCTGACTTGATGACCATTGCTAAGGGTCTGACCTCGGCATACATCCCACTTTCTGGATCAATCGTCTCTGAAAAAGTTTGGCAGGTCTTGCGCGATGGGAGCGAGAAGTACGGCGCTTTCGGCCACGGCTACACCTATTCAGCTCACCCAATTGCTGCTGCTTGTGCACTTAAAACTTTAGAGATTGTCGAGCGCGATAACTATGTAGGTATGGCGCAGAAGCAAGGAGTTCTTCTGCATCAGCTTCTACAAACTCATTTCGCAGATCATCCACTTGTTGGCGAAATTCGTGGCCAAGGTTTAATTGGCGCAGTTGAACTAGTTGCAGATCGAGATAAGCCAGAAGCATTTGATCCTTCGCTAAAGATTGCACCAAGAGTTGCTAAGCGTTCAATGGAACTGGGTGTAATCACTCGCGCCCTTCCTGCTGCGGATACCGTTGCATTTTCACCACCATTTATTGTCACTGACTCTGAACTCGAAACTATGGTTAAAACAGTCCGCAAGGCGGTTGATGAAATAGCCAAAGAAATCGGACGCATGTAATAAATGCAAAAGCCTGGTGTTTTGAAGATTGGATTATTGATAAATCCAATCGCAGGCATGGGCGGCAAAGTTGGGCTACACGGAACTGATGATTCACTAGCCGAGCGTGCTAAAGAACTTGGCGCAAAGAGCATCTCAACAGAGCGCGCTGCAAGAGCAATTAAGGCCCTGCTGCCCCAAGACGAAAAGATTTCATTTTATGCGCCATCTAAAGTTATGGGAGCGGATTTACTTCAATCCTTCAATATTGAATGTCAGAAAATCTACGAAACTGACAGCCTGAACACATCTTCGGAAGATACAAAAGCGGCAGCCCTTGCCTTTCAGACACATGGCGTCGATGTAATTCTCTTCGCTGGTGGCGATGGAACTGCACGGGATATTTTCTCAGCTGTTGGTGAATCAATTCCAATCTTAGGGATTCCTGCTGGCGTAAAGATGCGAAGCGGCGTCTTTGCAAATTACCCAGAAGAAGCGGCCGAGATTATTTTGGATGCGATTGCTTCGATTGAAAGTGGCAAAGAATTGAAGTTTGCTAATACTGAAATTTTAGATCTCACCGATTCGCAACTTGATTACTCTCAATCCCACTACTTTGGAAGTGCTATAACCTTTTCAGCGCCAAGCAAGATAACTAGTCCAAAAGTTAATTCCAATGCAAGTAGCGATGTTGCGCTTGCCGAGCTAGCAAAACACTTAGCCGTTGAGATCTCTAAGGATCGGCTTTACTTTTTTGGCCCTGGCAGAAGCGCCAAATTAATCTTAAATGAATTGGGCGTTACTGATTCAGATCACTCACTTGCTGGAGTAGATGCGCTGTTCAATGGCGAACTTGTTGGGAAGGATCTAGATGAGAGTCAGATACTTGGGCTCATAAGTTCACATTCAAAAGTTGCAGAGCCATTTATATTTCTAGGTGTTATCGGTGGCCAAGGGTTCTTGCTGGGTCGAGGCAATCAGCAATTGAGCCACGAGGTCATGTCTCGCATAGGGGCAGATAATGCATTTGTGTTAGCGAGTGCCAGCAAAATGACCGCGACCGTGCCAACCCGGCTTTATGTGGACTTTGAAGATGCGCTTTCCGAGAAGCTATTCCCAGATTTTATTCAAGTTCACGTTGCGAAAAATCGAACCCTAGTATGTAAAGTTGTCTCATCAGGATTTGCTCCAAATAGCGTTAAAGCCAGTTGATATGTTCGCAGAACTGAAAGGGAAGTAACGATGGAAAAGAATAAAGACCTGCCAACTCCCCATCCTTTTATGGCTAACTCTGCGGAAGCGAGCTTCAATGAAATGTTAAAGGTTGCAAACGTAACCGACATTGACGAATTATTTGAGCAGATTCCAAAAGATCATATCTTCAAGGGCGACTGGAATTTTGATCCACAAATTCCCTCCGAAGCTGCGCTCTACAAGCATCTAACAAGAATTCTTCGAAAGAATTCTTCTGCCGAAGAGAATCTAAATTTCCTTGGTGCAGGTTGCTGGCAACATTACGTTCCAGCTATTTGCGATGAGATGGTCACAAGAACTGAATTCCTGACCCCGGTTTGGGGAACTCCATCTTCTGATCACGGCCGAAATCAAGTCTGGTTTGAATTCCAGAGCCAGATTGGTGAATTAGTAGGAATGGAATTCGTTGGTCTACCGCTCTACAGCTTTGGAACAGCTGGCGGTCACGCAATTCGCATGGCAGCAAGAATTAATAAGCGCGGAAAAGTTTTAGTTCAATCTTCAATTGATCCAGAACGCCTGGCGGTTTTCAAAACCTACTGTGGTTACCCAGAATTAGATGGTTACCTTGAAATCGTAATGGTCGATACTGATTCAAAAACTGGCCGAATTAACCTTGATGATCTAAAGGCAAAGATCTCAAAGGATGTCTCTTCTGTTTACTTCGATAATCCAAATTATCTAGGCGTAATTGAAAGTGAAGCTAAAGAGATAGCGAAGATTGCCCACGATGCTGGGGCCGAAGTCATTATTGGTATTGATCCAATCTCACTTGGTGTCCTGCCATCCCCGAGCGAATATGGCGCAGATATTGTGGTTGGCACGACTCAACCATTGGGCGTTCATATGAATGCTGGTGGCGGCGTAGGTGGATTCATCGCTACAAGAGATGATGAGAAATATGCCCACGAGTATCCAACTCTGCAAGTAAGTTTGACCGGAACTTCCGAGCCAGGTGAAATGGCATTTGGCCTAACACTCTTCGAACAATCTTCATACGGATCTAGAGAGCACGGTAAAGATTGGACTGGTAACTCGGTTTATCTCTGGACTGTTGCAAATGCAACTTACATGTCACTTCTTGGGCCAAATGGCTTTGCTGAAATTGGTAAGACAATCCTGCAACGCAGCCACTACGCCGCAAAGAAGATTGCTGAGATTCCAGGAATTTCAGTGACTTGGCCATCTGGTTTCTTCAAAGAGTTCGTCGTCAATTTTGATGGCACAAAGAAAAAAGTTTCCGAGATCAACAAATCACTTCTATCAAAGAAGATTTTTGGTGGAAAAGATCTCTCTGGAGACTTCCCGCATTTAGGGCAATCTGCGCTTTATTGCGTAACTGAGATTCATACCTTGGAAGATTTAGATTCCTTAGTTTCTGCATTGAAGGAGGTAACAAAATGATTAAGTCAAAGATTCGTAAATATCACGCCCCGGTTTGGGACGAGCCTCTTGTTATGCAGTTGGGTCAGAGCGGTCGACGCGGATCAATCGCGCCGAAGACTGAGTCAAAAATTGCTGACACTGTTGGCAACGCTCTAGATCTGCTACCTGCAGGAATGAAGCGAGCTAATCCCCTAAATCTTCCTGAACTATCCGAGTTTGAAGTCCAGCGTCACTATTTACATCTATCGCAACAGACTCTGGGCATGATGGGAATCAGCTTGTTCGGAACTTGCACGATGAAATACAACCCAAGAGTTAATGAGCGAATTGTTTACCAACCATTCGTAGCTGAAATGCATCCTCATCAAGATCCAGAGACGATGCAAGGAATCTTGGAAGTTGTTAATCGCTTTGATCACTTGCTCCGCAAGTTATCGGGCCTCGATAAGTTCGTATTCCAAGCAGGTGGCGGCGCAGATGCTGCTTACACTCAAGCCTGCATGACTCGGGCATATCACGCATCACGTGGTGAACTCGAGCAACGAAATGAAATCATCACAACTGCGCAAGCGCACCCATGTAACCCAGCTACTGCAGCTGCTGCTGGCTTTAAAATAATCACACTTCCTCTTGAAGATGATGGTTTTCCTTCAGTCGAAGCGCTAAAGGCCGTGGTTTCCAATCGCACTGCTGCTTTGATGGTAAATAATCCAGACGATATCGGAATCTACAATCCACATATCAAAGAGTGGGTAAAGATTGTTCATGATGCTGGCGGGCTATGTTTCTATGATCACGCTAATTTCAACGGTGTTATGACTCGTATTCGCGCAGCCGATATTGGTTTCGATGCTTGTATGTATATGTTGCATAAGACATTCGGTGGACCAAAGGGCGGTGGCGGTCCCGCTGTCGGTGCTTACGGATGTAACGAAAAATTGATTCCATTCCTAGCTGGTCCAACCGTCGAAACGAACACTGATGGCAGCTTCTACCTTAAAGAAGGTAGCGAACATAGCGTTGGCCGAATCCGCGAATTCTTAGGAAACATTCCAACAGTTATTCGCGCTTACTCATGGACCAGATCAATGGGTATCGAAGGTTTACGTGATGCTGCAAATATTTCAGTTCTTGCCAACAACTACATGGAGAAAAGACTCCTTGAAATTCCTGGAATAACAAAAGGTATGCCTGATGTAAAGGGTCGCCGTCTAGAAATGACTCGATACAGCTTGGGAGAACTTACTGCAGATACTGGAGTCTCTTGTCTCGATGTTCAGAACCGAATGACCGATTACGGAGTAGATGCTTATTGGTTAAGCCACGAACCATGGTTTATTCCAGAACCATTTACACCTGAAGCCGGTGAATTGTGGTCGGTAGAAGATATCGATTACTGGATTGATGTTCTTGAAACAGTCTGTAACGAGGCCAGAACTAATCCAGAGTTAGTTAAGACTTCGCCACATAACCAGGTTGTTCATAAGCAGAATTCAACTAATTTGAGTGATCCTGCTAAGTGGGCGACCACCTGGCGCGCATACAAGCGCAAATACGGAGTCACTAATTGATTTCAAGAGGAATTTAATTGTCTGATCCAAAGTTTTCGATTATTGGGTCAGGCAGTATCGGCATTGGCTGGGCGATTGTCTTTGCCCGTGCTGGTTACAACGTCAAAGTATTTGATATCGAAGCTTCAGCGCTAACGAACTTCGAAACCCAGGTTAAGACGCGTCTGGAATTACTTAAAGAGAATGAACTCCTTACCGAAAACCCACAAGCAGTTTTAGGAAGAATGCAGACAACTCTGGATCTGGCAGAAGCTGTATCAGATGCTGACTACATTCAGGAATGTGGTCCGGAGAGCGTTGAGATTAAGCGAGATTTATTCGCAAAACTTTTGAAACTGGCAAAACCAGATGCAATTATTGCAAGCTCTTCTTCGGCTTTACGGGCTAGCGAATTTGCTGCTGACTTGGCCGGCAACGACAGATGTCTAGTTGTTCATCCCGGAAATCCGCCATATCTAATTTCAATTGCTGAAGTTGTTCCTGCAAA
>Ga0315909_10008168_pt1 | contig 11518 bp, 8 predicted proteins | sample LakEriMetagenome_11_FD_203527 | JGI IMG/M metagenome (GOLD analysis project Ga0315909, IMG submission 203527) | Freshwater fungal communities from buoy surface, Lake Erie, Ohio, United States - Buoy 2 MA125 | ecosystem: Environmental > Aquatic > Freshwater > Lake | place: USA: Lake Erie, Ohio...
GATGGCACCCAGCTGGCCTACTTGCGCGTACCCAACATCCTGAATCACCGTCCCTTCACCTCCTTGACCGAAGCCAATCCCTGGAGTATACGTGTCCTTCAAGTCGCAACTATGACGGCAGAGGAAGTGTGGCGAGCAGATCCAGGCCGAGGATCAGTGCTAGTAGACGACCTGCCAGCATCCTCAGAGCGCCTCTGGTGGACACCCGACGGGCAATTGGTCTTTCCTTGGGAGAAAAATAACTGGATGCAGCTCTATGCCGTTCACCCAAAAACAAAGCAGGTAAAGCACCTCAGTCCGGGCGAGGGGCAAGTCGAATGGGTGCAAACTTCCTACACCAAGAAAGAGCTGCTCGTCACGCACAATATTGGAAACATTGACCGACGTCAGGTGTCGCTGCTCGACTTATCCACATTAGAGATGCGACTTCTTTCCAATCCAGAAAGCATTTCTTGGGCACCGGTAGCCTTAGAAAAGGGATGGGCTTGTTTCGAGTCCAACTGGAATCAGCCGGGCTGGCCTATCCTTCACCTATCGGGTAGCAGTAAACTGCTGGCAGAAGCGCTCTTCCCCAAAGAATTTCCAAAGACCTTCAGTAAGCCAGAAGCGCTCACGATACAGGCAAAAGATGGATTCAAATCTTCCGCCCAGTTGTTTTTACCGCCAAACTACGACCCCAAGAAAAAGTACCCCGCCGTGATTTTCCTTCACGGAGGTAGCCGTAGGCAAATGCTTTTGGGCTACAACTATGGAATCTACTATTCCCACACCTATGGCGCCCAGCAGTACTTTGCATCCCAAGGCTACATTGCTCTGACCCTCAACTACCGCAGCGGAATCGGCTATGGAATGGACTTTAGGGAAGAGAAAAACTTCGGAGCAGGAGGCGCTAGCGAGGTACAGGACGTCTTGGCCGCTGCAGACTATTTGGCTTCCCGATCCGACGTGGATGCTAGCCGAATTGCCCCTTGGGGAGGTAGTTATGGGGGATACTTGACTGCGCATGCGCTGACACAGGCCCCAGAAATGTTCCACGTTGGCGTCGACATCCATGGGGTTCACAATTGGAATAAGGACATTCCGGTCTTTGCACCCTGGTATGCCCCCGAGAAGTTTCCAGAGATGGCTGATTTGGCTTTTCGTTCCTCCCCTATGTCTAATGTAAAGAACTGGAAAGATCCGGTCCTTCTTATCCACGGCGATGACGACCGCAACGTGCTCTTTTCCGAAAGTGTGGAGCTAGCAGAGGTATTGCGGAAGCAGGGGGTTTATGTGGAGCAATTGGTCTTTCCGGATGAGGTACATGCTTTCTTACTTCACCAAAACTGGGTGAAGGCTTTTGAGGCTACCTATCGATTTATCACCAAACATTCTTTGGAAAAATAGCCGGTTATCCACAGCTAACCGCCCTGTAAAAATAGCACTACCGTTTGTCGATTCGCGCTTAAGGCAGTTTTACTATTTATTCAAGGAGTCTACTGCCTCAATAGCTGTACTCAACCTTTCAGCTTTTTCTCCAGAGATAAGGACCCAAGGAAATCCACTCGCTTGAGTAAGATGCTGGTAGAATTCAAAAAAATGCTGGCGCATTTCCAATTCCGGATGCTCTCGGAGCGGATCTTCCTGCCAAGGAAGGTCAGGGGCACAAAGAAGAATGAGGTCATAGGTTCGTTGGGCGATTTCCTCCAGCACCCATGGATCTACTTTCCCAAAGCGGTGCCGGGACCAGACCTGAATCACGCGAAGGTCAGTATCGCAAAAAAGGAAGTGCTTGGCCTTAGCCGCCAGTTCGTCTTCTAAGCTCAGTTGCCTTTTCCCGATAAGAAGCAGGTCCTCGTACGTGTAGGGACGATCTAATTTTTCCAAGTACTCCCGGGCCACTTCAGGCACCCAGGGCTCCACATAGTGCTGGGCCAACTTCTCTGCCAAGGTGCTCTTGCCCGTGGACTCAGGACCCAAAATTAGAATTCGCTTAGGCCTGGGCATTGGTCTTGAAAGCTTTGATCCAAGTCAGGAGGCCTGCAATGGCCAAGGCGGTGAAAAACAAATACTGAAAGGAAGTCAACAGCAGCCCCTTGTGAAAATAAAGCGGAATGGATACCAGATCGGTCAAGATCCAAAAAATCCAGTTTTCTACTTTTTTCTTCGCCATCAGCCACATGGCTACAAAGGCCGAAGCAGTCGTAAACGAGTCCCAATAAGGAACCGTACTGTCTGTAAATTCAAGCAAGACAAAAACCAAGAGCAGAAAGGAACCAAAAAAAATGGCCAAGGATACCAGCCAACCCCTTCCATCAAGCCAGGTGACGGCTAATGCCTCACCCCCTTTTTTTGGGGTATTCCAGAGGTACCAGCCATAGATAGACATCCCAAAATAGTAGGCATTGATGCCCATATCTGCGTAGAGCCCGTAGTCAAAGCAAATCCACACATAGATCAGCACTGAGACTATCCCTGTGGGGTACACCCAAATGTGTTGCTTCGTAGAAAAATACACGGATAGAATCCCCATAAACACCGCTAGCCCCTCCAGCCAACTGAGTTGCTGCAGCCCTTCTGCCAAGCCCGTACGGAGAAATTCAAAATCCATGATGCGAAGAAAAGGATAAATTTGAGAGCGAAAACCTAAGCCACCGGATAATTTAGGTTCCTTCCCCTCAAATTTGTGGCAAAGAAGTAACTTTTCCTGCAGTTGCCAGGTTTGATTGCTAAATTGCGCTTTATGACGTTGCCCAGTACCCAGCCCACCCAAGACATTGATTCCCTCGATCCGAAGGACTTTATTTTGATCAAAAATGCTCAGGTCAACAACCTGAAGCACCTTAGTGTGGCCATCCCTAGAAATGCCTTTGTGGTCATCACGGGTTTGTCTGGCTCGGGCAAGTCCTCCTTGGCCTTTGACACCCTTTTTGCAGAGGGACAGCGCATGTATGTGGAGAGTTTGAGCTCCTATGCCCGCCAATTTCTAGGCAGAATGGAGAAGCCAGAGGTGGAATACATCAAGGGTGTCTCTCCCGCTATTGCAATCCAACAAAAAGTAAGCACCAAAAATCCGCGCTCCACGGTAGGCACTACCACCGAAATCTACGATTACCTGAAACTCTTTTTTGCGCGGGTAGGCAAAACCTACTCTCCCATTTCTGGGAAAGAGGTCAAGCACCATACCGTCAGCGACATTGTAGATTTTGTGCATTCCTTCGAAGAAGGATCCAAAGTGATGGTTTCCTGTCCCCTGCAACCCAATGGAGATCGGAAACTGGATAAAGAGCTGGAGCTACTCCTTCAGAAAGGCTATACCCGTGTATTACGCAACGGGGAAGTTTTACTTCTGGAAGAACTGTTGGGAGGAGGAAAAATCGAAAAAGGGAATTATGAAATTCTGATTGATCGCTTGACGGTACAGAAAGAAGACGAAGACAACCAGTTTCGTCTATCTGACTCCATCCAAACCGCCCTGTTTGAGGGGCATGGAAATTGTAAAATCACACTCCCTGGACTAGAAACCCGTACTTTCTCAGACCGATTTGAGTTGGACGGGATGAGTTTTGAACTTCCCTCGGTCAATTTCTTTTCTTTCAACAATCCCTACGGCGCCTGCAAGCGCTGCGAAGGCTTTGGAACCGTCTTAGGTATCGACCGAGATTTGGTCATCCCGGACAAGGAACTTTCGGTGTACGAGGGAGCCATTGCCCCTTGGCGAGGAGAAAGTGGGAAAGGCTGGTTGGAGCCCTTGCTGAAAAAAGGAATTGACTTTAATTTTCCCATTCACCGCGCCTACCAAGACCTCACAGAGAAGGAAAAAGAGCTACTTTGGAGAGGAAATGGGTATTTCCGAGGACTAACTGAATTTTTCGAAGACCTCGAGTCCAAGACCTATAAAATCCAGTATCGAGTGATGCTTTCGCGATTCCGCGGGCGGACGGCCTGTCCGGATTGCCGCGGCACACGCCTGCGAAAGGATGCATCTTATGTGCTGCTCGGAGGAAAATCCATCACCGACCTGGTTTTGATGCCCATTGAAGATGCGCTCCATTTTTTCCAGACGATCCAGCTTTCTGCTCATGAAGCCAAATTGGCCAACCGACTCCTGAAAGAGATCAGCAGCCGATTGGAGTTTATGAATCAGGTGGGACTCGGCTACTTGACTCTCAACCGCCTTACTTCCAGCCTTTCTGGAGGCGAGTACCAGCGCATCAAGCTGGCCACCTCCTTGGGTTCGGCCCTAGTAGGCTCCATGTACATTTTGGATGAACCAAGCATTGGCCTGCATCCGCGAGATACCGATCGACTGATCGAGGTTCTGAAGGCCTTGAAAAATCTAGGCAACACTGTTATCGTGGTCGAGCATGAGGAAAAAGTGATGAAGGCTGCCGACCAAATCATTGACATTGGTCCTGAAGCTGGTGCAAAAGGAGGCGAATTACTTTTCCAAGGAAGCATTGATGAGTTGATCGCCCATGGGCAAACCTACACAGCAAAATACCTTCGCGGGGAGGAAAAAATATTCAACAAGACCGCCAATCGAACTTGGAAAGATTCCATCTGGGTCAAAGGAGCTCGAGAAAACAACCTTAAAAATTTAGCGGTACAATTTCCACTACATACCCTCACCGTCATCACTGGGGTATCGGGTTCGGGTAAGTCCACGCTCGTGAAGAAAATTCTTTATCCTGCCCTCGGAAGATTGCTGGGCACGGTGATGGACGAGGCCGGCAAGTACGATAAGCTCGAGGGGGATTACAAAAAGGTCACGCAAGTGGAGTTTGTGGATCAAAACCCAATCGGCAAGTCCTCCCGCTCCAACCCCGTCACCTACGTAAAGGCCTACGATGTGATCCGCACCCTCTTTTCAGAGCAGCCCCTCTCCAAACAGCGGGGCTACAAGCCTGCCTTTTTCTCCTTCAATGTGGACGGGGGTCGCTGTGAAGCCTGCCAAGGAGAGGGAAATGTGACCGTAGAAATGCAGTTTATGGCGGATATCCACCTCACCTGCGAGTCTTGCAAGGGCAAACGCTTCAAAAATGAAATTTTGGAGGTGACCTACAAGGACAAAAACATCTCGGAAGTGCTCGACATGACAATTGACGAAGCCATCGATTTTTTCAGTGGAAAGTCCCAACTCATCAATCGCTTGCTTCCACTGCAGGAAGTGGGATTGGGCTACATTGGAATGGGTCAGAGTTCGAATACCCTCTCAGGAGGCGAGGCACAGCGGGTTAAGCTGGCATCCTTCCTTGGCAAAGGCGGAACCAAAACCGGAGATCACATTCTATTTATCTTTGATGAGCCGACCACCGGCTTGCATTTTCACGACATCAGCAAGCTCTTGATTAGTGTCAATGCACTGATCGAACAGGGTCACTCCGTGCTGATCATCGAGCACAACACCGAGGTGATCAAGTGTGCAGACTGGGTAATCGACTTGGGTCCTGAAGGAGGAAATAAAGGCGGAAATCTCACTTTTGCCGGTACTCCGGAGGACCTGGCGAAGGAGAAGGGAAATTTTACTGGGAAGTATTTGTAAATGGTTAGGGGGAAGAAGAAATACGGTCGAAATACCGTGGAAATAAACCGAGCCCTCCGCGGCGGGCAGGCACGCTCGGTGAAATAGTGAATCCTGCTGCGATTCAACTTATTTCACGGAGCGAAGCGAAGTCTATTTCTACCCTATTCCCATTGTATTTCAACCTAGTCTAATCTCTCGGCTCTTGCCTCTAAAAAACAACCACTCCCTTCCCAAGCATTCTCCGATCCAACAGATCCTGCAAGGCTTGGGGAGCCTCGGAAAGCGTATATTTTTTGCCGACATGCTGTGCAATCGCACCATCTTGAATCCAAGTAAGCAGCTGCCGGGTATTCTGAAGGCTTGCCTTGGGCTCCAACTTGGCAAATTGTCCCCAAAACACTCCCACTACCGCACAGCCTTTCAACAAGGGGAGGTTCATTGGAAGCTTGGGGATCTCTCCATTGGCAAAGCCAACCACCAAATACCTCCCTTTCCATGCCATCCCACGCAGTGCAGCTTCGGAAAATTTTCCACCTACCGGATCGTACACCACATCCACTCCCTTCCCTCCAGTCAGCTCTTTAATTCGCGTTTTTAAATCCTCGGTTTCGTAGTTGATCGTTTCCACGGCACCCTTTTCGCGGCAAAGGGCCAGCTTTTCTTCCGTAGACGCCGCAGCAATCACCCGAGCACCCATCAAAGTACCTAGTTCAACGGCCGCCAAGCCCACACCCCCTGCGGCACCAAGCACCAAGAGTGTTTCCCCAGCCTGTAACTGCGCACGATCCTTTAGCGCATGGTAGGACGTTCCGTAGGTGTACAGCGTCGTCGCCGCTACCTCAGCTGAGAGGCCTGGAGGCAAAGGAAATACCCGATCTAGGTCTACGGCTACTTTCTCCGCAAAGCCTCCCCAACCACATAGCGCAAGCACCCGTTGCCCCAATTCAAATCCCTGAACCTCATCGCCCAATTCTACGATAGTGCCCGCCACCTCTCCACCAGGAGAAAAGGGCAACTCGGGGGTAAACTGGTACTTGTTTTGGATGATCAGCACATCTGGAAAGTTGACCCCGCAAGCCTCCACCGAGATGACCACCTGCTTGGAACTAGGAATAGGGCTGGGAATGTCCAGTACCTGTAAGGTATCCGGAAGACCAAATTGGGAACAGACAACTGCTTTCATAATTGGGGGTTTTTGCCGAAGGCGTGGAGATACAAAAGAAGGAAAAAAGAAGGAATATTGGCTCGAAAGGGATAATTTTGAGTCCAATTCACCCCTAAGACTTTCTTTCATGTCCGTAGCATCCTACCTCGAAAAAAATAAAGATCGCTTTCTTCAAGAACTCTTTGACCTGCTCCGCATCCCATCGGTAAGTGCCGATCCCAAGTTTAAGCAGGATGTGGTCGCAGCTGCACACTTTGTCAAAGAAGCTATGGAAAAAGCTGGAGCAGATACGGTTGAAATCTGTGAGACGGCGGGCTATCCCATCGTCTATGGGGAAAAAATGATTGACCCAGCACTTCCAACAGTCCTCGTCTACGGGCACTACGACGTGCAGCCTGCAGATCCCTACGAACTCTGGGATTCACCTCCTTTTGAACCCGTACTCAAGAAAACAGCCATCCACCCGGAAGGAGCCATTTTTGCACGGGGCGCAGCAGACGACAAAGGACAGTTTTACATGCACATCAAAGCCTTCGAAGCGATGATGGCCACAGGCGCTCTTCCTTGCAATGTCAAATTTATGATCGAAGGCGAAGAAGAAATCGGCTCAGACAACCTGGACACTTTTGTGCTGGCCAACAAGGAGCGTTTGCGTGCCGATGTGATCTTGATTTCCGATACGCACATGATTGGCATGCAGGATCCTTCCATCACGGTGGGCCTTCGTGGCATGGCCTACATGGAGGTGGAAGTGACCGGATCCAACCGAGACCTGCACTCCGGTACTTATGGTGGCGCGGTGGCCAATCCGATCAATGTGCTTTGCAAGATGATCGCTTCCCTCAAGGACGAAAACGAGCACATCACCATCCCTGGCTTTTACGAAAAAGTACAGGAACTAAGTGCTGCCCAGCGTCAGCGCCTCAACGAGGCTCCATTTGATCTTTCCGAGTACAAAGGCAAATTAGATATTCAAGACGTACACGGAGAAAAAGGCTACAGCACTATCGAACGCATTGGCATCCGCCCTACCCTAGACGTGAACGGCATCTGGGGTGGCTACACAGGAGAAGGCGCCAAAACCGTCCTTCCTTCCAAAGCATACGCCAAGATTTCCATGCGTCTGGTACCTGACCAGGACTGGCACGAAATTGCCACGCTTTTTGAAAATCATTTCAAGGCCATTGCCCCGGCTTCCGTTACCGTCAAGGTAAAGGCCCACCATGGTGGCGCGCCTGCCGTGGTGTCGGATTCTTCCTTGGGTTACCAAGCAGCAGAAGCGGCCATGGAGGAAACCTTTGGCAAACGACCCATCCCAACCCGTGAGGGTGGCTCCATTCCTATCGTGGCCCTCTTCCAAAAGGAACTGGGTTCGGACCCGATCCTCTTCGGCTTTGGTCTGGATACGGACGCACTTCACTCTCCCAACGAGCACTATGGGGTGAAAAACTACCTCATTGGCATCGAGACCATCGCTGCCTTTTTCAGACACTTTAGCGTTGCCCACGGAAAGTAAATTTTCCGATTCGCTAGAGGGTTGAGAAACCTTCGCATACCCTTTGCTGTTTTCCTAGGTAAACCCAGCTTTCATGTTCCAATTCTCAAAAAAGCCAGTCCTGCTCCTCACACTTTTCCTGCTCCTGAGCCCCTTGGCACAGGCTCAGTTGGTAAAGCCCCCTGTTTGGAACATCCGACTGGAGGGCAAGGAACTCGAAGTAGGCAAGACTGCTACCCTAGTGATGGAAGCGCAAATTCCCATGGGCTGGTACGTGTATTCCAATGATTTTGACAAGAATCTAGGCCCCTTACTGACAGAGTTTATTCCTACAAACTCGGCAGATTTTTCGGTGGCTGGAAAGCTTCAGGGTATCCAAGCCAAAAAGAAGTACGACGAGGTATGGGAAGGAGATATCACTTATTTTATGGGGAAAGGGCGCTTCGAGCAGCCCATCACCCTACTGAGCACTGCAGGAGTCGTTAAAGGTTCACTCGAGTACCAAATGTGCACAGATCTCACTGGCCAGTGCATCAACTACGAGCAAGACATCGAAGTCAGATTCACGGCCAAAGCCGCTACACTTGTTGCACAAGAAGCTACCCCAGTCCAGAAAGCCGATACCTCCACATCCGCTCCCCCAGCATTGGCAGCGGGGTCCACCCTGGAAAATGAAGACTCTACTCAGGGCCCTGGAACTCCAGAGCAGGAAGCTATCCCCCTAACGGATGCTGCAGCCTCGGAATCACTTTTTGGATTTATGGTGCTGGCCTTTTTGGCTGGCCTTGCTGCGCTCATCACCCCCTGCGTATTTCCGATGATCCCGATGACCGTGAGCTTCTTTACAGGAAGAGCTAAAAAACGAGCCGAAGGCATCCGGCAGGCGATTATCTACGGCATTTCGATTATTGGCATTTATACCATCGCCGGCACCGCCGTAGCCGCTATTCAGGGGCCCGAGTTTGCCAACTGGTTGGCTACCCACTGGGTACCCAATGTATTCTTCTTTGCCATTTTCGTGGTTTTCGCCTTGGCCTTTTTGGGGATGTTTGAACTCACCCTGCCGTCGAGCTTTGTCAACAAAATAGATGCAAAAGCAGAAAAAGGAGGGCTTGGAGGCGTGTTCTTTATGGCCTTTACCTTGGTACTCGTATCCTTCTCCTGCACAGGTCCGATCGTCGGATCCATCTTGATTTCCTCCGCAGGGGGAGAACTGGTGAAGCCTGTCTTGGGCATGTTTTCCTTCGGTCTCGCCTTTGCCATTCCTTTTACCTTATTTGCCATCTTCCCCGAATGGATGCAGCGCCTTCCCAAGTCTGGAGGCTGGCTGAATACCGTGAAGGTGGTCTTGGGATTCCTCGAGCTGGCCTTGGCCTTCAAGTTCCTTTCCATCGCCGACCTCGTGTATCACTGGGGTATCTTGGACCGAGATATTTTCTTGGCCATTTGGATTGTCATTTTCTCTGCCTTGGGGCTTTACCTGCTCGGAAAAATCAGACTTCCGCACGACTCCAAGATGGAGCACCTCGGGGTACCCCGACTCCTGCTCGCCTTAGTCACATTTACCTTTGTGGTCTACATGCTTCCTGGGCTTTGGGGAGCTCCATTGAAACTCCTCAGCGGCTACCTGCCTCCAATCACCACACAGCAGTTTAGCCTGACTGGAAGCACTGCAACTAACGAAGCATCCACCTCTTCAACCGAAGTGGTGCTGTACGGTGACTTACTTAAGATCCCTCATGGCATCCCCGGGTACTTCGACTACCAACAAGCACTCGCTGCTGCCAAGCGGGAAGGAAAGCCCCTACTCATCGACTTCACCGGCCACGGCTGTGTAAACTGTCGCAAGATGGAAGAGAATGTCTGGGTAGATCCTCAGGTGATGAAGCGCTTGAAAGAAGACTTTGTGATGGTGGCCTTGTACATCGACGAGCGGCTCGAACTTCCAGAATCCAAGTGGTATACCTCCATCTACGACGACAAGGTAAAAAAGACCTTGGGCAAGCAAAATGCCGACTTCCAAATCACCCGATTCAATAATAACGCCCAGCCTTACTATGTCATCTTGGACCACCAAGAGCAGCTTTTGGCTACACCAAGGGGCTATGACACCGACATTGCTTCGTTCGTCTCCTTTTTGGATGGGGCCAAAGCCAAGTTTCAGGCAAAAAAATAAGTTCTAGATCCCAAAAAACCGCGAATCAAAGGGGAAATCCACCCTGCTCTTGATTTGAATTCGTTCAAAATCTGGATGTGCGGGATTCAGCAGGTAATTGAAATCCCCTGGCACTACCGCCGAGGGCACTTGCAGTACACAACTTTCCGCTGCTGCCACAAATTCATCGCCGATACGCTGCGTTTGAAGCAGGTGGGGAAAACTATTCCATCCTACAGGAAGGTTGGCTGGAGCCAGCAACTTCAAACTCACATCAACCGGAATTTCCAATTCGACCATTTCGTAGTCCTTGGGCAAGAGCCCAAGAGAAAGGTGCACGGCCACTTCAGCCATGGCCAAAGCACGACTATCTGCACAGTAGATCAGCGCTGTTCCTTTGGAATTCCAGCGATTACCCGAACGGGAAGCCCCTTCACCTGATAAGGGATTTGCATACTTTTTCCGTACCAAGCGAAAGGCACGCATCAGACAAATATCCCTTGATCGATGCGGTGCAGCTCCTGGATGACCAACTCTTGGCCGTAGGAGTCCTTCAACAACTCCAGTGGCATCTTGCCTCCGAGTGCTGGACTCGCAGCATTGAGCCAGGCTTGAAAATCCTCCGGTGTATCAAATACCTCCAAGCCCAAGGCAGTCACTTCCGCTAGCTCCAGGATCTTCTCGGAATGAATGGACTTGAAGAGGTAGTCCGGCTCTTTTTTGTAGCGCTGCAAGGATTTGAGCGAGATGTCCAAAAAATCCGACCACTCCTCGTCTGAAAAAGGAGCCATTTCTTTGATCGTCAAAAAAAGCGAGGTAGGGATCCCCTTGCGAATCATCTCCACCAGCAGCATGCGATCCGCAAAGAAAGCAGGCAACAACAACCCTTGAGTCAAGGCCTGCTGTTTTGCATAGCGGGGCAAAGACCTCGCATAAGAGGTCATTTCTTCTGCTACCAGATGGACTTTTGGGGGAGGAGGAATTGGATACATAATCAAGAAAATTGTCTATGAATTTAAGACAATTTTCTCGGAATTCGAAAAAATAGGAAAGTTTTTACGGATAAATCTCCTCCAATACCTGCGCCAAACGTACGCTTGCAGCAATCAAACGCTCTTCAGCAATGCTAAAATTCTGGTACAGGTAAGGGTAGCTGATCTTTTTGTTCTCTGGTAGATTGTACACCTGAGGTCTGTA
>Ga0315909_10008169_pt1 | contig 11517 bp, 7 predicted proteins | sample LakEriMetagenome_11_FD_203527 | JGI IMG/M metagenome (GOLD analysis project Ga0315909, IMG submission 203527) | Freshwater fungal communities from buoy surface, Lake Erie, Ohio, United States - Buoy 2 MA125 | ecosystem: Environmental > Aquatic > Freshwater > Lake | place: USA: Lake Erie, Ohio...
AACTAGAACAACCAAAAAAGCAACAGTATCAATAGCGGCAATTGCGCTGCTGGTAAGCATTACCGTAGCGGGGGCAATGATGAGTAATCGATTAGACTTAACAGAAGACAAAAGATTTACGCTCAGTAATTCAACTGTAGAATTATTAGAAAAAATTGATTCAACAATAACAGTAGAGGTTTTTTTAACTGGAGAATTACCATCGGATTATAAAAAGTTAAGCATAGCCACCAAAGATATGTTGGCTTCTTTTAATAACCATGCCAATAACCAAATCAGGGTTGTTTTTAGAAGCCCTGGTGAGGGATTGCTCAATGATACCGCTAAAGCCGTTTTATACGACAGCTTACAAAAAATGGGCGTTGTATTTGAACAAGCGAGTGTAGAACAATCCTCTGGTGAAGCCACGTTAAATCAATTAATTATTCCAAGTGCATTGGTCTACTTTCAAAAAAATCAGCCACCCATCGCAGTAGACTTAAGAAGCAGTAGAAAAATTTACAAGCAGTATAATGTATTAACCGAAGAACCACAGGAAGATGTAGAAGCAACACGCAACGCAGCAGAAGCATTGCTTGAAAATAAATTTGCTACCGCAATAGATAAACTGATTCGCAAGGAAGTACCAACTATTGCTTATGTAGTAGGGAATGGAGAGCCTACCGATTTAACAGTAAACGATTTAGGAGAAAGCTTGCGCAACGATTATCGATTAGGCATTTTCGATTTAAAACAAGCCTATCCAGATGCATCAATCATTAAAACATTGATAATAGTAAAACCGAAACAAAATTTTACCGATGAAGACCTATTAAAGCTAGACCAATATGTAATGAATGGCGGAAATGTCATTTGGTTCATAGACAAATTGCATGCAGAGTTAGATAGTTTAAAAAGAACTGAAGGGCAATATACCGCATTCGATAGGGGACTGGGTTTAGATGAATTGTTGTTTAAATATGGAGTAAGAATCAATGGAGATTTATTGCAAGACCTTAATTGTTCTAAGATACCATTGGTCATAGGAAAAAATCCAGATGGAAGTATCCGAATGCAGCGAGTTCCCTGGCCTTATTATCCATTGTTGTCGTCCAGATCACCCAATCCTATCTCGGCCAATTTAGATAGGGTATTACCCATCTTTCCATCTAGCATAGATACAGTGATGGCAAAAGGGATAGCCAAAACCATCTTATTGGCTTCCGATACCAATAGCAGGATATTACCATCCCCTGCATTGGTTTCATTAAATAGTGTGCAAAGTCAGGAAGATTTATACAGCTTCAATAAAAGTTTTGTACCGGTAGCAGTTTTATTAGAGGGTAAGTTTAATTCTCTATTTAGTAATAGATTGCCCAAGACGGTAATGGATTCTATAAAAGCAAATACAGGAAGAGCTTATTTGTCAAAATCAATTAAAGCAGGAAAGCAGATTGTGGTTGCGGATGGAGATATTGTAACCAACGAAGTAAGCAACACCACTGGTCCATTACCAATGGGATTAATACAAATGGAAAATTATCGCTTTGCCAATAAAGCTTTTTTTCTGAATAGTATAGATTATCTTTCGTCCGATAATTCATTGTTTGAAAGTAGAAACAAAACAGTGGTATTAAGACTACTCAATAAGCAAAAGTTACAGGAACAAAAAACATTTTGGCAATTGATGAATGTATTGTTACCTGTGGCAATGGTATTGTTGATTGGATATTTATTTCAGTGGTGGCGTAAAAAGCGCTACAGCATTTAATATTGAACGATTATTATGAACGCACATCAAATTGTTTATTTAGTTTTTGGAATCGTATTGTCGGTTGCATTAATATTTGACCTTGGCTTGCTCAGCAAAAAAAATAAAAGCATTACCATTAAGCAAGCATTAAACCAAACCATTTTTTGGGTAGGCTTGGCAGTTGCTTTCTTTGTATTTCTTTGGATAGAAGGTCCTGCATTAGCGGCAGACAGTGGAGGTGCCGATGTGAGTAAGCATCAATTGCCTTTTGAGTTTTTAAGTGCGTATTTGATGGAGTGGAGTTTAAGCATTGATAATATTTTTGTATTCATTTTAATTTTCAATTCATTTGGAGTAAAAGAAGCTTATTATTCAAGGGTATTGTTATTAGGAATTTTAATGGCCATTATTTTTAGGGTAATATTTATTACTTTGGGAGTAGCACTGGTTGCTAAATTTTCATGGCTGCTCTATATTTTTGGAGGCTTCTTAATTTACACTGGCTATCATATGTTCAAAGCCAATGAAGAAGAGCAGTTTGATCCACACAATTCAAAAATTTATAAATTTTTAAAATCATTCTTGCCACTGGTAAACCACGATGGGGGTGGCAAATATATGATACGCGAAAATGGTAAGCCTGCTTACACTACTTTATTTGTTGTGGTTATTTTGTTGGCTGCCATTGATTTGGTATTTGCACTAGATTCTATTCCAGCTGTAATGGGCATTTCAAAAGATCCACTAATCATTTACACTTCTAATATTTTTGCTGTTTTAGGTTTACGATCTTTATTTTTCCTACTAAGAGGAGCGGTTACCAAATTTGATTATTTGCAACAAGGGATTGCTATAGTATTGGTATTTATTGGCGTGAAAATGTTGGGAGAGCATTATTTAAGTATGTGGATGAGTAAAACCAGCCAAGTAGCATTATCATTGGGTGTAATTGTATTATGCATTTCAGGGTCTATTTTATATTCCATAGTATTAGAAAAGAAAGGAACACCTCAAGATGTAGTAGACGATTCTGTTAAATAACTATGATGCAATACCAGTTGAATGATATAGCAGCCATTTTGCAACAGCCTATTCAAGGCCAAGGCAATGCAATTATTCAATACCTAGTAACCGATAGTAGAAATATAGTTGATCCTTCAAAGAGTATTTTCTTTGCCATAAAGGGACCAAGAAGAACAGGTACTAGCTTTATTGCCGATGTTTACCAGCAAGGGGTGCGGGCATTTGTAATAGACGAACCAGTTAATACAAATGATTTTGCAGCCGGTGTTTTTTTTACTGTGCCCAATACCATCAAAGCATTGCAAGCCATTGCAGCGCATCACCGAACAAAATTCTCCATACCTGTAATTGGAATAACTGGAAGCAATGGTAAAACCATCGTAAAAGAATGGTTGTATCAATTATTGCAACCCGATTTTAATATTGTAAGAAGCCCTAGAAGTTACAATTCTCAAATAGGTGTTCCTATTAGTGTTTGGCAAATGAATGAACAACATGAACTGGGAATATTTGAAGTAGGTATTTCAGCAAAAGGGGAAATGCAAGCATTGGCAGAAGTAGTACAACCTACCATGGGAGTATTTACGAATATTGGCGATGCACACAACGAAGGTTTTGCAAGTGTATCAGAGAAAGTAGAAGAGAAATCAAGATTATTTGCCAACGCAAGTAAAATAATAGTGGCATCCGATTATATTCCATTGCCATTGCATACTAAAGCAACCATTGTTTCTTGGGGATCAACGCCGCAACAAAGAGCAGGCAATCCGCTACCTAATTTACTGTTGATAGGGCAACAGAAAGAGCACAATAGTACTCAGTTGCTATTGCAATACCAAGAAGAACAATTTCAATTACAAGTGCCTTTTACCGATGAAGCTTCATTGCAAAATTTGCTCACTTGTGTGTTGGTTTTATTGCAATTGAATTATCGTTTTTCGGTCATTCAACAAAGAGTACTACAACTAACTGCTGTAGAAATGCGGATGCAGTTAAGAAGGGCCATTAATCAGAGTTATTTATTAAACGATAGCTATAGCAACGATAAGATATCCTTGTCATTGGCATTGCAATTTTTAAAAGAACAAGCCAATCAACAACCCATCATTGCTATTGTTTCTGATATTGTAGATACAGGAGAGCCAGCAGAACAATTGTACCATCAAGTGGCGCAAATGTTCAGCAGCAATGGGGTTAAGCAATTATTTGCAGTAGGACCTGAAATCAGTCATTATTTCACCCAACACGCCAACGAAACTTTTCCTTTTAGCATACAACTATTTGCCAATACCCAAGAGGTATTACATCATTTGCATGAGAGCCTATTTCATCAAAGTTATATCTTATTAAAAGGGGCAAGAAAATTTGCATTTGAGCAATTGGCCAATTGGTTAGAACAACAAGTGCACCAAACCATCATGGAAATTAATTTGACTGCCATGGTGCACAATTTGAAAGCTTATCAATCATTGCTGCAACCCAATACCAAATTAATGGCTATGGTAAAAGCATTCGGATATGGAAGCGGGGCAGGAGAAGTAGCCAGAAGATTGCAGCAGCAACAGGTAGATTATTTAACAGTGGCTTATGCAGATGAGGGAGTAACACTTCGAAAAGCGGGCATCCATTTGCCTATTATGGTAATGAGCGCCGATGAATATTCATTTGATGCAATGGTGAACTATTCATTAGAACCTGAATTATTTTCCTTTCAAATACTAAACGCTTTTCATCAGTATATTACCCAACAAGGATTGCAACAGTATCCAATACATATCAAGTTGAATACAGGAATGAATCGACTGGGATTTGATGCTGCAGAAATTAATGTATTGGCCAGTTGGTTAAGTAAGCAACAAACGTTAAGAGTTAAATCGGTATTAAGTCATTTGGCGGCAAGTGAAGATGAGAAAGAAGATGCATTTACTGAGCATCAAGTTCATCTGTTTAGCACTGCTTGTAACAAAATTGAAACTGCATTGGGATATAACTTTATAAAACATATTGCCAATACTGCAGCCATCAGGCGTAATCCAAACTGGCAGTTTAATATGGTGCGATTGGGAATAGGCTTATACGGAGCAGACAATATTCATCAAGCTAATTTGCCCTTACAAACAGTGGCTACACTTAAAACAACAGTTGCGCAAGTAAGGGCTTTAAAAGCAGGGGAAACCGTGAGTTATAACCGATCTGGGGTATTACAAAGAGACAGCATTATTGCAACTGTTCGAATTGGTTATGCCGATGGATACCCAAGGAGAATGGGAAATGGCATAGGCAAAATGTGGATCAAAGGCGCATTGGCTAAAACGGTTGGAAAAATATGTATGGATATGTGCATGATTGATGTAACCGATATTCCCAATGTACAACCAGGCGACGCTGTAGAAATTTTTGGAAAAAATATATCCATTCAAGAAGTAGCTAAAGGAGCAGCAACCATTTCTTATGAAATAATGACTGGAATAAGTTTAAGAGTAAAAAGGGTGTATATAGAAGAGTAATTATTTACAAGACTGCTTTTTTAAATAGTCTGCTTGAATACTGCCCAAACGAACTGCCACAGAAAGATCTGCACAACTACCCGCCTTATCATTTAATTTTTGTTTTGCCAATCCTCGTTGTAAAAAAAAGCTGGCATCTTTATTATTAAAAGTAATGGCTTTAGAGTAAAATTTAATGGCGTTTCTAAAGTCGGAAGCGCTAAAATAAGTATTGCCCAATTGAAAGAAAATATACTCATTGCTGTCTTCAATTTCAAGGGCCTGATTCAGATCTAAAATGGCAGCTCCTGGATTGCCCAATACCAATCTGATATTGGCTCTGATCATATAAGCTTCCGTAGCATTTTCGTCTTCGTCAATGGCTTTGGTGCAATCTTGTAAAGCGCCGTTAATATCATCTAATCCACGCTTTATAGAGGCTCTAAGTAACAAAGCATCTACATAAGAAGGGTTGGCTTTAACTACTTTATTTAGGTCTTCCAATGCCAAAGCATGTTTATATAATTTAAACAAAGCTTTCCCTCTGTTCATATAAGCATCTAAATAAGTGATGTTTTTCTGGATGGCAGTATTAAACGCTTCAAGGGCTTCTTCTAATTTTTCGTTATCCATTAACAACACCCCTTTGTTTTGAATGGCTTCCACATTATTAGGATCTAGTTGAATGGCATAATTGTAATCGGATAGTGCTTCCTTAAACTGTTTTAATCCAGCATGGGCTTTTCCTCTTAGGCAATAAGCTTGGGTGGCAAAAGGGCCATCCGTTTCTTTGGCCACTATTTTATTCAAATTGGCAATGGCTTCTTTGTAGTTTTTAAAGAGAATTTTGTTGTTGGCAGACCTAATTAGATCGGCTGTAGACTGCGCATGCACCCAATTGCCTAAGAATAGGAAGCTGCAAATCAATAGCAGGTACTTTTTTATCATAGTACTAAACGTATCAATAAAGTGTCCGGGGGGTGGTCTTTAATTAATTGTATTTACCTAGATATAGGTAAATACAAGACAAATTATCAAAAATCATTGAGAAGTTAACTAAATTTTATATTTTTAATGCATATTCAATTTATTATGAAATTACATATTCTGCTTACAGCAACCCTTTTAGCATGTACAACCCTTGGTGTTTTAGCACAGGATAAAGACAAAAAAAGAAAGGAAATTGGATTTATTGTAGGATTGCAAAGATCTAATTTAGATTACAACTCAATTATAACAACCAACGTTTCTGAAGAGGCCAAAACTAATATTGGTGGATCATTCTTTTTAAACTCAAGATTGATTGGCCATTTTATTACACTAAGAACAGAGTTAGGATTTTATTCTAAAGGAGGAACTTATACTGGAGCTGGTGCCACTTTTTCTGAAACCAACTTATCTTATGTAGCTGCCCCAGCTTTATTACTACAAACCAAGATTGGCTTTTTGAAAGCGTATGCAGGCCCTCAAATGGGGTTCTTGATTACCGCAAAATCTAAAACGGGTAATATCGAAAATGACGTTAAAGCGGCTTTTAAAACGACAGAGTTATCTGGTGTTATAGGAGCTGAAATGAATTTGCCACTACGTTTGATGGCAGGAGCAAGGTATAATTTTGCAATCAATAATATCAGCGAAATTCCACAAGGTACCAGCAGACCAGGTATGTATATGATCTATGTAGGTCTTAGATTACACAAATAATTGGCCTTCCCCCCAGGCTGGAACATGTTAAGAAAAATATATGAAGATTAGTAAGCTTTTAATGCTTGTATTTTGCGTAGCATATTCTTTTGCGCAAGTAAGTGCACAAAAAAAGGTTCAGATAAGTATTGTAGTAACCGATGTTCACTTAAAGTATTCCAATAAAAGCGGAACAGATCCTAGAATAAAGTTTTTTAACAAACAAGACAATGCTTTACTAAATAATACAGATAGTGAAGGATTCAATTGTTTTCATTTGGTCGATTTTAAGCAAACCGATGCAATGGTAGATTACCCATTGAAAAATATAGAATGGGACCTAAGCAATGGTACAGCGGTAGGATTAAAAATGGAAGCATTTGAAAAGAATAAGAAGAAAGGCAATTGTGATTTTGATGGAAGTGGCCTATTCAATAAAGATAAAATGCATGAATTTGGCGAATGGGTAGTTGACTTAAAAACCATAAAGCCAGGCGTTTTTTCTAGTAAAATGACTGCAACTACTGCTGGGGGTAATTTTTCAATTGAGTATAAAATAAAATACACTTTGCCTTCAGCTGATGAAATTGTTACTGATATAGCATCAGCAAAATATTGTAGTAACAATAAAGTTAAATTAACTACAGGCGCTTCTTTGTTGCCCAATAAAGAAGACGTGTTATATAAATGGGAATACCAATTAGAAGGATCTGCAGATTGGAGTTTATTGAGTACAACCAGTGCCCCTGAACTACAAGTTTCTTTGACAGATGTATTGAAGGCAGAACCAATGGCTAATCAAAAAGTGAATACCAGGGTGTCGCTAATGGTTGGCACAGAATTGGGCATGCCTGCAGCTAAATCATTTGTATTTATGCCAGCAGCTCCTTCCATACAACTCATTGATATTATCACCAATAATACCTGTAAAGATCTAAGTGAAGGAATAGTGACCATCAATAATATCAAAGGTTTTACAGAGAAATATTTATTGCAATTAAAGCCTTCTGATAAAATTGTACGCAGTACTGATGGAACTGCAAAATTTACTGGAGTTGCTAAAGGAACTTATCAATTGTTTTTGACTAATGATGATCAAAATGAAGGAGCATGTAGTGTAAGCTATCCTGTTGTAATAAATGAGCATCCAAAATTAGAAGAAGTCAATAAAAAAATTGCAGCTGTAACCTGTAATGGTTTATCAGATGGATCGGTAACGCTAACGCTTAGAGGGGGTAATCCAGCAGCACTCAATGCAACCATATTGCCTCAGGCAGGTACATTAACTATTAAGAACAGAGAAATAGTTTTCAGTGGATTGTCCGCAGGAAAGTATGTGGTACAAGTAATGGACTCTTGTAATAATAAAATTGAATTTGCTGCAACATTAACAGAGCCAGTTGCTGCAAAAATTAATGTAACCAATATTGTAAAAAGTAGTTGTACAGAAACACCCAATGGTTCCTTTACCGTGAGCATTACCCAAGGAGTAGGTCCATTTAGGTATGTATTAATGAAGCGTGATAGCAATAAAGAAATTTTCCGTTCAGAGTTCACCAACTTACCTACCTGGATATTTAATAGTTTGGCTGCGGGAGAATACAGTGTATTGGTTTACTCTAATAACAGCGATGTATGTAAGCCGGTAGAAAGAAAACTGCGTATAGAAGAATCTGTATTAGAGGTAGATGTTAAAATGACCAAAATTGTTTCAGCCACCAGTGAAGATGCAAAAAATGGGGTTTTACATTTTGCCATCACCGATTCTAAAGTTTCAGTTCAATTTATTTTAACCAATTTGGTAAACAACCAAGTGTACAGCAATACAACAGGCTTATTCGACAATATTCCAGCCGGCCGCTATGCATTGGCATTAAAGCGGGCAGATACCAATTGTGCCGATATGCAAAAGATTACTGAAACATTCACTATCACTGCAACGCCTGTTCAAATAGTGGAAGACACAACTGTTAAAAAAGATACTACAGGAACGGGTGGTAACTAAAGCAACCACCTTTCCTTATCTTTGTTTTTACGTTAAAATTGAACCGTGAAAGCAAAGCAGATTATTCTTATTATACTGACCATTATTTTAGTAGACCAAGCGTCTAAGTTTTACATTAAACTGAACTATTACACAGGAGAAGAACACAATGTGTTGGGTACCTGGTTCAGACTACATTTTGTAGAAAACGAAGGCATGGCCTGGGGTTGGAAATTCGGTGGCGAGTTAGGCAAAATTGCCCTCACTTTATTTAGATTAGTGGCAGTTATTTGGGGATCATTCCTGATACGCAATTTCATTAGACAGAAACAACATAAAGGTTTTTTAATTTGCGCAGCGTTAATATATGCAGGCGCATTGGGCAACTTAATTGATAGTTTATTTTATGGCATCATCTTCGAAGCCAGCAATCCATTTACACAGAATGTAGCTACCCTATTTCCTTCAGGGGGAGGTTATGCTGGAATATTTCATGGTAAAGTAGTGGATATGTTGTACTTCCCTATTATTACTAATTCGCATTATCCAAATTGGATACCCATTGTTGGTGGAGAAGAATTTGAATTCTTTAGACCTGTATTTAATATTGCCGATATGGCTATTTCAACAGGAGTGATTACCATATTGATATTCCAAAACAAATTCTTTAATAGGCCCGAACAAGAGCAACATCACACGGTTGTTACCAATGCTGAAGTGAACGACAAAACACAGATATTCTAGCCGATTTCATATTTAAAAAATCCTTATGAATAAATTTTTGCTTTTTATTTTAGCAGCTGCTATCACAGCATGCAGCAGTAATCGTGTGGATACCATTGTACACCATGCTGTTATTTATACAGTAGATTCTGCGTTTACCGTAGTAGAAGCAATGGCCATTAAAGATGGAAAAATTGTAGCAACAGGAACAAACGATGCCATCACTGGTAAATACCAAGCAGACAGTGTGGTAGATGCAAAGGGTTCAGCCCTATATCCTGGATTGATTGATGCACACGCACATTTTGTAGGCTACGGCGCTTCATTGTTTCAGGTAGAATTATACAATACCAAAACATGGGAAGAAACAGTTGAGTTAATTGTGGCATTTGCACAAAAGCATCCAGAACTCAAATTCATCAAAGGGCGCGGATGGGATCAGAATAAATGGCCAGGTAAAAAATACCCTACCAATGAGTTGTTGAATCAGCGTTTTCCCAATATACCAGTATTAATAGAGCGGGTAGATGGACACGCTTCTATAGCCAATGCCGCTGCACTTGCACTGGCAGGTATAAATCCAGGTGACAAAGTGGTAGGAGGAGAAATAGAAACCAAGAATGGCATTTTGACTGGCGTGTTAATAGACAATGGAGATGCAGCAGTCAATGCTAAAATGCCAACCCCAACCAAAGAAGAATTAACCACCTGGTTGCAAACCGCAGAAAAAAATTGTTTTGCACAAGGGTTAACTACTATAACCGACTGTGGGTTGAGCTATCAAGATGTAGATTTTATAGATGGTTTGCACAAGAACAATCAGTTGAATATGCGCTTGTATGTGATGCTGTCTGATAAAGACGCCAACTACGAAGCGTTCCTTAAAAAAGGGCCATACAAAACCGATAAGTTATTTGTAAATGGATTTAAAGTGTATGCAGATGGCGCGCTCGGAAGCAGAGGGGCATGTTTGTTAAAGCATTATTCAGATCAACCAGGATGGGGCGGATTTTTATTGCGCAATAAATCACATTACGATTCATTGGCGCAAGTGTTGAGTAAGACTAATTTTCAAATGTGTACCCATGCGATTGGCGACAGTGCCAACAGAGAAATCTTAAATATTTATAACAAGTACTTACAACCGGGTAACGATAAGAGATGGAGGATTGAGCACGCCCAAATTGTAGCACCCGAAGATTTCAATTTATTTGGTAAAGTAAACGTAGTGCCATCTGTGCAACCTACCCATGGAACCAGTGATATGTATTGGGCAGAAGCCAGACTGGGCAAGGAACGTATGAAGGGAGCGTATGCATTTAAAGACTTATTAAAGCAAAACGGATGGTTGCCATTAGGCACTGATTTCCCAGTAGAAGATATTTCTCCTTTCAAAACATTTTTAGCGGCAGTGGTACGCAAAGACGCAGCAGGATATCCTGCAGAAGGCTTTCAAATGGAAAATGCATTAACTCGCGAAGAAACAATTAAAGGCATGACCATCTGGGCTGCTAAAGCTGGTTTCTTAGAAAAAGAAGTAGGAAGCTTAGAAGTAGGGAAGAAAGCTGATTTTATTTTGTTAGATAAAGATCTAATGAAAGTTTCGGAGACGGATATACTTAAAACTAAAGTTACTGCTACGTATTTAGGGGGAAAGAGAGTTTATTAAATCATTTAAACCTAAAGGCAAAAAGCCGATTGTCGCTGCCCCCAAATTCTAGCTTGTATAAATACCAATAAGTAATAATACTGCAAGCTAGAATTTGAGAAATGCTCCAATCGGCTTTTTGCCTTTTAGATGTATAATATACTTTCCACTCTTTCCCCCTCAATTCTGGAAAATGCTTGATTTGGCTTTTTGCCTTTTAGATTTATAATATACTTTC
>Ga0315909_10008174_pt1 | contig 11513 bp, 9 predicted proteins | sample LakEriMetagenome_11_FD_203527 | JGI IMG/M metagenome (GOLD analysis project Ga0315909, IMG submission 203527) | Freshwater fungal communities from buoy surface, Lake Erie, Ohio, United States - Buoy 2 MA125 | ecosystem: Environmental > Aquatic > Freshwater > Lake | place: USA: Lake Erie, Ohio...
GGCAAGCCCTTCGTCCGCATTCAAGCGCCGGGCGACAAGACCAACATTGTTGAGCGTCCGGTTCTGGAGGAGCATAAGGCGCGATTCCCGCGTCAGTGGCTTTACTTTCAGATGAAGCAGAACGAGACGGATACGGCAGTGATCGGCACGCCGCTGGAAACATGGGAGGCTGAGTCAACGGACTTCAGCAAGGCGCAGATGGAAGAATTGAAGATTCTGCGCTTTCAGACCGTTGAGCAGGTCGCGCTGGCCTCTGACTCGCAGTTGCAGCGTATCGGCATGGGTGGGCCGGGTTTGCGCGAGCGTGCGCGTATGTTCTTGCAGACTCGCAACAAGAGCGAAGCCGCACGCGAACTGGATGACACCAAGCGGCAGTTGGCCGAATTGCAGTCGCAGATGGCCGAATTGCTTGACAAGCCCCGTCGTGGGCGACCGCCAAAGGAAGATAGTGCATGACAACAATGCTCCAACTTGTCCAACAGGTCACGAACGAGTTGGGCATTGGCACACCGACAACGGTAGCCGGAAACCTTAACCAAGACGTCATTCAGATTTTGGCGTTGATGAATGCGTCCGGCTACGAACTGATGACTAAGGCTGACTGGCGGCAATTGACCCGCCAGCACACTTTCTACACCGAAGCGTTGAGTACCACAGGGACGTGGACAACCTCGGCTGCAACGATTACTGGCATTCCAGACACCTCCACGCTGTCCACCGCGTATCAGGTCACTGGCGTCGGCATCCCGAACGCCACTTACGTCACGAGCGTCGATAGCGGCACACAAGTCACGCTGAACTACTACCCCACTGAAGGGCAAGTTGGCGGCGACCTCGTGTTCCAGAAGGTCAAATACGCACTGCCGAGCGACTATCAAAGCACGGTCAACCGCACGCATTGGGACAAGAGCAAGCGTTGGGAAATGCTCGGCCCCGAAAGCCCGCAGCAGTGGGAATGGCTGCTCTCGGGTTACATTAGCACCGGCCCGCGTATTCGCTGGCGGTTGTTGGGCAACTATTTTCAGATTTGGCCCGGCGTCAACGCTGGCGAACTACTCGGGTTTGAGTATCGCAGCACCGCGTGGGCAGAAAGTTCGTCAGGGGTTCCGAAACAGTCGTTCACGGCTGACAACGACACCTGCATTTATCCTGATCGGCTCATGGTGCTATCCACCAAACTCAAGTATTTTGAAGCAAAGGGTTTTGACACCACGGCGCTGTATCGGGACTATTTGATGGTGTTGGAAACGGTTGTGGGACAAGACACGGCATCGCCCAACTTGTCGTTTGCGCCGCGTCCCGGCACGGTTCTTATCGGCTACGACAATATTCCTGACAGCGGGTATGGTGCTGACTAATGCTTAAACGCCGTCAGTTCGTCCAACGTGCAGCGGCCAACGTGGTATCGCTGCCCGCACCCGTGGGCGGCTGGAATGCGCGTGACTCACTGGCAAACATGGCCCCAACGGATGCCGTGACGCTGGAGAACTACTTTCCGAGCGTGAGCAACGTCAACTTGCGTGGCGGCTATGAGCGTTACGCGACTGGCTTGCCGGATGACGTTGAAACGCTGATGACGTACTCGGGCGCGACGACTGACAAACTGTTTGCGATTAGCGACGGCAAAGTGTACGACGTTACGGCAGGCGGTGCGGTAGGCGCTCCGGTCGTTACGGGATTGTCTAATTCGCGGTGGGATTACACCAACGCCACAACGTCAGGCGGCAATTACTTGTACATGGCAAACGGCGTCAATACGCCTTACCTGTACAACGGATCAACGTGGACAAGCATCACGGGCGCGTCTACGCCTGCGATTACGGGCGTCACAACGACAACGCTGACAACGCCGACGCTCTTTAAGAACCGGATGTGGTTCATCCAGAAGGACACGCTCAAGGCATGGTATCTGCCAACCTCTAGCGTGGGCGGCGCGGCACAAGTGCTTGACTTGTCATCGGTCGCTCGATTGGGCGGCTACCTTGTGGCGATGGCCGCATGGACGATTGACGCAGGTTATGGCGTTGACGACAACCTCGTGTTTGTCACGTCCAACGGCGAAGTGCTGGTGTATCGCGGCACTGACCCAGCATCGGCGTCAACGTGGGCGCTGATTGGCATTTGGATCGTCGGATCGCCGGTGGGCGGGTCGCGGTGCTTGCTCAAGTATGCGGGCGACTTGCTGATTCTGTCGCTGGATGGACTGCTACCGCTCGCCTCAGCATTGCAGTCATCGCGTCTTGACCCAAACGTGGCGCTATCAGACAAGATACAAGGCGCATTTGCTACCGCCACGGCGCAGTATCAAAGCAATTTCGGATGGGGATTGTTGTACAACCCCAAGAACAACGCGCTGTTTGTGAACATTCCAGTTGCGGAAGGCGCGCAGCAACAATTTGTGATGAACAACATCACAAAAGCATGGGCAAAGTTTACCGGCTGGTATGCGTTCTGCTGGTCGTTGCTGAACGATGACCCGTACTTTGGCGGCGCGGGTTTTGTAGGCAAGGCGTGGACGACCGGATCAACGGGCTACGCTGACAACAACGCGAACATTGCGGCTCGTGCGCTGCAAGCCTTTAACTACTTTGAATCACGCGGGGTGAAAAAATACTTCACCCGTGCGCGTCCGAGCATCTTCACAAACGGTCAGCCCGCCATCGTCTGCGCGATCAACGTGGACTTCAGCATCGCAGACTCCACTGCTCCGCTGTCATTCAGCCCGCAGGTGGCAGGTCTCTGGGACGTTGGCCTATGGGATCAGGCTCTATGGGGGTCTGATGTGGAAATCACGAACAACTGGCAAGGAATCACCGGCATTGGTTATTGCGGCGCAATCCAACTGAATAGTACAAGCAAGAATATGCAGATTCAGTGGGCCGCTACCGATGTGGTGTATCAGATGGGATGGGCAGGCATATAGTCACCGGCCCCGAAGTGGGCCACTGGGTGATGAACCAGACGGGCGGCGGGTATCACGCCGAGCGGTCAGAGGCTATTGGCCTGCACGATGGCGAAAAATTGGTGTGTGGGACGGTGTACGAGAACTGGAACCAGCGTTCCATCGTCTGCCATATCGTGTTTCACGCTCAAATGACGAAAAAATACCTTGCAGCCATATTTCACTATCCCTTTATGGTCTGCGATGTTGATAAAATCATCGCACCGATCACGAGCGACAACTCCAAAGCGGTGCGTCTGGTCAAGAAAATGGGGTTTTTGGAAGAAGCGCGCATCAAGGATGCGGCACCTACCGGAGACATCGTTCTTTTTACACTGGCACGAGAGAGTTGCCGCTTTTTAGGTGATCGTTATGGGAAAGTCCTCCCCCAAACCGCCAGCAACGCCTGATTACGCGGGCGCTGCTGTTGCCCAAGGTGCCGCTAATCTGGAAGCGGCCAAGCAGTCGGCGTATATGTCGAATCCGAACATATACACCCCGCTTGGCTCGCAGCAGGTAACGTGGAACAAACAGTCAACGGTTGACCAAACCGCCTATAACAAGGCGATGGAGCAGTTCCGTGCGGACGTTGCCGCAGGCAAGCCGGTACAGGCACCGCCTGACGTCAAAGACTTTACGGTTACGATTGAACAGCCGACGATCCGGCAGGAACTGACCCCTGCAGCGCAAAAGACCCTAGAGGCCCAGCAGGCTACTGAATTAGGGTTAGCCAATCTCGGCCAGCAGGCCATTGGCAAGGTCGGCGGCATCTTTGCCGACCCGTTTAGCCCCAACCTTGCACCGATGCAGCAGAGCATCGGCTACACCCCGGTCGGCCAAGGCCCAGACGTGACCGCGATGGGTCAAGCCGTTAACGCGCCCGACGCTGAAAGTCTTGCTGCTGCACCTAACCTTATGGGCATGGGTCAGGCGCAAGGAGGCCCGCAGGCGGCGCAGTTGTCGCAGGTCAACCTCTCGGGTGTGGGTGGCGTGCAGAACGCCCCACAAGCCGGGTTATTCGGTTTTGCGGGCGGTGGTCAAGGGGCAGGCGGCTTCATGGCGGGCGGTGGCCCGGCTGCGCCTACGCAGATTGCAGGGGCTAACCTTGCGGGTGCGGGTCAGGTAGCGGGAGCGCCAACGGAAGGCCGATATGGATTTGCGGGCGCGAACGTCCCGCAGCAACAGTTGCAGCAGACGCTTGATACCTCGCGGCTTGCTCAGTTGCCGGTTGGCGCTGGCATGACTGCACAACAGGCGATCCTTTCGCGGTCGCTTCCGGCCATCCAAGCGCAGCGTGCGGCCCTTGAGAACCAGTTGGCGAACCAAGGGCTAGTCCGTGGCGGTGAAGCCTACAACGCTGCGATGAATCAGCAGGCGCAACAAGAAAACGACATTATCACGCAGGCTGCGTTGCAAGGCATTTCAGTGGATGCCGCGATGCGTCAGCAAGGTTTTGGCGAACTGCAAGCGCAGGCTGACCTTGCCAATCAGGCGCGTCAGGCGCAGTTTGGGATGGGTCTGTCAGGCCAGCAGTTGTACAACCAGTCAGTCTCGCAGAACCTTCAGCAGGGGTTGTCACTGCAAGACGCGCAGAACCGCGCACAACAGCAGGCGTTTCAGCAGCAGTTGGCGTCAGGGCAGTTCGGCCGAGAAGGGCAGCAGTTGGCCTTTCAGATGGGTCAGTCAGCCCAGCAGGCTCAGAATCAAGCCGCAGCGCAGAATTTTGCACAGATGCAGGCTGCACAGCAGTCACAGAATCAAGCCGTTTCGCAGAATTTCCAGCAAGCCCTTGCCGCACAGCAGGCCCAGAACGCCGCGCAACGTCAAGGGTTTGAGCAGGCACTTGGCGCACAAGGCTTTAACCAACAAGCGATCCTTGCTCAGTTTGGGATGGGACAGCAAGCGGCACAGGCAGCCAACGCCGCACTTGCACAGAACCAACAGGCCGCGCTACAGCAACAGGCCGCGCAGGCAGCCCGTCAGTCGCAGTTGTTTGGTCAAGGAATGGACGTGGCTGGGTTCTACAACCAAGCTCTTGCACAGCGTCAGGCTGCGGCACAGCAGCAGTACCAGATGCAACTTGCCGCGCAGAACCAAGGGTTCAACCAAGCGCAAGCCGCAGCAGCGTTTGCCAACCAAGCGCGCCAGCAGGGCCTTGCCGAGCAAATGGCGCTGCGAGCGCAGCCGATCAACGAGATCACGGCGCTACTTGGCGGGTCTCAAGTGCAGATGCCGCAGTTCCAAGGCTACCAAGGCACACAGGTCGCCGCTGCGCCGCTCTTTGCCGCACAACAGGCGGCAGGCAACTTCGCGCAGCAGAACTACGGCAATCAGGTCAGCGCATACAATGCCCAGATGGGGCTGCTCGGTGGCCTTGCTGGCGCAGGCGGCATGGCTTTAGGCAGAGGTTAATTTATGTACGACAATCCCTACACGCCGAACAACAAAGGCCAGCGTCTCGCGCAGATGCTACAAGTATCGCAGAGCGCGGCCACGTCGGCCCCGGCACCCAAGCAATTTCTTAACACCTACCCACCGCGCAAGCCCGCTAGCCCCGGCATGACGACGCCGCAGGGGGGTCAGGACAGAGGGGCATTTGAATATGGCGCGTGAAAAAGTCAAACAGGTGCAGGTCTTTTCGCTGCCGACTGAGTACGAGCGCCAAGCAGCCGAGGCTCGACGCCGCGAAATGATGGCAGAGATGCTTGCACAGCAGGCATACGACCCCGGCCAATATCAAGGCGCACCGATCCCAAAAGCCGCCCCTGTCGTCAAGGCGCTGGAGGGGTATCTGCGTGGCCGCGAAATGCGGAAGGCGCGTGAGGCGGGAGAAAAGGCAAAGGCCGAAGTGTCACGCGCAGGGCAGCAGATTATGGGCCGGTTGATGGGCGGTGCCCCAATCGCAGAGCCTGTTATGCCGGATGCGTCTGGTTTGGACGAGGTGCGCGTGCAGAGTCAGTACCGCGCATCACCGGATGACGCTATGCGTATGGCAATGACCCCTGCCGGATCGGCTGCAATGCGCGGCAACCCGGCGTTGGCGGCTATGCTTGCGCGGACGATGGAAAAGCCAGAAGCCGAAGAATTTTATGCGCCTACTGAGACGGAACGTGGATTGGTTCAATTTGGCAAGCGCGGTGGGCGCAAAGATACGGGCTATGTTGCTGCTCCTAAAGCAGCATCTCCAACGGAACTGTCTCGGCTGATTACAGAGCGTGATGCGTTAGCGCCAAATGATCCGCAACGATCAACTTATGATGCGGCAATACGCAAAGCCACTGTCTCTGCGCCTACTGCTGTTGTGAATTTAGACACCAAAGGCAGCCAACTTGGGCAAGAACTGTACATTAAAAAAATTGATGCTTTGAGTACGCCCGCAACAAATGCTAATCGCATTATCAATCAAGTTGGCGCAATGGAAGACGCGACAAAGAAGGGCACATTTACGGGCGCAATGGCTCCTAACGCTGTTGGTGCCGCTCAATTCTTGTCAAGTTTTGGCATTGACGTTAAACCAGACATATTGGCAAACAGCCGAGCGTTCCAAGCCGCCAGCAACCAGTTGGTTTTGGACTTTATGGCATCAAACGGCGGCGCACGCGGATTTACAGAAAAAGAAACTGCAATTCTTCAAGATGCGTTTCCAAAAATTGTTGATTCCCCGGAAGCGCGTCAGCAGATTGCAACACTGTTACGCAACCGCGCTAAAAAAGACGTGTCAGACTATAATCAAGCGGTTGAAACGTATCGCAAGTCGTTTCCAAACTCTCCGATTCCTTACGGCCCAATTGAAGACACAGAAGCCCGGTACGAAAAATGGAAGCGCAGTCAAGGGGTAAGGTAATGGACGATTTTTCGCCAGAGGAAATAGAGCAGTTTAAGCGTAGGTTTGCCGCTGAGCAGCAAGCCGCGCAATCGCAAGCCATGACGCACTCGGTGGCTACGACCCCGTCAAAAGTGTCAAGCGCGCCTCACGCCCGTATGTTTAACCCTGAAACCGGCATCATCGGTGGCGAGGTCAACCCATTGGCGCGGGCTTTAATGGGTTATGGCGCAGGCGTAGAGCGTAGCCTTGCAAGTATTGGCGAATTGACCGGCGTTATATCGCCAGAAAAATACCGCGAAATTCAAGAACGCGGCGAAATGGCAACACGCGGCCCTATTGGCGGAGCGGGAGAGTTTTTAGGCGAATCAGCGATGGCTACAATTGCCGGAGGCCCTGTTGGTCGCGTTGCGCGAGCAGCAGGCCCAATCGTGCGTGGCGCAATTGAGGGTGGAGTTACATCATATGCAACTGCTGACCCTGAGGCGCGCAAAACAGAGGGCGCATACGGCGCTGTTGCGGCTGGCGCGTTGCCAGCAGCAGGCAAAGTAGCACGCGGTATGATTAGCGGCGCGGATGTGTCAAAAGCAGCGCGCCGGTTGACCAAGGAAGGCGTGGAATTGACGCCGGGCCAAGCAGCGCCAAATAACACTTGGGCGATGATTGAAGAATCCATGATGAGGATTCCGATTGTTGGCCCACGGGTAGCCGCAGCGCGTGAGCGCGGATGGCAACAGACGCAAGCGTTAATTGGAAAAGAAAGCGCTCCTCCGGGGTACGTTCCGCCAAGCCGCGCTGACGTGCGCGATACTTACAGCGACCTTAAAACGGCATATAACGAGGCTTACAATCAATTTAAGGGTTATCCATTGCAGCCTGCATTGGTTAGGGTGCAAGGCGGAAATGTGCCGCTTTCACAAGCCATGGCGGTTTCTCGCCAAGCCGCCGCTGACCCCAAATCGCGCAAATATGTGCAGTCGTTTATTGACAACGAACTTGGGCGTGTCAAAGGTCGGCAATTAGACAGTGCTGATTTGCTTGAAATTCGATCCAACATTCGCACAAAAATGCGTGATTTGTCGGGCAACCAAAATTTTCCAGACGCCGAAGGGCTGTTAAAAACTGCAGAGCAACGTGCTACGGAAGTGTTGGAATCGCAGTTGCCGCCAGACGTAATGAAATCGTTACGGGAAGTAGACGCCAAATACGGCAATTTTAAAGTGCTAGAAAGCGCCATCAGTCGATCAAAAGATCGCCCGGATGCTTTTACGCCCGCGCAGTTTTCAATGGCAGTAAAGGAAAGCGTTCCAAGCAAAGGTCAGTACGCGGCGGGCGGCGGTCGGATGCGCGACATTGCCCGCGAATCCGTGGATGTCTTCTCGCCGCGCACACCAATGACTGGCGCACAGCAGCCAAGTCAGTTGGTAGGGTACATGGCGGCGCTACCTGCTGCTGCAGTGTATGGAAAAGATCGCGGCCGACAACTTGGCAAGGCATTAGCCGGTCAAACCGAAATCCAACGCAAAATTCAAGATTTTGAACGCAATTTTAGACGCAAATTGTCAGCGCAAGAGCGTGAAGATTTAGCGCGAGTGTTGCGTATGTCTGGGGCTACCTATGCCGCAGAACAGCAACCTTATTTTGCAACGACAAATGAATAACACAATTTTTATGACATTACCGAGGTATAGGTAAATGGCGTATAACGGCTCCGGCACCTTTTTGATCAACACGGCAGGCCAGCCTGTCGTCCCCAACACCGTCATCTCGGCCACGGCGTTTAACGCGCTGACGGCTGACCTTGCCAACGGCTTGTCCACTTGCATTACCAAGGACGGACAGACCACGCCCACGGCCAACATTCCGATGGGTAACAACAAGATCACGGGCCTTGCTGCGGGCACTGCCGGGACTGACGCGGCCAACTTGTCGCAAGTGCAGAGCAGCACCGCCAAGCTGCTCCAATCTGTAACTGGCACGGACACGATTACGGCTGCGATGGTGCCTGCGTTGACCGCCTACGCTGCGGGGCAGATGTTCTATTTCGTTGCAGCAGGCGATAACACGGGCGCTGTGACGATCAACATTGACTCCCTTGGCGCTAAGAGCGTGACGCGGGACGGGTCAACGGCGCTTGTGGCGGGCGATATTACAAACGGCAAGGTTGTCGTCATCGTGTACGACGGCACGCGCTTTCAGTTGCTCAACAGCAATTCGTTCACGAATCTTAACGTATCAAACAATCTCACCCTCTCCGGCGGCACCGCCAACGGCGTGCTGTATCTGAACGGCAGCAAGGTGGCGACGAGTGGGACGGGGTTGGTGTTTGATGGGACGAACCTCGGCATCGGGACGAGTTCGCCTGTTAGAAAACTCCACGCTTATACATCCGGGGCAGCAGGTGTTGCACTTTTTGAATCCGCAAGCGGAACCACTGCGGCTATTGGGCTAAAGAATACAGGCTCATCTTCTTTATACCCGCAGTTATTATCTATTAACGATGACATGGCTTTCCAGACCAACGGGTCAGAACGTCTCCGTCTCGACTCCTCCGGCAACCTCGGCTTGGGCGTCACGCCGAGTGCGTGGACAGGTTCTGGCGGGAAAAACATTGAGATCGGCGCAACCGGCAACGCCATTTTCGGCAGTGCAAGTCTTACGACGTACATTTACAACGCCAATTTTGATAGTTCTTGGAAGTACAGCAGAAGCGACTTTGCTTCACGGTATGAACAGCAAGCAGGAAGTCACCGCTGGTTCAACGCCCCCTCCGGCACCGCAGGCAACGCGATCACGTTCACGCAGGCGATGACGCTGGATGCGTCGGGCAACCTCGGCATCGGCACGGCGAGTCCGGGGTTTAAGTTAGATGTTCAAGGGTCGGCCACTGACTTTGTTGCTTTCAACGGACTAAACACCAACAACAGCGCCGGAACCATAACAAGTTCTGCGATTAAGTTTGGCTTTACGTCAACTGTCGGCACGCATTACGCCACGTTGAAAATCACTGAAGATAGTGCCAACAGCAACAGCGGCGGCTTAACAATCTCTTTGCCAAATGGCGGAGTGGAAACCCCTTTGCTTGCGCTGACCAGTGCTGGCAACCTCGGCATCGGCACGACGAGTCCGTCAACTTACAGCGTTGCTCCAAACTTGGTTGTTTCTACCGCTACAAATGGCGGAATGACAATTAGAACTGGGTCATCAAACTACGGCGCTGTATTCTTCGCAGACGGCACTACCGGCGATGAGCAGTATCGCGGCGGTATGCAATACAACCACAACTATCTTGGCTCAACGGACACGCTGTTGCTTGTGACGGCTGGCTCGGCAAAAGCCTATCTCGACTCCTCCGGCTCCCTCGGCCTCGGGGTCACGCCGAGTGCGTGGGGTACGACAAAGGCGCTGGAATTTAGTTACGGGGCTTTTTCTGCTAATTCTTCACTGGGTACTGATGTTTCCGGTAATTGCTATTACAACGGCACAAACTGGATTTATCGCGTCACAGGGGTAGCACTCCGATACAACCAAGCCACTGCTGGACACAGTTGGCATGTGGCCTCCGGCACCGCAGGCGGGACAATAAGTTTCACGCAGGCGATGACGCTGGATGCGTCGGGGAATTTGGGGGTGGGGACGACGAGTCCGGCGCATCGCCTTCAGGTCGAAACAGCATCGGCAACCGGAAACATTGTTGGATATTTTCGTCAGGGTTCTGGCGCGGTTGCTGCAATCCTTTCAACCACCGACCTTGTTGGATTCGGTAACGGCGCAACGGCTGGTGAAACCAGAATTTATGCAGACGGGGCTTCTGGCTTAGTGACTTTTCGCACCAACAACACCGAACGCGCACGCATCACGGCGGGGGGGTATTTCAAGGCGAGTAATAGCGGGACGTATGTATCAAGTACTGACCCGTATCACGAACTGCGAAAAGATCAAGACAATTCAAATCCCGTCGTTCGCATTCAAGCGCAGCAAACTACCGCAACGAATCAAAATGCCATCGACATACACCTAAACGGTGACCCAAACAACTCAACAAACTATTTTATATACGGATATGGTGGCGGCGGCCCAACTCAAAGATTTACGATGCGGTCAAATGGCGGCTTGGCGAATTATCAGACTAATGACGCGAACCTGTCCGACGAGCGGGTAAAGACCGACATCGCTCCGCTTGGCTCCATGTGGGCCAAGATCAAGGCGCTTGAGATCGTCACGTTCAAATACAAAGACCAGACGCACGACGATGACAACATCGGCTTAATCGCGCAGCAAGTCGAGGCAGTCGCGCCGGAGTTTGTGGATGCTGACGGATGGGGCGAGACGCCGGAAGACGGTGTGCCGCTGAAGTCGATCTACACGGCGGATATGTACCACGGCGCAATCAAAGCACTGCAAGAAGCGATGGCGCGTATCGAATCGCTTGAGGCCAAAGTCGCCGCGCTGGAAGCCAAATGAACACCGGCCTACTGATCCTCTTTTGCCTGTTGCAAGCCGCTGACGTTTACACGACGCTGACGGTACTCAAGCAAGGCGGGCGGGAACTGAACCCCGTGCTGGCGAAACTCTTTGCCAAGTTCGACCCGCTGGCCGTGATGGTCAGTGTAAAACTCGTTGGGGTGTGGGCGTTGTGGTACGTCAATTCGTGGATGCTCACGCTCGCGGCGTGTGTCGTGTATGCGTTTGTTGTGAATCAAAACTATGGAGTAATGACCCGTGGACGTTGAACTGAAAGTTTCGCTT
>Ga0315909_10008179_pt1 | contig 11503 bp, 16 predicted proteins | sample LakEriMetagenome_11_FD_203527 | JGI IMG/M metagenome (GOLD analysis project Ga0315909, IMG submission 203527) | Freshwater fungal communities from buoy surface, Lake Erie, Ohio, United States - Buoy 2 MA125 | ecosystem: Environmental > Aquatic > Freshwater > Lake | place: USA: Lake Erie, Ohio...
GAGTACTAACCTACATGCGGCTATGAACAAGATTCTAGACGTAGCGGTTAAGAACTCAGTACCACAAAGTGACATGCCAGGCATGTTGCTGATCTTGTCAGACATGCAGTTCAACCAATGCGCCCGTTACGACGACAGCGCAATGGAAATGATCGAACGCAAGTTCGAAGCCGCAGGCTACTCTGTGCCACAGATTGTTTTCTGGAACCTAAACAGTTCAGATAACGTACCTGTTAAGGCAGACAAGAGTGGTGCCGCATTGGTAAGTGGATTTAGTCCATCAATCATGACTAGCTTGCTAGCCGCTGATTTGGATCAATTCACTCCAGAAGGCATCATGCTTAAGACTGTAATGAGTGATCGTTACACTCTGTAAGTGCTGGCCCACCTTAGCCTAGGCTGAGAACCCAGCATCCGCGATACACGAAATGTGGGATGGGCTGTGTATCCGGGGTTGCTAGTTTCCTGACACAAAAAAACTAGCACTAATTTGTTGTTTTATTGCAACACACGCCCAGTTAGCTTAGGTTGACTGGGTTTCTTTTTGAGTATATAATAGTGGCATGTATAAAGTAATAGGTAAAGAAGAAACATTTAAAGTTCTTACACTTGCAGAGGCAATGAACATTGCAAAGCATATGAACGAATTTGTAAGAATTGTTGGAACAGATTTTGAAATTGTAGGCATTTTTGGTGTTGATAGCATCGAAGATGGTAAATGTCCAGATGGTGTTGCTTACACATGGAACAAAGCAAGTCGTATTGGTCGAGTTAAAAAGGAGCGGATATGAGCTATCGTGTATTAGGTAAAACAGAAGATTTGATGCAAGGGTTTGGCCCACGCAAAGGATTAGAAGGCCCATTTTATTTTAATGGACGTATTTTGTATTACGATACAAAGGAAGGCAAGTACTGGGATCCAAAAACAGATTTCTATGTTAGCCATAGCGAGTATTTTCAGATTGTAGGATTAATGTAAGGAGGGCATCATTATGCCGTGGATTGAAAATGTAGCGGCTAGTGATATTCCAATTGGGTTTCATCACGATGCCGGCCCAAATAGTATGCTGATCAGTATTGTAGATCCAGCAAGTTGGCGTCCTGAAGCCAAGCATCAGTTTAAAGAGCGTCATAATTTTGAGTTCTTGGACATCGAAGAAAAAGACTTTGCTCTAGACGAAGCCATGCGTTGTAGTCATGAGCAGGCCGCAGAGCTGGTTCGCTTGCTACAACATGCATTGGAAAATCGCATGAATGTGGTTGTTCATTGCTATGCTGGTATCTGTCGTTCGGGTGCGGTTTGTGAAGTTGGAGTCATGATGGGCTTTAACGACACCGAGCGTTTTCGTAGTCCTAACCTGTTAGTCAAACATCGTATGATGAAGGCGTTGGGTTGGACTTACGATGCTGATGAAAAGCCAAACATTGACGACTGGAGGACTTTTCGCTCAGTTGACTAATTAACTGTTTGATGTTATAATTATACATTAAACAGTGAAAGGCGTAAAATGGCTGGCAAAGCGAAATCGGTTTACCTTACAGTAACCACAATGGATCACAAATCAGTTTTCCATAGAATGTTTTTCAACGCTAAACAGTATAATGATTTTGTTAACACTGACGAATTCAAAGCAAAGTACCCAACAACAGAATTTAAAATTGTAAAAGAAACTTATTAAAGAAAGGAGGCTAATATGCCAAGTGTATTCTTAGTAAGCGACACACACTTTGGACACACAGGTGTATGCCGCTTCACACGTAACGATGGTGTTACAAAACTTCGCCCATGGGACTCAGCAGAGGAAATGGACGAAGCTATGGTTAAGGCGTGGAACGAACGGGTCAAACCCACTGACAAGGTTTACCATTTAGGTGACGTTGTTATTAATCGTAAAGCGTTAAGTATCATGCGTAGGCTTAACGGCGATAAAGTTTTAATTCGTGGTAACCACGATATCTTTAAGGACGAGGACTATCGTGCTCACTTTAGAGAACTTAGAGCTTATCACGTTATGAACGGTATGATCCTTAGCCATATTCCGTTACACTCAGATTCAATGGGTCGTTTTGGTGTTAACATTCACGGACACTTACACGCAAATCGTGTGCGTAAAGCTCGTGGTGTTGATGCTAAAACTGGAGAAGTTTTATACAGCGATGAAATCGATCCTAGATATCATTGTGTTTGCGTGGAACAAACTCCAGACTTTGCTCCTATCTTATTTGAAGATGTCATTGCCCGAATTGAAGCTGAAGGTGGTAATGTAGGTTTTAAAAACGGCAATGGCCCAACAATGTAAGGAGTAGTATGACAAAGTGTTATCAATTGATTGGAGTTCCAGGTAGTGGAAAATCTACCTGGATCAAAGACCAAATTTGGGCTTTGGGGTTAACTATAGTTTCTACCGATTCGTTTGTAGAAGATTATGCTAGATCACAAGGTAAGACTTATACAGAAGTGTTTAAGGATTATATGCCCACAGCAGTAGATTTAATGGCCGAACAAGTTATACGAGCACGTGATTTAAATCATACTGTAATTTGGGATCAAACTAGCACTACTATCGCTAGCCGTGAACGTAAGTTCCGTATGCTTCCAGACTATGAACATATTGCCGTTGTATTCCGAACTCCGGATTTAGACGTTCTTAAAGAACGGTTGGACAGTCGTCCAGGTAAAGAAGTTCCTTGGGAAGTTGTACAAGGTATGATTGATAACTTTGAAATGCCCACTGAAGAAGAAGGCTTTAAAGAGATATGGCGGGTATAAAATACGCAGTTTAATAGGGCCTCCGGGCCCTATTTTTTTGACTAAAAATGCGGGTGCGGTTTCTTTCGTTTGAATAAATACTGTGTAATGGTCTACATAGATCTAAAAGAATAACGGAGATAGCACGATGGCGCTACGCATTAGAAGAGGTACAGATGCCCAACGCACTGGGAAAACGTTTGAAGTAGGCGAAATCGTCTATACTACAGATTTACAACAAGTGTGGATTGGCAACGGAGTTACAGCAGGTGGTATTCCTGTTGTAGGGTCAAATGTTGCGGGTGCTGGTTTGGCATACAATCCATCATCGCGAAAAATAGAAGTTTCAGGGCTTACTACAGACGATGTTGCACAGGGTGTTAACAACAAGTATTTTAGCACAGAATTAGCGGTTGATGCCGTTGGTGCTGCTTTAGTAGCAGGTAACCCTTCAAACGTAGGAATTACATTTACTTACGCTCAAACACAAGATGATGCAAACAGAATTAACGCAACAGTAGATGCATCTGCGTTTGTCGACCTTGGGCTTACAGACATTGTAAATGATACAACTCCACAACTCGGTGGTAGTTTGGATATTAACTCGTTCAATATTACTGGTACTGGTAATATTGGCATTACTGGTAATGTAACAGCAACTGGTGGAACTATTACAGCATCGGCATACGGAACTATAAATGCCAAGAAAATATTTCTAACTGACAATACTTCTGCAGGTGTTATTAATGCTGGTTTGGTATTAACAACGAATGCTAACCCTAATGACGGTGACGGTTGGTTTAATTTTAATTCGCACCACAACGATGCTTCGGCATATCATTCATTAGTTTTTAATCGTACTAGAGGAACATCCAGTGTTCAAACTTCTGTACAATCCGGTGATATACTATTTGGTATGCTATGGGAAGGTCGATCATCTGACGGAACTACTGTTCCTTCGGTAGGTATTTCTGCTCAAGCAGCAGGATCTATTGGAGCAGGAATAATTCCAGGTAAAATATATTTTGCAACTGCTGACGCAACTGGCGACTTTTATCCAAAAGTAGCAATTGGTCCTGAAGGCAAAGTTGATTTTATAGCACCAACAGGGGTCCTAGTTGCTGGTACAGGAACTGGTCAGGTTACTGCTGGATCTGTAGCAACTTACATGAGAGTGTCGTTCAATGGAACAGATTACGCTATTCCATTATATGCTATTGTAACGTAATACTATTGATTACATCTTTAAATGATCTAGGTGAAAAGGCTGGCAACAGCCTTTTCAATTGACTGATATCTGGCCTACGATTTTTAGCACTGCCTTCTAGCCCAGGACGAACTGACCATTCTATATTAAATTGACTTAAAGATTGAGCAATGATATTAGCAGCATCCAATATAGTCAATTCTTCATCGCTGCCTACATTAACTACTTGACTACTAGCGTCTGATATCTTAATCACAGCATTGACCGCATCCTGTACATAGCAAAACGAACGAGTTTCATCAGCGCCAATAAGTTCAAAATTGTTGTTACGAATTTTTTCAATTATATCTTTTACAAAATGTCCTGTGCCAGAATGTTCACTAAAGACATTAAAAAATCTAATAACTAAAAAATTAATGTTGCTATTGAACAAGTAATTTTCTGCAAGTACCTTGGGCAACATGTAACTCCATCTAGCATTATGTATGTTACTAACTGTAATATCAGTTAGCTCTGGCGTAGGAAACACAGTTGCTCCTGCCATAACTTCACTACTACTAGCGTAGACTAGTTTACAGTTAGGATTAGACTCTACAAATTTAAACATACTCAAGTCTAATGTTACATTGTTACGTAGTACATCATTAGGCTGACTATAAAAATACTTTGTACCGTTAGTAGCAGCCATGTGATAGATTATATCAAAAGTGTTAGTAGCTTGATCTAAGTATTCAATTAGATTAGATTTAACATAGGTGCAATTTTCAGGAGTATAATCTTGGAACCTTTGATTGTTATCCACAGCCGTAACATCATTATGTGAACTTAGTTGTTCACATAGTTCGCGCCCAATCAATCCACATGCGCCTGTGATTAAGATTTTCTTACGGTCACTGGCCATAGCTGATTATCTTCTTTCATTGCTGTAAAATATGTTTGTGGAATATTTAATTTGGCAAACGTACTGATTAAAAAATCTAAATCCTTAGGCAAGCACTTGCCGCCGAATGCTCGCATGTCTTCTGTTACTTCTAAATAGTTCTGATCGTGATTAACTTGTAAGTAAGCCGTTAATACGTTGTTGTAGTCAGCACCAACAGCCTTGCTTAATTCATACATATGATTAGCAAATACAACTCTGGCCGCTGCCATGTTGTTGCTTAACATCTTAATGACTTCTGCTTCTTCAAGCGAACATACTATACAATCCTCGTCATACAAACATATTGGTAAAGGTTGATCGTCACTGCCTACAATGATAGGACGATTAAAACAATCAGTTTCCCATACACGCTCTCGTAAAAATTCGGGCATGTAATAAATCTTATCGTTTATAAGTTTTTCAATAGTACTGCATGTACCTACTGGAACTGTGCTCCGAATAATGACAGTGCAACTTGGGCTCACTGCTTTAAGACGTTTGATTTCATCCACTAGCAATTGTATACTTGATTCGGTGTCTGTGGGAATACAAAAGAACACATAGTTACATACATATAAATCTTCAATTGTTGTATTAAAAATTGGATCGTGGATCACCACAGCACAATTACTAAGTAGTCCTTTATGCGTAGCCTTGCCTACAATACCGTATCCTGCAATTCCTAATTTCATTTACGTTCCTTGGCTTTAACTATCATTTCTTTATAATCTGGATTAGGATGATCTTCCAAATGATTGTGGTAGATATCTATAACTTGTTTAGGAGCAGAGCCATTAAACAAAGTTGGAATAAAGCCGTGTATGATACTAGTTACGCCAGCATAGATTAATCGAGCACCGGCAAGCAATGCCCACTTTAAATGTTCCAAATATGTAACTTTACTTGTTTTTAAATGTTCATCAAACATTATATGTCCTAAAATGTTCTCTTAACAACTCGTTGTCTATCTTTATACCATAATAAAAATTTGACTTTTCAAGATGAAATGCTTTTGAAACTTTGACTTGTCTAAAGTTACTTTCTACTTTTTGAATTATTTTTTGTATTTCGTCTACAGAAAGATCTTCCCAACAGGCAAGATATAAACAATGATTTACTGTATCAACAACAACGTATGTTTTAGTATTGAGTTTGTTTAAATTGTTAATAGTACTTAGATTAATAGTTTCTCCATTAATTCTAAACATATCTGATCTGCCGTGATGTATATAGTAATCACAGTCTAATTCAAAATAGTCGTTAGTAATTACATCTTTATTATATATTGGTGTTGTTACTGTAATCTGTCCTTCATCTGATAAACTAATTTTATAAAAATCATCATACATCATATAATACCTAGAATCTATATCCCATACAATTTGATCAGCTCGATTGATAAACAACGGACCTAGTGTTTCGTTAGAACCAAATATACTAGTTATGCTATTAAATATTTTATCTCTAACTGCATGTTTGGCATTTTCTAAAATATAAGACAACGTGATTAAATCTAACTTGGGCCATTGAACATTCTGTTCTCTGCTTACTTCAATAAATTTATCAATTAAAAATGGATAAGGAAAAGACATGTACCCAATGCTGTCTTTATAAGGTTTTAATGCTTTAACTAAATCAGCAATTACTTCAAAGTCTGCACAATCGAAAAATAAATGCTTATCAACATTATCATTGGCTAACAATGGCAATAGCGTAACAGATGCACTAGCACCGTGATTTAAGTTGTTAGTATGTACAGCAGTTCCTTTGTATAAGCCAGCGTTTCGTAGGGATATAGCACTAATAAATTCGTGTGTATGTTCAATTACCTTAGGCACATTAGTAGTTCCGCTACTAGTCACCCTAAACAAGATATCATTGGGATTAGGTTGTATTAAAACTACTTTGTTATATAGCTGATCATCTAGTACTATATCAACGGCATCAGTAGTGCTGTATGTTCTTTTTGAATGTTTAGTAAAGAATACATACTTGGCTCCTATAGCAGGATTAGATTGTATTGTGTCGTCTGTTAGATCATGTAAGAAGATATCAATAGGTGATAACAATTTAGTCTTTGGATCGTTATATTCTAGATCCCTAAATTTGTCAGTTCTATTATAATCTACTACTACAATTTTAAGACTAAGTTCTGCTGCAGCAATGATAATAGCAAAATAATCCATGCCTAGTTTTTGCATACCAATGAGTATCGACTCTTGATACGATGCGTGGTATCGATATTTGAGTATATACTTCCAAAAGTTTACTCGCTCAATAAGGAACTGTTTATCATATTCCTTGCCGTTGATAATATCGCTAAACACAAAGTTATCGCTGATAAAGTCTCTAGATATAACGTTACATTTTTTCATAACTTCTTACAATCAAATTTGCAAAGTCTTCCAACTTATTTCCGTATCCATAACTGTGCCCTATAACGTGTATTCTAGACTGTTTACTAAAATTTATCACACTATGAAAGTTGCGGATGTTAACAATAAATGCCTTGCCTTCTTTAAACGGAACTATTCCGTATCCCTCTAACACCATGTAGCAATCTGCCGGATGAACAACTGCTATATTAACAGGCACACCAAAATCTAACATATCCATACCTGCTTCTCCTGGAAGACGACCTGGCATGTCACTGTGCGGAGTAATAGCAGACTCAGGTTCCAATTCCATAAATCTAATTCTTCTATAATGATCCGATGGAAACTGATGGCTCCAAAAGTTCTTAACTGTTGGTGTCTTATATGACAATTCTGTCCAGGTATAAGGAACTTGTTTTTCGTCAACGTAACCGTAGTTAGTCCATGCACCAGTTTTATCTACATCAATACCATGTATACAACAACTATTCCACCCTGTGTTTTGTTCTTCACGATGTGCTACAAAATAAGGTTCTGCTTGGTGTGCTTCTAATTGCCACCCTGCAACATCGATGTTTATGTCTAATTCAATCCAACCAAAATTAGATTCATTTAGAATCCATCTAGCTTGCTCGATAATCGTACCAGTTGGTAGTGGCTCTTTAGTCCAAGTGCAATTTTTATTTTGGTTATAAAACTCTAATGGCGTTATCATAATACTACTTAGCTGTTGATTTATGTAATAAGTAATAATATGACCGCCCCTAATGATAAACGTTCCCTACCATTTGGTGGATCTTTTGCTGTAATGGATCCAACAATACTTAACAGTTTACCTGATTTATTGCAGGTAGATTCAGAATCGTTTTGTAAAAAATACATAGAGTGGATTAACTCTGGTACCCTTAACACCATAACAGGATTAGAAAATTTTCCCTACGCTGTATATTCAAACGGCACTACTGAAGCGTTTGATAAATTTTATATGAAGAATAATAAACGTCGATTTCGATGTTTTCGAGGAGAGTATGTTTATCATCAAATAGCATGGAGAACTAGTTGGCCAGACTGGAAGTTTTTAGAAGAAGAGCCACTACAACAAAACGATGCAGTAGTCATTAGTTTGCCGTTTTCCGATACCGGCAACGAGCATCTTCAAATGCAAAATGTATTGCAAACTTGTACAGATTTAAAAATTCCTGTATTAATAGATTGTGTATATTTTGGTGTATGTTCAAATATAAATTTTGATTTTAATCACGAATGTATAACAGATATTACTTTCAGTTTATCTAAAGCATTTCCGTTAGCTTATGCTAGAGTTGGTATGCGATTAACTAAAGTTGATGATGATGACACATTGCTAATGCTACACAAAATTGAATACACAAATAGGATCGGTGCATCGCTGGGCATAGAGCTAATGAAGAATTATTCTCCAGATTACATTGTAAACAAATATAAACAAACGCAACTTCAATTGTGTGACACGCTAGGTATTAATCCAAGCAATACTGTGTTATTTGGTATTGATACATTAAACAACTATCCCGAATACAATCGAGGCGGCAACACAAATAGATTAGGATTGCACAAACATTTTAATGTATAAAATAGTTAATTTAGAAACATTCTGGGTTGAGGAAACTGACAAGTATAATCTCTTAAAACGTGAAATAGGAGATGCAACTTCAGTCATTGGATTGATGCTGGCCGACGGATTTATACACCAAAACCCAGGCAATTTGATTGAACGCATTGCTAGGGAAGTCGACTTAATTATTATACCTGGACTAGCAGGATCTAATACTACATACCCAAAGACAATACCTTTTAATTTTAATCTACATACTACATATAACAGTTATAAAGATAGACCCACAAAAACTTGGAATACTTCTGCAACTAAATTTTTGTTCTTAGGCGGAGTTCCTAGTAGACGTAATCGTATTGGTTTACTCAATAAGTTTAGATGTGCAGGATTGCTGTCTGATGCAGAATGGACATTCTTTAAACCTTGGACAGTAGAGCAAGAAGATTGGTGCAGAAGTTATACTAGTGACTACGATAAAATATTACTCCTTTGCCGCAGTATAGATCCAGTGTATGAATCGTCTAAGCATTACGGAACAGCTCCATCTGCTAACGAGTGGACAAAAGATACAGCTTGGATAGACCCAACTGTGTTTAACAATACACTTCTTAGTATTATATCCGAAGGTATTGATGATAGTGATATATCTTCAAAATATCTAACTGAAAAAACTTACAGAGTATTTGTACAACGTCACCCGTTCTTACACGCTTCTACTCCTGAAATGTTTGACTATGTTAAAGAGTTAGGATTTAAAACATTCGAAGAATACATGTTGATTAAAGACTATGCATATCTACCTAACGAAGAAGATAGATTAAATGCTATTGTAGAAAACACAAAATACTTTTTAGAAAATTGTAGTTTGTATAAGGATCGCATAGAACAAGATATCCAATACAACTATAATTTATTTTTTAAGTTAGCAGAACAAAATATTGAAATATTACACAGCATACGTAATACGTATAACTTAGAACAAACAGAACTTGATAAGTGGTTTAATCAGAAAGGTTTTGGACATTTGGTGAGAGCTTATGACTAAGTGTGCAGCGTTTTGGCATCATACTAACATACGAAATGACAACAATATATTTCCTTGTTGCCGCTTTAAAACTCCTATACAGAAATTTGATGGAGATGTTGTAAACATTCTTAATAGTGCAGAATATAAAGCACTACGTGAACACGAAGGACCAATAGCAGGTTGTGCCAAATGTGACTATGAAGAAACACTAGGTAAGAAAAGTTTGCGTCAGGAATTTAATGAACAGTACGATACTGAAATCGTTAAATTGGAGTTTCTCGAAGTAGGATTGGATAACATTTGTAATCTAACCTGCGACGGATGTTGGGACGAGTTTAGTAGTAGCTGGGCAAAGAAATCTCAAAGCAATATTGTAGTGAGAACTAGTCACGATATAAAAGAATTGCCAGCAAGTGTAAACAAGATATTATTTTTAGGCGGTGAGCCTTTAATGTCAACTAGGCATGTCAAATTACTAAAGATAGCAAATCGTTCTGAATTAGATGTAACATATAACACCAATGGTACGTTTTTATTAGATGACGAAACAATAAAGTTGCTCAAGGAATGTAAACACGTTAAATTTATTTTAAGTATAGACGGTTACGGTGTATTAAATGAACTCGTTAGAAGCGGTAGTAACTGGACAGATATTTTAAAATTCATCGAACAAATCAAACAGTTAAAATTTGAACTTGTTATACATACAGTGATACACCTAAACAACTGGCACGGACTGAAAGAATTAGAAGAATTTATTAAAAGTGTTGAAGTAAAATGGACTACAAATATTTTAACTTATCCACATAGACTGGACATAGTAAATATAGCAGATCCGCAAGTGTTCTTTGAAACCATTGAAGTACTTGACTTACCAAATAAAAAGTATATAATTGATCATGTTAAATTATCAAAGTTATCCACAGTTTAATACAGTTGACCAAATAAAGACGCTTGCATCAAGCCATCTTAAAAATGTCAACTGGAGAACTATTAAAGAAACACTTAGCCAACAAACTAAAGATCCTGAAGGAACTTATGTGTGGTGGTATTCTAGAACTAGTAAAGATAACAAGGTATTTCATGAAACTAATTCTGGTTGTTTATTAGAAGATAATGAATATGCTGCAGGTTCGGGTCATTTAAACATAGAGATAAAACATAGTGATATTCCTGAATTAAATATTTTTAACAAACTGTTATCGAAATTAGTTGGAGTAACTTATTCTGGCGTATTTTTTATTGGACCTAATTCAGAAATTGAAGAACACACTGATAGAAATATGTATAATGTACTAATAGTTGTTAAAGCACCAACAGATGTATCTTTAACTATAGACAACAAACAATTTTTACTCAAAGAAAATGAAATTTTTGCCTTTGATGGAGATTTAAAACACTCAGCATTGAACTCGACTGACGAAGACTGGGTACTATTTGCTTTAAGAATTAATAAAAAAGAGTTTCAAATATGAAAATATCAACACACAATCACTGGGATCCATTAGAAGAAATTATTGTCGGCCGTGCTGATAATGCTCGTGTGCCAACAGTAGATGCAAGTACTATGAGTATGAGCTATACAAACTATCCTATGGACCAAATTAAACCCCTTGAAGGATTATATCC
>Ga0315909_10008180_pt1 | contig 11503 bp, 20 predicted proteins | sample LakEriMetagenome_11_FD_203527 | JGI IMG/M metagenome (GOLD analysis project Ga0315909, IMG submission 203527) | Freshwater fungal communities from buoy surface, Lake Erie, Ohio, United States - Buoy 2 MA125 | ecosystem: Environmental > Aquatic > Freshwater > Lake | place: USA: Lake Erie, Ohio...
TCAACCACCGCTCCACAGCGCGGGCAAAGTGATGATGGAACCCGCCGTTCTGGTGCCACAGGTCTGCGATCACCTCGTCGGTGAGGGTGCGCTCCGGCTGCTCCAGCGCGGCGCGGAGGGCTTTGACTGTCTTGTTGAGATTGCTTTCCGGTACAAGCCAGAAGCTAGAACTTGCGTTTGTCGCTTTGATAAATTCCAGCGCCTGCTGGGCGGCGGTTCGTAGTGTGGTGGTCATTTCATCTCCGGTGGGACTTTGGGCAGCGGTGCCCAGGCTTGCCATGTGGAGTTCTTACCGTCGTAAGAACCGTAGACAGCGACACCACCTGACGTCAGGAGCTGCACCTTACGGGACAGCGGGCATGTCGTCATGGGTTGCCAGAAATAGTCGGTGTCGACGACGGCGACGCGGTCAGTGCTTTCGCGGATCATCGGCCTAGCTCCTTGAGCAACCGCGGGCCTGGCCGGTAGAACCAGCGCCACTTGAGCCGCGATGTCTTGTCCTCTTTGCGATAGCGCACGAGCCAGCCTTTGATTTCTGCGTACTCGAGCGAGCGCTTGAGGTTGTTGTGGTGAACATCCCACTTGGCCGCGACGTCTGCGCTGCTTAGCTCTTCATCGGGGTTCAGTGCGAACCACACCACGACTGATGTGACCAGGCCCATCGTTTGCCTTTCTCAGTTTGTTGTTTTCATGCCGAAGACGCTCGTTCTCCACGATCAGCCGGCGCATCTCTTCGTAAAGCTCTTTGCAAATGCGCTCGTGTGTCTCATTTGAGACATAGTTCCCAATGGGCAACACTTGAAAGTCACTCATCCTTTGAACTCCTTGAGCGCTTGCATCGTCTTGGTTACGCGCTGGCGCTTCTCTGCGGCTTGCTTGGTGTCGCCCTTCGTTGGCACCGCGTCCAGGTCATCCGATTCCATGTCGTCAAACGCAGTGCCGCTGATGAGCTTTGCACCGGGGAATGCGGCTTTCACATCGGCCACATCCGGCAAAAGCTCGCCAGGGCAGCGCTCGAGGTCGCGGCTGCTAAAGCGCGGCTCGGGGCCTGCGCCGTTGCTAAACTCCTTGCCGGATTCCTTGTGCCGATAAATAACGTAGTTGTCGCCGCCGTCAGTCGGCTCGGCGTACGGCACCAGCGCAGGAATCATCAGGTGATCTGAACACCCAGATTTCTGCATTGGCTCAGTTAGCGTCTTGGCCTTGACCTCACAGCGCCACTCGCCCTTGGTGGCCGGCGTGGCATGGCAGCAGGTGCGGCAGTTCGCCTCTGCGGCGCGGTCGCCGTGACAAACCGGGTGGAATGTACAGAACTTGCATTGCCAATAGGCTGGGTCTGACGACAGCCGCTGCGGGGGCTCGGTCGCGTCAATCAGACGCTGCGCCTTGAGCATCAGGTGCTTGAAGCGCTCGACGTCGAAATGCACCCATTCTGTATATACGTCGTCGGTGTTTTTATTGACTCCGATATACAGGGCGCGGTCCAGCTCCATCAGGCCCATGTAGATCGTCATCTGGTCGTAGTGCTGGGGCTTGGCGACTTGCACTTTCTTGTCGACCAGTTCTTTGTGGCTTTTGTCGTTGTGCGTCTTGAACTCGAGCACACAGGCGGTCTTAGGCGCTTCCGGCAAGCCCTGCGCCACGCCGTCCAGCGATCCGCCGAAGTGCCCATTGCACGCGCTCACACGCCACTGCGCGCCTGTGGCCGGGTCTGTCTCCCAGACCTCCGCGCCGATGCCGCGCAGCTCCTCAATCAGCCGCGTCTCTTCGCGCACGCCTGAGTTAAACAGGCGCAGGATGCGGCCTGGGAAGCTGGCCTTGAGCACCCAGCGCCAAGTGTTCCAGATGTAGCGCTCGCACTCGTGGCCGATGATGGACGCGCCCATGTGCGGGCGGTGCTCCTGCGGCTTGCTCTCGTACCACTTGACGATCGCAGCGCTGGTGGTGTGTTGGGATTCAGGAAGTTTCATTGCTGTGCTTTGTTAGGTAGGTGGCCCCGACGCAACTCGGGGCTATTGCGCTCTAGGAGACGAAGACGCTCACCGGGCTTCCGGCCACCTCGATTGATTAACGCTGCCAGGGACGCGCACCAGCCGGCGCTGCGGGCTTCGCGGGCGGTGCGGCGGGCTTGGCGGCTGGCGCAGCTCCGGTGCTGCCGTAGCCGACGATACGGTTGCGCTCAGGGTCTTTGCGGTCGATCTCAACAGACGCCACAAACGGGATGTCGTGGAGCTGCTCGGTGTCTTCCATGTCGTGTACGCCGACAGCTACGCACAGGGCACCCAGCGCAGCCTTGGCGATGTCCTCGGCCTGCTTGTTCGGGTTGCTGACGTTCAGGCGCTCCCACAGCCGGCGTCCGCTGTGCTCGCCCGCGACGACTTGCATCTCGAGCTCAATGTACTGTCCTGTGCCGGCCTTGGTTTCCTTGATGTCTGACTTAGTGATGATGCACTCGTAACGTCCAGGCGGCAGCGGGCCTCGAGTCGGTGCGGTTGCGACGGGTGCGTCGTTGGAGTTAAAGCTAAAGCGGGCCATGTTGTTGTTTCCTAGTTGATGATTTGAATCAAGCCTGCAATTGAGACGCGAGAGCATCCCATGACAACGCGCAATCGCGCAGGCCAAAACGATTGCCCGATGGGTAAGCGGGATGTGCTTCAAGGTGCAACACACGCTCGCCTGTCTTAATCGCCTTAGTTTCCTTTTGACCAAAACCAGCATCTGTCTTCTTCACCGCAATCTTGTGGGCGGCAAAACCAATGATGTCTGCCCACTCCTCAAGAAGCGCAGAAGCCTTTGTGTGCAGCTTGAGCGTCCAAGCGTCATAGCCTTCCGCCGTCGGGCTTTCGATGTGCGTTTGCTTAACGTGGCAGATGACGATGATGTTCATATCGCAGTCGCGTCGCAGCGTTTCCAGACCGTCAAGCAAGGTCTTCCACTCTGTAGCTGCTGCCATGTAGCCTTTACCGTAGCCAGGCGTTTCAATAGATTCCCACTTGTGCTGACGGCACACATATGCGTGCAGCAACGGCTCAAGCCAGTCGGCGCTGTCAATAACAAGCGTCTTGAAATCGTGCTTCTCGTTGATGAGCGTACCGATGGCTGTGTAAACGTCATCCATGCTGGACGCGAGCGGGAAAGCATCAACGTCTAAGCCAGCAAGACCGTCCTCCAGCGGAAGAAATATGGGCTTTGGCGCATCAGCAGCCATTGATGACTTGCCCACCTTGGAAACACCGCTAATGACTGCCTTGATGGCACTTTTGCGGCGGGATTTAGAGACTGATGCGAGATTGAATGCCATGTTGTTTCCTGTTGATGATTGGCTTGCTGCACAACGCACGGGCAACTTCCCACCCAGCGCGTATGCGGTATTCCAAAGTTTTACGTTCTAACCCTGTTTCACGCGCCCAATTTGCAATGGACTGAGTGACTCCGTTGAATGTGACAAGCACATTGCTCTTGCGATTGTTTGCCTGCTCCACGGAGGTGGCCCATCGGCAGTTGCCACGCTCATAACCTTTGCTGTTGTCAACGCGATCTACGGTCATGCCGTCTGGGCATTCACCCATATCGCGCAAAAAGTTTTCAAAGGTGTGCCACTCATTGCAAACGCAAATGCCCTTCGCACCGTACGCGGCATAAGCCTTAGCAGACGGCACATGACATCGACTCATCATTGCAATCCACACTCGATGAGTTCGACTGCCAGTCATTCCATGCCTAGCGTTGGCTCGATTGCGAGCAGCAAGGTCTGGTCGTTTACGCATCATGCTTCCTCATTCGTAGGGTTCTCGAGCTTGATGACGCCGTCCCAGTTCCAAACGGCGTTCTTGCTCTTGATGGTTTTGCGGTCCAGCGTGGAGTGGTTCTTTTCTTTCCTTGTGATGTTGCTCGTGAGCTTGAACTTGAATTTCTTGCCTTGCGCGTCAAGCTCTGCCTTCTGCTTCAGATACCAGTGATGACGCAAGCGCACGGTGCGGCGCTGAAACTCAGTGAACCGCTTACCGTCGAGCTTGATGCTGGTGTCAAGCAAAGCCTCACGCATTGCCTGCGCGTCCAGGCCGATGAGCTTGGCGTACAGCTCAAACGGTGAGTCGTCTCCGAATAGAAAATGAATACTTAGCAGCGGGTCGTGGTTGCTGAAGCGCGAGTCGACGTTCTGCTCCATGTCTACCTCGCGGTCCCACGGGCTTTCCGTCGCGCCGCGGATGGCATCCGCGATGACCGCGGCAAGCAGTTGCGCGCAGCCGCGTGTCTGCGGGTCAATGTTGGGGGCGGTACTTACGAAGTCGATCACACGGCTCTCCAGACTCGTTGTGCGCGGCCTGAGGAGCCGGCGCGGGTTTCTTCAGTGGGCTCGGCAAGCTGGCGCTTCTGCAGGTCGGACAAACGACGCCATACTTGATCCGCACGCAGGCCGGTTCTCTTTGACAGCTCTTCGTAGGTTCCAGCGCCATGCCGCTTCAGTTCCCAGTAAATAGCGCCTGCGTGCTTGCCGCTGAACAGGTGCAGACGCGCAGCCGCCATGTGTGACGTCGCCGGGTCGCCCCGACGAGCGTGAAACGTCTCCATTGCTTTACTCCTTGAATTTGATCGTGACGCCGGTCTTGGCGGTCTTGGTCTCGACGGCTTCCGCGATGCGACGCCACAGGTCTGGGCGCTCGTTGCGGATGGCTTTGAGCCGCGTCTCATCGGCTTCGACCTTGCTTTTGATCGGGCGGATGTCATCGGGCCAGGAGCCCGTCAGCGCGATGAGGCGGTCAATGTCAGCCTTGTAGCTGACCTTGCCAATCAGCGTGACCGTCACGCCGTTGGCGGTCTTGAATGTCTCGCTGCCTTCTTCCTTGGCCGGGTGCGCCTTAAGGATGTCTTCCTCGATCTTGATGCGCTCGGCGCGAGCGGCATCCTCTTTGCCTTTAGCGATGCCCCAGAGCAGGGCCAGGTGGTCTATGGCTTCCATCGTTTCCTCGTTGGTGGTGGGTCAAAAGGGAGCGGCGGGGCCGTTTGCTGCCTCTCGCCGTTGTTGCGTTTTGGTGGGCGGCTTAATCGTTCCGAATGGCCATTTCAGCGGGGCTGTCGGTGCCTTGCGTCCGTTGGGCAGCGTGTGTTGCATCGTTGGGCGGGGGTTGAATTGGAGCATGGGATTGTGGTTTTCTCAATCAGGAAAGCGCAAAGAGTGCGTAGGTAATCAGCAACACCAGTGCGGCAATGAGGGTGGCGATGACCAGGTCGTACAGGCTGTGCTTCATGCTTGCCCCCTTGCGCGGATGGCGTTTGCAATAACGCGGCAACTTACGTTCCACCCGCGTTCCATATCATCAGGTTCGTTGTAGGGTGGATGTGTCTTTATTTGTTCACACACCATTGCACACGCCTCGCGTTCGGCAGCGGCGACAAAGGCGGCGAAGCGTTCAATTGCTACCTCTTGCGCGTCCCAGCGTCCCACTCCAGCCTCCCGCGCCATGCGGATGATGTCGTTGCGGCTCATAGTGAGAACGCCACCATCAGACCGAACGTGATGCCCAGCACGCAGGCGAGGGCAACGTCCAGCAGGCACTCGTATCTACGGCTGTATACACGCTCAATCGCGTAAGCGTGGCGGGCATCGCGGGGGAACGCCTCAGCCAGTGTGCGGGGGAACTTGCGGGTGGTTTCCATTGTTGGGCCTCGTTGCGTGTCGGGGTGACACTGGCCTGCCGCTGGGCAAGCCGCTGCCACCGCAGCGGGGTTGGTTAGATGTCTCGGTACTGTGCGCGAATGGACTCGGCTTGCTCCTTGGTCTGACCAAAATACTGATGCCCTGACTTGCCCTCGGCACACCAATCATTGATCCCGTACTCAATCTGACGCTCAAGGTTTAAGTCAGAGAAGGATGGGTTGCGGACTTCGTAGGCTTGGCGTGTCATGGTCTAGCTCCTGGTTGCGTTGTTGCGATGAAGTGATTAGAGCGCAACGATGAGAACATCGCAATACATACCCGACAGAAACGTGAGGGTACTCAGCCTCACGGTCTGATCCACAGCACGGGCGAGGCCCAGGTCACATGCTGATCTTGCAATAGCTTGGCTGCATCGGTGACTAGGGTCAGATTGAACGTTTCTTTTCTGTATCCACGGCGTATATACGCGACGACTTGGGTTCCGTCCTGGAGGGCGCAGAGGTTCATCGACTCGAGGCGTTCTCGTGGGTCTTGCTGGGCCGCGCTGATGAACATCAGCCAGCCGTCTTTGCAGTGGCCGGCCTGGCGCACCTGGATCGCGTAGCTGTCCGATGGGACATCAGCAGGGGCGACGGTCTTCTCGTGTGTGCGCGCAGCCAGCAACTGCACGATGCCCTCGCTGCCGCAGACGCCTGCGATCGGTACGCGGCGGATGCCGTCGTCTACGGGGATGCCGGCCTCGCGTATCACCTCTGAGGTTTGCACACCAAGAATCTGGGCGATACGATGCGCTTCCTTAAGCGTCATACGACGCTGGCCTCGCAGCATCAGGGAGACGGCTGCGGGGTCCAGGTCAAGCAGCTTTGCCAGACCGCGCTGGGAAAGATGCTTGTCTTGTAGCTGCCTTCGGAACCATCTTGTGTTCATGCGCTTAGATTGAACTACACTCACCGTTGCGTCAATCGCATCATTAGAAAAGATCATCACCACCACCACTCCCATCTTCTTTTATGACCATCCCCACCATCCACAAGCTCACCCCCGCTTTTGATGTCCTCGAGCGTTTGGGCGGCAAGTCTTCTGTTGCAGCCGAGCTGCGCGTGTCTGCGTCGACGCTGTCGCGCTGGTGCCAGCCGCACCCCAAGGGCACTGGTGGGCTGATTCCGCAGCGGCATTGGCCGGCATTGATCGGCCTTGCCAAGCGACGCAACGTCAAGTTGTCCGTGAGTGATTTAGCTGCTGTTCGTTGAGGCCGCATCATGCAGGAGGCAGCGGTCATGCAGAACAGCGATTTCTTGGCAGAGGTGTCAGGACACCTGGCCGACGATGAGTACCTGTGGGTGTGCAACTTCCGAGCCTCGCCAGAACAAGGCGAGTGGGGCGGTAGGAGTTACCGCGGCACGGAGCGCCAAGCTCAACTCATTGATGATGCAGGTAGTTCGGACAATACATATTTCTCGGTTTCACTGCTATCTGGCTTCACGGAGTCGGGGCAGTGGGCGCGGCAGAAGGGCACGTTCAAGCGACTACTAGCCCTTGTGGTCGATGACGTCGACCCCAGCAAAATCTTGGGTTACTCGTGGGCGCTGCAGACGAGCCCAGGCAAGTGGCAAGTTGGAATCCTTCTAGACAGAGATGATCCAGATTGCACCAATCTTGAGTTGGTCGACCGCGTGATGAATCGGCTGTCGGCGCAGGGGCAGCTCGGCAACGACAAGTCTGGCAATGCGATCGTGCGCTATGTGCGCCTGCCGATCGGCGTAAACACCAAGGCCAGGGCAGCGGGCCCTTGGCGGCATCAGCTCGCGGACTGGTTCCCACAGACGCGCTGGAACCTGGCCGATGCCTGCGAAGCGGTTGGAATTGATCTTGACAGCGTGCGCGAGTCCGTAACGTTGTCAAAAAACAACACAGCGCTGAAATCTCATTCTGCGATGGGCTCTGTGGCCGGCGAGGCGCTGCAGATGATGTCCGCGCCCTTGGGCGAGCGGTCCTATCACGACGCGATCGTGCGCATGGCTGCAAGCCTTGTGGCGGGCGGGATGTTCCCAGGCGCGGCGGTGGACTTTCTCTACAGCCTGATGGATCAGGTCAGGCCCGCTGGCCCTGCGGAGGAGATTGCGCGCTGGTCCGCGAGGCGTGCGGAGATTCCGCGGGCGGTAAAGAGTGCGGAGAAGTTCGCGCCGCCTGAGCGCGGGCCTGCGGTCAATGTGACGCTGCGGGTGGGCTCTGACTTGCCCTCGACTGATGCGCCGGGTGAGCTGCTGCTGAGCTTGCCTGAGCTTGAGCGCCGTTCGGCTGCGGTGCGCTGGCAGGTCAAGCATGTGATTCCTGCGGACTCGATTGGCATGCTGTTTGGCGCTAGCGGCACGTTCAAGTCCTTTGTGGCGCTCGACCATGCGTTGCATGTAGCTCATGGGCTACAGTGGCTGGGCAGGAAGACTAAGCAGGGCTCAGTGGTCTATGTGGCCGCGGAGGGCGGCGCGGGGATATATCGCCGCGTGGCTGCGTGGCATCAGGAGCGTGGCTTAGGTATTTGCGAGTCTTTCCGCGTCTGTATTACGCCGCTGGTGTTGAGCTTATCTGAACAGGTTGAATTGCTCGCATCGGCCATTGAGGCGTTACCTGAAAAGCCGTCGCTGGTTTATGTAGATACGCTGTCGCAAACATTTGAGGGCGACGAGAATTCAGCCACTGACATTGCGGGGTATTTGCGGCTGCTGAACGCGGGTATTCGCGCCAGGTTTCATTGCACGGTCATCGTTATTCACCACTCAGGACATGCGGCCACTGAGCGTCCGCGTGGCTCGAGCGCCATCACGGCCAACGTGGATTTCATGCTGGGCGCGTATCGTCCTGATGCTGGGGCGCTGCTGGCGCGGCTGGACTTCCTGAAGCAGAAAGACGGCGACCGGCTGGGCTCGCAGGGCTTTGAGCTTAAGCGCGTGGTGCTCGGACAGGATGAGGATGGCGAAGAGTATTCATCGCTTGTGGCTTGCTGGAACGACGCGGCGCAGAAGGTGCTCGCGGCTCATGCGGTGAAGGTTGCGGGGCATGAGAAGACGCTGTTGGGGCTGCTCGAGGCGGCTGGTGGGCAAGCGCCTGAGGCTGCGTTAAGGCATGCCTTTTATGATGCGGTGGCGCGTGAGTGCCGCGAGCAGGGGAAGCAGTACACACAAGACTCGGCTCGAAAGGCGCTGCAGCGGACTCTGTCGGCGCTGGCTGGAAAGGCTTTGGCTGCGCTTGGTACAGATGGGATTGTCAGGAGACTTGGACAATGAGGCCTAAAACCGGACATTTGCCCGGACATTTACCCGGACATTGGCCGGACATCATGTCCCGCGACATGTCCGACCCGGACGGACACGGACAAAACCTATGGTTTGTCCGGGATGTCCGGATGTCCGGGGTGTCCGGATGTCTTGATGAAAGCGATGTTGATTGATGAGCTTAAAAGCAGAACGTAAGCGCCTCTTTAAGACCTACGGCCAGCTCTACAGATGGCATTCAGCCGATGGCGTCAACAGGCATGAGTGCTTTTATTGCGGCGACTCAGCGGAAACGCTCGACCACGCACCGCCGTTGTCTTGGGTAGAAACGCAGGACAAAAAGGCTTGGGCAAAGCATGGCGTGAGGTTTGTGCTGTTGCCTGCTTGCAGGCATTGCAACTCGTTGTTGGGCAACAGGCCGCTTTTCAGGGCGTTAGAGCGCGCTCAGTTCATTGAGCAAGCATTGCTCAAGCGTTACGACAAAGAAGCCAGTCTTTGGGCTCCTGATGAGATCGCGGAGATGAGCCCAGAGTTTCAGCGCGTCATCGCAGCGCGTAGGAAGAAGACAAACTATTTGCTGGTGCGAGTCAGGCACGCTCAATGGCGTTTGCTGCAGTACGAATCTTTCCCGGATGACAATCCAGATGACGATCTTGAAGGACAAGAATGATGAGTAACGCGCAATCTGACATGCAGCAAACTGCAGGCGAGAAGCAGGACAACCCGCTGCGTGGCAAGCCATTCATCAAGGGCGACCCAAGAACCAACCGGAAAGGCCGTCAGAAGGGCAAGGCCAACGCGCTGACCATCAGCCTGCGGCAAGCTGTTGAGATCGCCGCGAGGGACTGCCACGCAGAGGGCCTGGCTGGCTGGCTCATAGACCGCGCCAACGGAGGCATACAAGACCGCCAAATCTTCGCCAACATGGTTGGCAAGGTCATTCCAATCCAAGTCAATCAGGACATCCAAGGCGGCATAGTTCTGCAGCTTGGATGGCTTGCGGGCCGGCAAATCGGCACATCTGCGGCACAACCAGAGACCATAGAAGCGCAAGTTGTTGAGGCGATTGAACATTCTCCGCAAAGTCACTGGACTAGTAATGAGAGTGAGGTGGTTGAGGTAGGGGGGGGTCGTTGATTTGTGCTGGCCCCAGACCCCCCACCCCCCATCGAACCCGGAGCCGGGGGGCCTGAGGCAGCAGGGGCCCCACCCTCTCCCCTAGCATTTCAAAAAAAGGCTTTTGCGAAAAACACATGAAGCTCCAAGAGTACAAACCCCGCGACGTCTTCTTGCCCTTGCACAACCGCAGCAAGCGCTGGACGACGGTCGTCGCGCACAGACGGGCGGGCAAGACGGTGGCGATGTGCGCTGACCTGGTCATCGGCGCGCTCGAGACGAGCCTGCCGCGTCCACAGTTCGCCTACCTCGCCCCATTTCGCGAGCAGGCCAAGCGTGTCGCGTGGCAATACCTGAAGGAGCTGACCAAAGACTTCCAGGCTGCACCGCCAAACGAGAGCGAACTACGCATAGATATACAAAACGGCCACAAAAGCATCAGCCGGATATATGTGGCTGGCGCGGATAACCCTGACGCCTTGCGGGGTATGTATTTCGACGGCGTCGTGCTCGACGAGACGGGTCAAATAAGGCCGAGCGCGTGGTATTCCGTCCTAAGACCAGCACTAAGTGATAGGAAAGGGTGGGCCATATTTGCCGGCACGCCCGCGGGAAAGAATTTCTTCTGGCAAATCAGAGAAGAGGCGCGTCTAAATACCAGCACGCACATGCTGCTCGAGCTGCCGGCGTCAAAAACGGGAATCCTGGACGCCGAAGAGCTGCGCGACGCCAAGGCGCAGATGACGGAAGAGACGTACGCGACCGAGTACGAGATCAGTTTCGACGCCGCGATCCCTGGCGCGTACTACGCCAAGCTGATTGGCGAGGCGTACGAAGAAAAGCGGGTGGGCGAACACAAACTGGACCCCGCGTTTCCTGTCCACCTCGCTGCGGACTTGGGGTTTACGGACTCGTGCTCATGGTGGGGCTGGCAGGAGACGCCTGGTGGCTACCGCGTCATCGACTTCTACGAAGCAGACAGCCAGCCGATCCAGCACTACATCGACTGGATCAAACAAAGACCGTACAGGGTGGGAACAATCTTTCTCCCGCACGACGCCCGCGCCAAAAGCCTGCAGACCGGCAAGTCGATCATCGAGCAATTCCTGCAAAACGGCATCAAACCGCAGATCGTGCCGGAGATGTCGCTGCAGGACGGCATCGAAGCGGCGCGGTTGACTCTACCGAAGTGCTATTTTGACGAGACGGCGACGTATGAGGGCGTTGAGCACCTGCGGGCGTACATGCGGGAGTGGGACGAGAAAACGCAGACGTTCCGAAACCGCCCGAAGCACGACCAGCACTCGCACGGCGCGGATGCGTTCAGATACATGGCCTTGAGCGTGCGTCCTGTATCGTCAAAATCTCAATCAGGTACTAGAATCCCAACGAAGCCCGACTCGCAGGGGGCGCATTACGCCTTCAGTCTTCAGGATTTATGGGATACGGCTCCTAAACC
>Ga0315909_10008183_pt1 | contig 11501 bp, 9 predicted proteins | sample LakEriMetagenome_11_FD_203527 | JGI IMG/M metagenome (GOLD analysis project Ga0315909, IMG submission 203527) | Freshwater fungal communities from buoy surface, Lake Erie, Ohio, United States - Buoy 2 MA125 | ecosystem: Environmental > Aquatic > Freshwater > Lake | place: USA: Lake Erie, Ohio...
GTAACCGCAAGCCTTTCGGCTAGCAAGGCAACAGGGCAGACCATAACCGAGCAGGGCAGGGGGTGGGGCAGACCAAAAGCGGGGCGGGCTGACCCCCCTATGCTGAATTCTTTTGCACGGTAGTATATATACCCTCCAAAAAAATATTTGCTAAAGTCAAAGCTGCATTTGGCCTCTGACCTGCGGTTTTATTACTGTGATGTAACTCACATCTGTAAAACGGGAAATCGACTAAATTTCCTGCCTTATATATAGTAAGGGGCTTTAATAGGAAAGACCCTGAGCAGAAGGCGGTATGGCCTCTGACGAGGCCCCTAGGCCGAGTACTGACTTACCCCTCAGTTCGCTGTAGCTCCTTCGGGCGTTAAGCCCGATCTGCCCAGTACTTTTAGTGGGGATTAGTGTATCTAAAAGATACACGTCCAAACAAAGATTCAGAATACTAGGAACCTAGTAGTTCTAAACTTTGTTGGTAGATCTATCTACTGGTAGATAAAACCTTCCTCGCCTAGTATAAAAATAAACCGATTCCGGCCGGTCCCCAATAAATTTTAGGAGATCACGTGGCTGACAATAGTGCCGACATCGCCAAGAGAATCATCCTTGGCTGTGTAGCAGAGGGTATGACCATCGAGCAGGCTTGTGCCTCCGCTGGTAAATCCATTAAGACTTACGAGTACTACCGACGTACCGATAAGGTCTTTACAGACAAGGTTGACCGAACACGGCTAGGTCTAAAGGACAAGTCCTTTGCCTCCGGTGACGTTCACGATTTAACCTTTGCCGAGTTCCGCGAAAAGTTCCTGCACTCCCAGACATTTCCACACCAGCAAAACCTGGTAGATATGATTGAAGGCCGCGAGCCTGGTTGGCTACACCCTTCTATGAAGTATGAGCCAGGGCTAGCATCTAATAGAATTCTTTTGAACATCCCGCCCAACCACGCCAAGTCCATTACGATCACGGTGGACTATGTAACCTGGCAGGTAGTACGTAACCCCAACTTTAGAGTTTTGATTGTTTCCCAGACCCAGCAGTTAGCTGCCGACTTTCTCTACGCCATCAAGCAACGCCTGACTCATCCGATGTATGAATCACTCCAACAGGCTTACGCTGCTGGCGTAGGGTTTAATTCCAAATCTGCTTCTTGGCAAGCCACCCGCGTCACCTTTGGTTCCGAGCTACGTGAGTCTAGCGAAAAAGACCCGAACATTGAAGCCATTGGTATCGGCGGTCAAATCTACGGTAAGCGTGCAGATATGATTATCGTAGATGACGCTGTTACCTTAAAGAACGCTAACGAGTTTGAAAAGCAGATTCGCTGGTTAACCCAGGACGTACGCTCTCGTTTGAACCCTACGGGTAAACTTGTAGTTATTGGTACCAGAGTTTCAGCGATGGACCTATACCGCGAGCTACGTAACGAAGACCGCTACCCTGGTGGACTGGTCCCGTGGAAGTACTTGGCTATGCCAGCGCTTTTGACTACGCACGAAGATCCTGACAAATGGGAAACTTTGTGGCCAGCAAGTGACGCTCCATTTGATGGACAACAAGAATCTGACAAAAACGAAGACGGCCTCTACCCTAGATGGAATGGTCGCAACCTTTACAATGAACGCCAAGCTATGGATGCAAGTACCTGGGCTTTGGTCTATCAACAACAAGATATCTCAGATGATGCCATCTTTGATCCGGTATGTGTGCGAGGTTCTATAGATGGTATGCGTAAAGCAGGTCGCTTGGTTCCTGGTAACCCAGGCCATCCGCGTGATGTTAACGGCTTTTCTTTTATTTGTGGTCTTGATCCCGCTATGGTTGGTGATACAGCCGTCGTTTGTTACGCTGTTGATAGGGCTACACATAAACGCTATATCGTTGATGCTATTAAGATCACTAGGCCAACGCCTGCTGCGATACGCCAACTAATCTTTGACTGGACTTCCTTGTACCAGCCCAGTGAGTGGATAGTAGAGAAGAACGCTTTTCAATCTTTCTTAACGCAGGACGAAGGCATCCGCCAAAATCTTGCAAGCCGTGGCGTTCTATTACGCGAACACCATACTGGAACTAACAAGTGGGACTCCGGTTTCGGTGTTGCGTCTATGTCCACCTTGTTTGGTACAAAACAATTTGACGGCAAACACCACCGCGACAACCTTATTCATTTACCTTCTGACCAAACTGAAAACGTCAAGGCGCTTATCGAGCAATTGATTACCTGGTCACCTACTACTAAGGGTAAGACCGATATGGTGATGGCTCTGTGGTTCTGTGAGATCCGCGCACGCGAGATGCTTAACCAAGGTATGCACAAGACCCACCATATGAAAAACCCATTCCTTTCTCGTTACGAGAAGGGCAAGCGAACAGTTATCAACATAGATGAATTGCTCGCCGAGAAAGATCGTACATTCATCTAATAAGGAGATAATCAAATGGCAGAAAAATATTTCTTTGAAGAAAGAAATGCTAAGAAAGCAGCAAGCAAGGCAAGAACTACTGCACGTGTTGCAGCAAGAACTCGCGCAGCTAAGAAGGCAGCAGTTGGATCAGACACAAAGCCATTCAATGTTAAGTTGATGACTCCAAGAGAACTCGTTGGCGGAACAGAGCCACGTTCAAAGCAACCAAGTACAGCAAAGAAGTCAACTGAAAAAATGAAGTCAATGCCAAAGGTAAAGATTACTGGCACTGCTTCTACTACACCACGTGTTTCTGGATCAATGATTAAGTCTCAACCAAAGACTACATCAAAAAGCACAGCAATTAAAGTCACTAAGAAGATGACTGAGGCACCTAAGCGTACCCCAAAGAACGCACAAACACTTCGTCGATTTGCTAAAGGTGGTAAGAAGTAATGGCAAATCGCAGAGACGATTATATGAATCGTCGCTCTTGGCTTATTGATACAGCAGAAACACCAGCAGATCAAAAGCGACTTAAGGCAGAACTTGCCAAGTTAGATGCTCAGTTTAACCCAAACAGAGTAGCTAAAGTTTCAAAGTCTAAGCCAGTGGCTAAAAAGACAACTACAAAAGCTGTAGCAAAAAAGGCTATTAAGCCAATGATTAAGAAAGCAGGCAAGAAGTAATGCCAAATATGAAAAAGCCTGCTCCTAAGAAGCCTACAGTTTCACGAGCACCATCAAAGAGTGTCAAAACTCCAATGCCTAAGACCCAAGGTGCTAAGCCTAGAACAAGAGAACTATTGTCTAAGCCACTTACAGGACCAGCAGCAGTAGAAGCATTGCAACGTCGTGTATCACCATCGGGAGTTAAGAAGGCAGAAGCTGGCGCTAAGAAGGCTATTGACAAAAAGTATCCAGGGTTATATAAAACTCCTGCATCTAAGACAGCAACTAAACCAACACCTAAACCAAAGGCTGCAAAACCAACACCTATGGAAACTACACGTGTTGGTGGAATTTTCTCGGTACCAAAGAAGCCCAAGAAAACAATTTACTAAATAATTTAAGGACCCCACATTGTTATCAGTCAAAGAAGTTGACGCTAAGCTAGCACGCTTACGTACTCGCTCATCAGCGCGAGATCAACGTATGCGTGATGTGCTCTCGGTGCGTCAGGGAGATATCTCTAAGGTATACCCTGCAATGTTTTCAGAGGAATATCCAAAGCCTCTGGTTGCAAACTTCATTGACGTAGCAGCACGTGACTTAGCAGAAGCGATGGCACCACTGCCATCCTTCAACTGTTCAGCAACCAATATGGTTTCAGATGCAGCACGCAAGGCAGCAGATACTAGAACTCGTATTGCAAACTTTTACGTAACAAACTCTGACCTACAACTGCAGATGTACACAGCAGCAGACTGGTATAACACCTACGGTCTTGGTATCGGTATGGTTGAGATGGATTTTGAGGACAACAATCCTCGTATTCGTATGCTCAATCCATTCGGTACCTACCCAGAGTTAGATCGTTATGGTCGTATGTTATCTGTAACTCAGGTTATTGTTACCGATGCAGAAACATTAGCTGGGCAATACCCAGAGTATTACGATTTAATCCTAGGTAAGAATCAGTACGCTCTATCTTCTCCTTATATCTCAATGGTCAAGTATCACGACAAGGACCAGGACCTACTGTATTTACCAGAGCGTAAGAACTTAGTTCTATCTCGCACACCTAACATCTTAGGCAAGCCAATGGGTTCTGTCGTAATGCGTTCATCTCTTGACGGAGAAGCACGTGGACAGTTTGATGATGTTCTATCTGTACAGCTTGCTCGTGCTCGCTTTGCAGTACTACAGATCCAAGCAGCAGAAAAGTCTATCCAAGCACCTATTGCTATCCCACAAGATGTGCAAGAGTTGGCACTTGGTCCAGATTCAATTATGCGTTCTGCTAACCCACAAGGTATTCGTCGCGTTCCACTAGAACTACCACCTGGAGTCTTTACAGAATCTGGGGTGCTAGAGCGTGAACTGCGCCTTGGTGCTCGTTATCCTGAATCTCGTTCAGGTAACATTGACGCATCAGTTGTAACAGGTCGTGGTGTACAAGCACTACAGGCTGGCTTTGACACACAGATTAAGTCAGCACAAGCACAGTTTGCTCGTATGTTCCAAGAACTTATTTCAGTTTGCTTTGAAGCAGATGAGAAAGTATTTGGTGGTATTCCAAAGACCATCAAGGGTTCAGATGATGGAACACCTTACGTTCTCAAGTACATACCATCTCGTGACATCAAGGGTGAGTACGGCGTAGATGTACGCTACGGAATTATGTCTGGTATGGATCCAAACCGTGCCATTATCGCTTTACTACAAATGCGTTCAGACAAGCTCGTATCTCGTGACTATGTACGTCGTGAGATTCCAATGGACTTGAATGTTACGCAGGAGGAACAACGTGTTGATATCGAAGAAATGCGCGATTCTTTGCGCGTGGCTGTTGCTCAGTATGCTCAAGCCATTCCAGCCCTTGCAGCGCAAGGCCAAGACCCTAGTGAGATTATCACCCGCATTGCGTCTGTTATCCAAGGTCGGCAAAAGGGCCAATCGCTAGAGAGCACAATCGAAAAAGCATTTACACCAGAACCACCACCTCCAGCCCCAGAGATGCCACCTATGGCACCAGGTATGGAACAACAACTTCCAGCAGCAGGTGCGGCCCCCGCCCCAGCCTCAGCGCAACCTCCACAAGAACAAGGTGGTATGGCCCCTGCTGCTGGTCAAAGACCCGATATAGCCCAATTACTCGCTGGTATCACCGGCGCAGCTTAAGCAGAGGAGGTGTAAATATGAACAAGGGATCTCGCGCAGCAGCGCCAATGTCAAAGCCAGTCGAAGGCAAGAAGGACACATCTAAGCCAGCAGGTGGCAAGGTAGTTCCATCAATGATGCCAGCAGGCCGTCGTGGCAACGCAGTAAAAAAGGGATAATAACTTTTTAATGAGAGGTGTACTGGGCGATGAAAGATGATAAATACATTCCTCGTCCAGTACGCTTACTCGATCTTGTCGTTGTAGGTGTAGGCTTTATACATAACATTGCTTCATCTATTGAAACCTTAACAGGTGAACTAATGGAGTTAGCAATTTATCAATCAAATCATCTTACTCAAACCAATAGGGCTTGGGAAGATATGACAGCAGATTTAGAGAAATTACAGGAGGACAAATGACAACTGCACCAATGAACCCAAAAGCAGGCGTATCAGGTCCAGGCAAGTACGCAGTTCGTACTGATAAGTTAGAAATGGGTTCTACTTCATACGGCGAAGGCGTTGAGACACAGGCTATTAAGTCTGGCGCTCCGCTAGCCAAGAGTGCAGATACTCGTCCAGCATCTGCAGCACAAGTACGCCAACAGGCAGTAACATCACTTTATGCACCAACAGAACGCCCAGATGAGCCTGTAACTGCAGGCATTGACCAAGGCGCAGGTGCAGGGTCAGATGCTCTAATGGTTAATCAGCCACCTGATTACACAAACTTTAACGCAAATATTCAATCTTATACTCCAGTGCTTTCTTACGTTGCGTCTTTAGAAAACACATCTCCTGAAACACGTAGAGCTATTAGACAACTAATGGACTCACTATAGTATGGAAACACAAAAGATATGGAACCGAATTGGTGATGTAGCTTCAACTACTGCTAAAAACGCATTTAAGTTTGCAGGAGAAGTAGTAGGAGCAGGTGCTGGAGTTGCACGCTTTGCGTGGGATGTAGGTACTGCTCCTTGGAATGACCAAGCTCAGTACAATGGGTTTATCCAACCGTTCAAAACAGCTGCTGCAAAGCAGGGTGGCGATATTGTAAAGCCATTTGCATCTGCAGGTGGAGCAATTATGAAGGTGCCTGGTGTTGCACCAGCTCTTGAGCGCATTAACTATATTAACCGTGAGTACATTCGTGAGCCATTAACCACTGTTGCCTTAGTTAATGGAGATATTACATCAGGTCGTGAGCCAGTTACAGGTTTTTTTGATCCTAATGTATGGCGCAAGGCAGCAAAAGGTGCTGAAGATATTTCATTTGGTCAAGCAAGTGTTGCTTTTTATAGAAATATTTACGACCCAAAGTTTAATGTTTACGATCCAAAGCAACGCGAACAAGCATTTAAGAACAGCGCTTGGGGCAAAGCCCTGTCAGGTACTTTTGATGTAGGTATTCAGTTAATTGGAGACGTAACTCTTGCTGCTGGTAAGGGTATTAAAGTATTAAAGGCATCCGATGTTGGTGTTGGTAAACTAGCAACAGCAGATGATGTAGCAAAAGCAGCAGAAGATATTACAAAAGCACAATACGGTGAAGTAAACCGTATGACAAAGCCATTAAATGACTTTACTGCCAACGATTCTACGTATGCTCTTAGCCATCCAATGGTTAGGTCCTCATCTAATCCAGGACTTCTTGCACATCTTCTAGGTGATTCTGTAGATGTTGACGAAACAGCGCTTATTTTGCGTTCTGCTATGTCAGATCCTGCGGCAATGGACGAACTACGTCAATCTCGTCGCTATATTACAGACGCACTAGAGACTGCCCGTGGAGATTTATCATCTGTTGATGAGTGGAAACTGTTTTCTGCACCAGACGGAACTGGAATGATTCCATTTCTTAATGATAACCCAGCAGTTGTAGATGATGCTCTTGCTAACTACGCATCTCTTGCAGAAAACGACAAGTACTTTGCAAAGCTAATGGAAATCGGTGAGGGTGGAGGCGCTCTTACACGCACAACTGGTAGAGGTCTACAAGGAATAGAAGATCTTGTAGCTCAAGGTCGTGCTGCTAGGTTCTATGACAGAGTTGCTGGCAATCCTCGTGTAGAGATATTCCAACCAACACTGTTTCACCGTTTATACCAAAAGGTTTCTTGGGGTTTGAAAGAAAGACCTGCAGGTTTAATTGACTTTAACGATGCTGATTCTTACAGAGAAGTAATTGCAACAATAAATGTTATTGGTCCAGATGCTTCAAGAACAATAGTACCAAGACCAAGGCCATTACGTGGTCTTGAACTTTTTACTGAACAAGAATCTAAAGGTCTATTAGATAACTATATTGGTGCTCGCACTCCTGAAGAGCGTATGGTTGCAGCAATGACTCTTGAGAGCGCAGCATTTCGTCGATTAACAGAAAAATATGGCATTGATGAAGAACTCGCCACTAAGATTTACAATAACTATAAAGGTGCTAGAACCTCTGCCCTAAAGTCTATTCAAGACAAAGGCTTTATGGTTGATGTAGATGGGTCAATCATCAAGGTCCCACAACTAGAATCTCAGACAGCAGACTTCTTGCCTATGATGGATTTTAAGTTAATGGATAACCTTCTCAAGCGCAATAGTTCTGAACTTCGTGGTCTTGCTGGCAATGCAAATGATATCGTCCTAAATGCTGCAGACATATTACAAGATGCTTTCAAGGCAGGAGCATTGCTTCGCCTTGGATATACAATCCGTAACGGTATTGATTCTCAGCTCCGTATTGCTGCATCTGTTGGTTCTATTGCCACATTGCGCCATTTAGGTCCTGGAATTAAAAACCTTATTAACAATACTATTCCCGTTCCTGCACGACTTGTTGATACTTACCGTGCAGTAGATTCTGGTAGAAATATCAAACAGATTCAACAGGATGCTGTAAAAGTAATCAATGAACTTAAAGGACTAAGAAGCAAGATTGGTTCGGTAGAAGCAAGACTATCTTTAGATCCAGAAGATCTTGATGCAGTCGGCGAACTCAATACATTAAGACTTTTAGAAGAAGAAAAGTTGGCTGTATATAACCACTACACAGATGTTCTTAATCGTAAAGGTGTTGCTGATCCAAAGGCAAGAATTGGTAGTGGCTCATATAGAGTAACTACATCAGATGGTCAAGTCTATGATTTAGATGATGCCTTTGGTGGACCACTTGGTGATATGTTCCGCAAGATTGCATCTTCTGGTAACTCATTTGAACGATTAGTAGATAGCAACGCTCAGGCTTTTGTTAAGCGACTATCATCAAAGGGTATCGGCGTTGTTCGACCAACAGATCCTGCATACTTTGAACAGTGGGCGCAAACATTACGTCAACAATTTGGCAACTCTGCGGTAGTTGCTAAGATTGCTGCAGGCGAATCTCTTGACGATGTTGCTAAATGGCTACGCAATTCACCAGAAGGTCGTGACCTTCGTAAGCGCCTTGCAATTAGATCAGATGACTCACAAGAGTATGTTGAAAGAATCAATGGATTCCTAGACCAGTATTTACCTCTTGAATCTGGACTTCGTGGCAAGATTAAAGATGTCACTGCAGCTGATTTGCGTTCTGCTTTCAATGACCCAGAAGATCTACCACTTATTCACGGTCACGTTCTTGAAGAGACGATACTTAATAGATCTGCAGTTCGAGCAGATAAGTTAATTAACGCTGCATTTAAGTTAATTGGAACATTGCCTGAAGATGCTTGGGCAAGAAATCCTCTTTACATTGAACTCTATCGACGTGAAGCACGTCGCCGTCTTGACATTATGACAGGGCAAAAAGTCGAACGCCTTACAGCAGATGAACAAGCTGAGTTAATGGCTCAGTCTCATAAAATTGCTTTGCGTGAGATGAAGGGTATTCTTTTTAACATTGAACGTCGAAGCAACCTTGCTACAGCCTTCAAGTTTATTAGCCCATTCTTTTCTGCACAAGAAAACTCTTACAAGACTTGGCTTAAGTTAGCAGCAGCTAACCCTGCGATTGTTAACCGTGGTTACCTAGTATGGAACTCACCTAACCAAGCAGGTCTTGTTACAGACCAAGAAGGTAACCCAGTCCCAGCAGGTCAAACTACTGGTAACGATATTATATGGGTAGGACTTCCAAAGGGAGTTACAAAGATTCCTTTTGTTGGTAAAGGTTTAGAACCTTTTGTTAAGCCAGATGCAAAGCCAGGCGATGACACGGTTTACGGTGGAGGACTAGGTATCCCAAAGGGATCACTAGACATCTTGTTCCAAGGTGGATTAGATGTGCTCTATATGAAGGGCAACCCAAATGTATTTAGCGACATCTTTCCAGTAGGACCTTACGTTGCAATTCCTGTATCAGAGATTGTAAAGCGTCAGCCTTCATTGGAAGAGTCTTTCAAGTGGGCATTACCATTTGGTCCTTCTAAGGATGCACTAGGTGGACTCACTCCTGCGTGGTTCCAAAGACTACGTACTAATATATCAGGACAAGAAGATCCAGCGTTTGCTAGAAGTTATATGCTTATCTGGAATACAGAGCAACAGCGTGCAAAGCGTAATGGTAGAGATCCAGTTCCAGCATCTAAGATTCTTAAGATGACTAAGGATTACTGGAGTATGCGTACTATAGCTAACCTAGTTATGCCGTTTGCTCCACGTTTTGATACTCCTTACAAGTACTATATGGATAAGTCACGTGAGTACCGCCGTCTATATGGACTTGAAGCAGATTCAAAGTTTTTAGATGACTACCCAGAGTTCTTCTCGTTCTCTGCAAGTCTATCTTCTAACCCAACTAACGTGCAGTCTTCTGTACAAGCAGTTGAAAACATCAAGAAGTATGAAGGTTTAGTATCAGATTTAGTAAAGGTTGAACCTCGCCTTGTAGGTCTTATCACTAACAACTTTGCAGGCTATGAGTTTTCTCAATCAGCTTATGATTACCTGTACAGAAAGCGTGTGTCACCAGATTCACCAGAGAAGTTTCTTGCATCTCAATCACCAGCAGAAGCGCAAAAGCGCAATGAAGCTGAAAAGGGATGGATTCAATACAACCGACTTATGGATGTTATTGACAACGATCTTCAAGATCGCGGGTTAAGTTCAACACAGCAAAAGGGTGCAGAAGATTTAGCATTTCTTAAGACTGAAGAAATAAGAAAACTTGCTGTAAAAACTGATGCTGATGGAAACCCAGTTATCAATCCAAAGACTGGTCAAGTTGAACAAACCGCTTGGTATGATGACTACCTAGATTCAGATGGATCTAAGACAAACCGAGTAATTCTTGGTCTTGGTGCAATTCTTTCGGATAAGAAATTTATTGCAGCTAACAAAAATAACTCAACTTGGAAGTCAGTATCTGCCTACCTAGATCTACGTAAGGCTATTGCTGCAGAACTTTCAAACCGTAAGGTAAAGTCAATCAATGCTAAAGCAAATGTTGATATGAAATTCATTTATGATGGCACTGTTAATAAACTCAAGCAAGATGATAAGTTAGGGTTTGCCTACGTGTATGACCGATTCTTGTCACAAGACCTTGTGTACGATAAGTATTTAACACCAAAGGAGAATAAGTAATGCCTTTATCAGAAACGATGAAAGAGTATTATAGAAAGCAAGGCCTAACTGAAGCCCAAATTGCTGCTATTGAAGCAAATCTCCCTGGTGCAGATGACGATGGAGCAGATAAGCCAACAAAGGTAAAGACAACTGCAACTAGATACCCTTCTATTTCTAGCCCTACTCAAGCAACGTCACTTATCAACAAGGTATTCCAAGATGTATTAAAGCGTCCTGCTACTGCTGCTGAAATGAAAAAGTGGAAGCCACTTCTCAAAGATGCACAAGAGAAGAACGCATCTAGTCAGTCCTATAAGGTCAAAGGCACTATTGGCACTCAGGCAACTCTAGGTGGATTAGATTCTGACACTTGGTTATTACTTCAACTTCAACAAGATCCAGAGTACAAAGCAGAACTTGATAAGGTTAAGTTTACTGATCCTTACCTATTTACTCGTCAATCAGAAAAGAAGTTATATGAAGATGCAATCGCTGCTGCTGGCAACGATGTTACTAAGTTAGCAGAAGTAGAAGCAACTACAACTTACGGACGAGGACTTAAAGATCTCAAGGATGCTATTGAAACAGCACGCCTTGCAGCTGGTGCAGAACTTACAGATGCTGAAGTTACTGCCCTAGCACAAGAAGCATATGACAAGGGCCTTGATAGAGAGCGTAATTCTTTTAACGCTTTCCTTGATAGCAAGTTTAAGTTTAGCGCTGAGGGTGCCAAGG
>Ga0315909_10008185_pt1 | contig 11499 bp, 3 predicted proteins | sample LakEriMetagenome_11_FD_203527 | JGI IMG/M metagenome (GOLD analysis project Ga0315909, IMG submission 203527) | Freshwater fungal communities from buoy surface, Lake Erie, Ohio, United States - Buoy 2 MA125 | ecosystem: Environmental > Aquatic > Freshwater > Lake | place: USA: Lake Erie, Ohio...
CCAGCGTATATAAAGTAACACTGGACAATATCGAAGTGACCAATTACACTGTGGTTGGCACTAATAAGATACGTTTTATTACTCCACCACCCATCGGTCGCGTCTTGTATATCGAAACCAATCAGTTCGCACTACTAGAAAGATTGATTGGTGTTGATAGTCTTAGCGGTGGACTAAAAGCTATCCAATCAAATGCAGCATTTGGTACCAGCCTAACAATCTGTTCAAACAACTGTGCTATCTATATCGGCGCACCTAATTATGATAATGGCACAGAATACAATTCGGGAGCGGTATGGAAATTCCACAACAAGGGTCGACTATACGGCACTAACACAGCTTATGATACAGATCCGGTATTCATGCCCGGTGATACTATCAGACTAGACAACTTTGAAATTGCAGTTAGCGGCCGTATGATGCCAGCAGAATTTGATGCGAATGCAGCGGCATCAATCTTGAGCATACCAGCTATCTATGTCAGCGCGAACATACTTGCACTAAGCAGTGCTGTAGTTGCTAATGTCGGGCAGATCATCAGCCAGGATCTAGGCAGTGGCTATTATGCTAACGTTATAGTATTGGCCAATACTACTCCAAGCACCAGTGCTACAGTGGTCTCATCTAAATTTATCACAGTAGGCGGCAACATAAGACTTGGTGGACAAACGACAGCCAACACATTCAATTGGTTTGCTGGTAATATAATCAGCATAGACAATACTGTTACATCTGCAAAATTAAGAGTCAACTTAGACAGTTTTGTAAAAGATGTCAATGATGCTAAACTTTTAGGTATTACAGCCAGCAATGATGCAGGAAGATTAAGATTTGATTCTGACAGCACCGTGGCTAAAAATCTATTGCGTATATTATCTGGCACTAACATGTCTGACAGTCCAGGTGTTTATGCAGATGCTAATACTATCGTATTTGCGTTTATGCAGATCATTATTAATCCGTTTGGACTTCCGGGAGAATATTTCGGCAACAAAGTCAAACTAGCGGCCAATGCCTATATGTTGGTCATCGGTAGTGCTCGCGGAACGACCAAAGATTTTACTACATTTGACGTAACTACAACACCAAAAGGCACTACATTAGATCGAGATACTACACGCTTATTTGATAGTATCCAAGGTAGTGGTAGCGTTTATATCTATGAACTATATGACGATCCGCGTGACCAAGTAGAACACCCAGGTCGTTATGCTTATGCTCAACAACTAAATCCAGATGATTTAGTGCCTGGCTCACAATTTGGTTATAGCTTAGATATCGAAGGCACATACGTTACAGTCAGTGCGCCTGCAGCCACGATAGATGGTGCTCCAGCTGGGTCAGGAACTGTGTATGTTTTTGAAAATCCAACCATGACCCGAGGATGGGAATTGATACGTTATCAACAGCCAACAGTTGACATAGATAGTCTTACACGCATATTCCTATATGATAAAATCACAAACTTGATCAAGACTGATCTACAGTTCATCGATCCTGCTAAAGGTCGTATACTAGGACAAGCTGAACAGGAGATATCGTTCAAGACAGAATACGATCCTGCTGTCTATAATAGAGGCTCGAATCCCAAAGCAGATATCAATCAAAATGTCTATTGGAGCAATAATCAAGTCGGTAAGGTATGGTGGAATCTATCTACTGTAAGATACGTCGATTATGAACAAGATACCCTAACCTACCGTAGCCTATATTGGGGCACATTATTCCCAGGATCAACAATAGAAGTGCTTGAATGGGTCAAGAGCAGTTATCTACCTAGCCAATATGTGGCTAATGGTGGTGATGGCGTGCCTAAATATGCTGATGATTCAGCCTACGTAGAAGAAATATTCGTTGATCCAGTAACCAGTATTATTACCACACGCTACTACTATTGGGTCAAAGACAAGACTACTGTAGATCCTAATGATCCTAGTAGAAACATTCCGATCAGTGCAGTGCAAGACTATATCTTAAATCCTAAGAATCAAGATATAGGATACGCGGCAATGATACGCAATGATGCTATTGCGTTCTATAATATCAGCGAATATCTATCAGCTGATAATACGATCATGCACTTGGATCATCAACTGTCTATTAACACTGATATCATACACAGTGAATATGAACTAGTGCAGAAAGGTAATCCAGACAATCTGATACCTGCTAAGATCGTCAATAAATTGATTGACAGTTTGAGTGGTATTGACAGTGCCGGTAGGACAGTGCCAGATCCAACTCTCAGCACTGCTGATCGTTATGGTATAAGTGTGCGCCCAAGACAAAGCATGTTCGTCGATCGCCTACGTGCTGTTGATGAGATGGTAGCTTATGTTAACAAAGTATTTGCTGTTAACCCTATAGTTGAACAATTTGATCTCAGTGGATTGAATGCGGAAGATCCTCAACCTAATTTTAAACTAGGAGAATATGATCAAAGCGTAGCCACTGATGCGGAACTTGAATATATCGACACAGATCAACTAGATCCAGGTTATCTAGTATTGGTCGTCAACGATACCACACAGAATGGTCTTTGGGTCTTATATGAACTTACAGAAGACAAGACATGGAGTATCTCTCGTGTTCAATCTTATAAGACAAGCCAATATTGGATCTACGTTGATTGGTATGCCACTGGTTATAGTTCTGCAACTAGGCCAGACTTCAGTGTAGAAACTACCAATGATGCCTTAAAACTACAACCAAGTGAAGGTATAATAATCTACATCAGAAATGCCACAGGTGCAGGCACTTGGCAATTGGTAATAGCACAAGAGGACGGAACTCTGCAGGTAGTAGGCATACAGAATGGCACAATACAATTAAATGATTCCTTAGGTGATTTTGTTAATAACAGTTTAGGATTTGGTAATCAAGATTTTGACAGTAATAGATTTGATCAAAATCCTAACGATGAAATACGTGCTATAGTGCAGTCACTAAATGATGAGATATTTACTAATACCTTAGAAGGTGAATTTAATAACATGTTCTTTATCTTGGTCAATTATCTATTGACTGAACAGAACTATGTTGACTGGTTATTTAAATCTAGTTTCATTAGCGTGGTGCATAGATTAAGATCACTTGAACAGTTCCCTAGTTATGTAGTTGACAATCAAACCTACTATGAAAGCTATATAGATGAAGTCAAACCCTATAGAACCAAGATCCGTGAATACTTAATTGACTACACCGGCGATGATATTTTCGAAGGTAGTATAACTGACTTTGATCTTCCAGCTTACTATGACACATCAACAGGTTACGGTATATTCCGTAGTCCAAGCGGTGAACGTCCTTATGTAGAAGAAGACTCAGCAACATGGCAAACATTCCCATACAATCAATGGTATGCCAATAGGAATCTAGTTGTTTCAAGCATATTGATAGAAGCTGCAGGAGCTAACTATCAAACACCACCAACAGTGACAATTACCAGCGCAGACGGCAATGGTTCAGGAGCCACAGCCGTAGCGACTATAGATGGCAATACCGGAGTCGTTACCGCCATCACACTAACTAATAGCGGTAGTGGATATACAACAACACCAATAGTGACCATTAATGGTAGTTCAACTGCTCAAGCTAATGCTTATGCGGTAATGAGAAATCCATTTGCTCGTAACTTTGACACTAAGATTAAATTTGACCGTATCAGTTATGATACTGTGGTCACACGCTGGGCCAGCAATACATCATATACAGCAGGACAAATTGTTAGCTATGCGTTCCCAGATGGTAACGTGATGATACGTAAAGCCTATACAGTCAATGCTAACATCACCACAGGCAGTAGTTTCATACCAACAGACTATACAGAATATACTGCTAACTTGTTTACAAATGCCAACGATCGCATCATTGGTTACTATGAACCAACTGACGTGATGCCAACCATTGATGTAATATCAGTGCCGTTAACATTAGCCAATAATGCTGTTCATAATAGCGTTGTTACTATTCAAACACCTATTAATTATCTAACTTTAAGTGGCAATATTGTAGCCAATGTTGGTGATATAATCACACAGCCAGTAAATGTTTCTGGAGGTGGCAACGCTAATGTTACTGTTATTACAGGTAATTGGCCTCTTGGATCATCCAATGTTGAAGTGGGTGTTTATAAAGATGCAAATGTTTTCAACATATTAGGCAATGCGATTAGTGGCAGTAATATTGCTATAAATGGGGCAAATGTTGCAGTATACCCAACAAACTATTTTGCACCAAACTTATATGTGGTATCACCAACTACTGGATTACTTGAATTAGGTATGTATGCTAATACTGCATTTGGATCTAGTGCTACTATTACAAATATTGACAATAATAATTTAAGAATAACTATGAGTGGTTCTCACTTTAGTAATATTAATATTGTTAACAAAACCATTGATTTCAAAACTAGAGGCACTAACATAATTTACGTGTTTAATGCCCCAACACTAATTCCGGGTATGTATATAACTGGTAACGATATTACTGGTAACGTGCAGTCTGGATATGTTGCAAACGTAGTTGCTAATGTAACACTGATGATTAATAGTAGAGGCACAATAGTAGGTAATATTGCTAATGCTAGCACAGTTATCAAAGGAGTTAGTGATAAAGCAACACCTCAAGTTGGTGAGTATGTTGATGCCCCAGGTATACCTTTTGAAACTACTATAGAAAGCAAGAGTCCAACAGCTAACAATTTCGTTATCAGCAATTTTGCAACTTCTACAGCTAATTTGATTCCTATTACTTTTGGCGGTATCCCTATCAAAGTTACACAGGTCACACTATCAGTTAATGTTTCATTATCTACAGATGATACTATTACCGCAAGATATGATAGCCTAGATCAATTGATCCCAGGCATCGATTATCCAGCACTACCAGTCCAAGGTGCAGATTTTGCATTAAGCCCACTGTATGGTCGCAGATATGACATAGCATCATATGACGCTGTGCAGTATAGCACAGATGGTATAGCACTGTTATCTACACGAGCAGTGGATGTTGCTATGTATAGTTTGTTTAGCCAATTATCATTGGGCACAGCACCAGAAGACATCATAACCTATGGTGGACAGTTCGTTGATCCGATCAACAGTCATGCACCAGAAGAACTAGTCCCTGGTAGGACCTATGACACATTAGATATGCGTATCTATACACAATTTGGTAACAGTAATGTGGCTGCCTACCGTTTATTTGATAACATGGTTGAGGAAGCCAGCTTCTTGCGTATATCTTCAGCTAATACTACTATATTGACACAGACCTTATATCAGACTGATGCCAACATCTATGTGGCCAATGCCGCAGTATTGACTGCTCCAAGCGTTACTTATGCTCGTCCAGGTGTTATATTCATCAATGGCGAACGTATCACATTCTATACTAGAACGATTTATGATCCAGTAGCATGGACAGCTAATACTTCATATGCAGTAGGCACAGCTATAACCTATGATGGTGTAGATTTCTTAACTACTGGCAATGTCTATTCAGCTACATTCAGCTATGCTAATGTTACTGTATTACCAGGACGCCACGTGCTAGGACAACTACGTCGCGGAACACAAGGCACAGGTGCTTATTTCGCACATTCAGCAGGTGAAAGTGTAGTTGATGCTGGACAAAATCAAATCATACCAAATACACAGCTAGGTAATACCACAGTTGGTAATTTACTATACAATGCAAATGTATTCTATAATGCTGGAACTGGAACAGCACTAGACGGTGCAGGATTGGGTGGATCAGTTACAGCAGCCGCACTGTTCTTGAAACAGTTCCCGCTAATTAATGGAATCATACCAGGTATACCAAACGAACTCATCACTGAAGATGCGATAAATACGATAAACACTGAAGGTAATGTGGCAATTTATACAGAGGAATAACGAATGACAATTAAGATTAGCCAACTTGGAACTGTGGCCAGCGTGCAAGGCAATGTGCTGGTGCCAGTAGTCAGCAATATTACTGGGACTCAAACCACAGTAACAGCCAACGTTGACATAATAAAAACTTTTATAGTTGCAGAAGCAGAAGCAAATATTGTTGCGGCTAATGCGGCTACGATATTTGCCAACACTCTGATGAAAAGTTATGTTACAGGACAGATCACAGCGGCAAATGCAGGAGTAACTGCGGCTAATGTTGGTATGACAGGTTATGTTGATCAAAGCAATAGTTCATTAAAAACCTACGTAGACGGACAGATCACAGCGGCAAACTCTGCTGTTGTGGCAGCTAACTTAGGAATGAAAGGATATGTAGACAGCATATCGGGCGGTGAAAGCATAGCCAACGTCAACATGAAAAACTACGTTGATGGGCAGGTCACAGCGGCTAACGCAGGAGTAACTGCAGCCAACGTTGGCATGATAGGCTATGTTAATGGTCAGATATCAACCGCTAATACAGGAATGATTGGTTATGTAGGAGTCCAGGTTACCACTGCCAACATTGGCATGAAAGGTTACGTAGATTCACAAGTAGCAACAATCGGTGGAAGTAGTTACGGCAATGCAAATGTAGCACAATTTTTACCTACCTATAGCGGATTCCTTGGACCTAACGTTCAGATAAGCAGTGCTGTTACTAGTATTTTTACTCCATTGTCTGTGGGATTTACGCCATTAATTACCTATGCAAACACTGTATTTGCAGGAACTAGTTTAGCTAACGGGTATGTTCAGCTTAACATACAGAATATTGATAGTGTAGGTAATCTTGTCAGCGCAGATTTTATCGCCACTGCACCAAACGGCACAGACACAACCCATTACATAGATGTGGGCATCAATGGTAATAACTGGAGCTCAGGTTCATGGACCGTCAGCGGACCAAACGATGGATACGTTTATATCAATCAAGGTAATTTAACTCTAGGCACAGATACCCTAGGAACTACAGTTAAAGTTCACGTTGGCGGAACACTTGCTGGCAATGTTGTTGGCACATTCAACAGCAATGGCCTAAGCGTAGCAGGTAATGTTACTGGCACATATTTTATTGGTGATGGTAGTCAATTGACTAATTTGCCAGGCGGAGGTAGCAGCTATTCCAATGTTAATGTTGCCGCTTATTTAAATACAGCAGGTTACAATCTATATTCCAACATAAATGTAGCGGCGTATTTGACCACACAAGGTATTACCAGCTATGGAAACACGCAAGTATCTATATACCTTTCACAGTTTAATAGTAATATAATACCAAGTGCTAATGTAACCTACAGCTTGGGTAACGTTACTAATCGCTGGAAAGATCTGTATCTCAGCGGTAATACCATATTTCTAGGTGATGCTACTATTACTACAGAAGGTGGTAGATTAGTCACAACCGGAGCGGCCATCAGCCCACCAACTGGTGCTGTGGCTTTTGCTAATGTGCAACTAGAAGCTGCTACAGATTTTGCTCAGATACGCAGTTATTACGTAGACAATAACTTTGGCTATACAGCCAATCTCACGAGTTGGACTACTGCTCCTATCGTCTGGGATGAGTTACGCAGTGCTAAAATAAAAATTAACAGCACAATCGTAGCAGGTTCAACACCAGATTTTGAATCATTAGACACAGTAGGGGGTAGATTCGCTAACGCTGTTACAACATTGGATGCTACTGGTAATATAGCTAGCCTTACAATCACAGATGGCGGTGTGGGCTATGACGCATACTATCCATACTATGCCGCAGACAGCGCAGGATACAATAACAATTATATAGGACAATCATATACAGGTAGTCCTACAGGCAAGAGCTTTAGACGTATTGGTTTAATACCCACCACAGCTAGTGACGTTGGTAATATTACCAGCATTGGTAGTTTTACTAGATATAGCGATTTACCTACAGTAGGAACTAATAATTATACATGGACAGGTAATACCGGAACTACTATTAGTTTTACAGTAGATTGGTCCAGCAATACAGTAACAGCTTATACCTATACTCCAGCACTGCCAGCACTAACATCAGCCCAGGATTGGCAGAATTGGATATCAGATTATCAATCCTCAAACGATTATGGTTGGATCATTGGTAGTGGATCGATCACTGGGGCCGGTGGCACACCGATACAGGCTGTTTATGATTATCTCTCAAGAGAAGCCTTGCCAACAAGTCTGACCTATGATCAAAGTGCTACGACTTGGTATCCTGGCAATTTATTAGTTAATAATAGTTCAAGTGTGGCTTCACTATCATCAAGCACATTCTTTGTAACATTTAACAGAACTTCTATAAACTATGCTACGTTAGAAAACAGTTATGGTAATCCAGTCTACTGGTCACGTGGACTAAGTGCTGACACTGGTATCAGCTCTGGTGGTGATATGACCGTAGCGGGCGATCTAAGAGTCGCAGGTGATCTATATGTTAGCCCAACCAGCATCTATATGGGTGATCTACGCATCAGTGCTGCAGACGGTAATCTAAAAGTCAATACAGGTATTAAGTTCAGCGATGACTCCGTGCAGAGTTCTGCTTACAGCAACGTGCAGGTTGCGGCATACTTGACAGCTAATCCACCAGCAAGCACTTACAGCAACGTCCAAGTAGCCACATACTTACCAACCTATACTGGCAACGTAGCAGCTGGAAACGTAAAAGTATCTAATGCCTATAGATTTGAAACTGGTAACGTAAATATAACTAATGAAAGTAGTCATCTTAGCTTAAATCCAGACACAACAGCCAATGCTCTAGCAGGTGTAAAAATTGGCGGTAGTGGTTACTTATTAGGACCAAACAGTGCGAGAAATCTTACACTTAACTATGGCGGCATCAGTGGTGCTCTCGGTATACAGGCAAACGTAACCATTGGGACAGGGGGTTCAGGAAACTTATTTGTTGTAGGTAACGTTATTGCTCGTGATATCACAGGTGGTAATATCCTTGCTACTGGAACTAGCGGAGTTTTAGGTTTCAACGGTGGCGGGTTTGCACAACAAGCTACATCAAATGCGACGCAGGTTACCTCACACTTTACCAGTGGTAACATACAGCTGATGTCAATCGATCTAGGTGCGAGTGCTGTCCATACAGTGACTTTTGCATGTAATAAACTCACAACCAATGATTTATTACTAGTTAAGCACATTAGTGGTGGGTTAACTTCAGTATATGTAGATGCTTATGTAGCATCCGACGGCCTAGCTGTAATATGGTTGCGAGACATAACAGGTAATGGTACTGGTGCATTTACACCAATGCTCAAATACGCAATTATAAGGGCGCCTAGTGCATAAGAAAAATCATGGCTACAGAAGCGATAAATAAGAATATGACAGAAAAACAACAGGAAACAGCAGTGGAAAATCAACCTAAACGACAACCTGATGAGCGCGGTGGTATACATCTACAGGGACATATCAAGATATTTGACCCTGTGACCAAAGAAGTTTTTGTGGACAAGCGTAACGCTATCCACTATGAAAATTTCTCAGTGTGCCTAGCACAAAACGCTGCCAACAAAGGTACAAAATTCATCACAGAAATGCACTTTGGTAATGGTGGCACTACAGTTGACCCTACGGGTGTTATCACATATTTGCCTACAAACACAAACGTAGCCAATGCTGATTTGTATAATCCCACATATTTTAAAATCGTAGATGATACCAATGCGGCCAACACTGATCCTGTCAATAATAAAATGGTGGTCAATCATACACCAGGACTAAAATACACAGATATCGTGGTCAGTTGCTTGTTAGACTACGGTGAGCCCAGTGGGCAGGCAGTATTTGATAACAGCCAAACACTCAATGGTGATTTCGTGTTTGACGAATTGGGATTATTTGGTTACTTAGAGGGTGAGTCGGGATTAGGTGCAGGTTTACCATTACTGACACACGTGATTTTCAGCCCAGTGCAGAAGGCACTGAATAGACTTATTCAAATAGAATATACAGTGAGAGTTCAAACGCTAACAAACTTGACAGCATAATTAGGATAATAGAACATGTCGTATACAATTAATTTACCAGATGGATCAGTTTTAACTACCATACTTGATGGCACGATAAACAATACTGCATCTAGCTTGACCTTAGTAGGTCGCAACTACAGCGGCTATGGTGAGATTATCGCAGAAGATCTAGTAGATTTACTGGTGAATTTTGCCTTCAGTGTGGCTCCAAGCAATCCTAATACTGGACAGCTTTGGTATGACACTGGCGCAAAAATTCTAAAAGTTTATACTGCTAGTTCTACATGGAAAAACGTAGGTAGCGTCACAAGCCAAGCCACAGCACCAAGCTCAACAATAGCTGGTGACCTATGGTGGGATAGTGTAGACAAACAGTTATATGTTTATGATGGCACTACTCCTTATGCTGAGGCAGGATGGATTCTAGTCGGACCGGGTTATAGCGTAGTCGATGGTAAGAGCACAGCTATCCGTGAAACCATTAACAATGGATCGGCAGATGTTCCTGTAACAAGTTTATATCTAGATGGTGTAAGAACTGCTATCATTAGTGCCTCAAACTTTACTCCAGCTACTCCTATCACAGGATTTGGTAATATCAGAGCCGGACATAATATTAGCAGTGTATATCCAATATATGGTGTGGCAGAAAATGCCAACAATCTTGGTGGACAACAAGCGGCAAACTATTTCCGCAACAACATTAATAACAATGGCACAGGCACGCTAACAATTCTAAACAATGGTGGAATCACACTAGGTAACCATCAAGCTGTGTCAATGACTACATTAAGTAACAGCTTGGCTATCACTAATAATATCAACGGGGGTAATATTAGCTTCAGAGCCACAACTGCCAGTGTTGTTACACAATATCTCAGTATCAATGCAGTTTCGGGTGCAGTTGAAGTATTAGCCGATCCAACCACAGTATTGGGAGTAGCTACCAAACAATATGTTGACAATAGATTTATCAATGCTAATCTATGGGGTATTTCAACAGCGGTTACAGCACCAGCTGGAACTAGCAATACCATGATAGCTACTACAGAATTCGTAGCATCAGGTTTATCTGGCTTATTCCCATATAAGATCTATCAAGCTAATAGTCATTTCTGGATCAATGACAGTGGCACCGGTTCTGCAAATCTAGTCATTGACGGATCTACTATAATGACAGCTACTAGTTCTGGTGTGTATTTAGAAAATGGTGCTACAGCTAACGTAGTAACAGCTACACGTGGTGCATCAGGTGATGCGTCAGTAGCATCAACAGGTTATGTAAGGACAGCAGGACAATGGTGGGGTAATGCGGCACATCGTAGTGCTAAGATTGTCAGCACAGCTGAACCCGATCCTGGTGTAAATGATATTGGTTCTGCAGATGGTGACATCTGGTTCCAAATAGAAAGTTAATTAAGGCGAAAGAATGGCATATTCAATAACTACAACATCTGGTAGCTTTGTAGCTACTGTGCAAGATGCGACAATCAATACTACAGCTACCTCTCTGACCTTGATCGGTAGAGACTATGCGGGATATGGTGCATTCCTTA
>Ga0315909_10008186_pt1 | contig 11499 bp, 9 predicted proteins | sample LakEriMetagenome_11_FD_203527 | JGI IMG/M metagenome (GOLD analysis project Ga0315909, IMG submission 203527) | Freshwater fungal communities from buoy surface, Lake Erie, Ohio, United States - Buoy 2 MA125 | ecosystem: Environmental > Aquatic > Freshwater > Lake | place: USA: Lake Erie, Ohio...
TGCTCATCGTGGGGGGCGGCGCCGCTGGCGTGGCCGCCGCTGTCGTCGCTGCTCGTTCCGGCTGCGCGGTGACGCTCCTCGACAGCGGACCCGCGATCGGCGGTCAGTACTACCGCGGAGCCAAGACTCCCGCGAGCGGATCCGGGCTGTCCTACGCGGCTCTGCGGCGGAACTTCGCTGGGCTCGTCGACGCCGGCCGGATCGATCTGCGCCTGTCCACCTATGCGTATGCGCTGGAGCGCAAGGAGAGCGGCTTCGTCCTGCGCACGCGCGGCGATGACCGACACCGCGGGGACACGCAATCCATTGCCGCGCGCACGGTCGTGATCGCCACCGGCGCCTTCGATCGGCAGTTGCCCTTCCCCGGCTGGACCCTGCCCGGCGTGATGTCCGGCGGTGGCGCGCAGGCGCTGGTCAAGGGCAGCGGCGTGCTGCCCGGCCGACGCATCGTCGTGGCCGGCACCGGCCCCTTCCTCCTCGCGATCGCCCACGCGCTCATCACCGCGGGTGGCGACGTCGTCGCGGTCGTCGAGGCCAACGACCCGCTAGGGCTCGCGCGTCACACGCGCGCGGTGCTCCCCGCCGCGGGCAAGTCTGCGGATCTCGCGAAGTTCGTCTCGGCCCTCGCGAGGAAGCGCGTGCCCTACCTCCGTCGACACCGCGTGCTCCGTGCACATGGTCACGGTCGCCTGGAATCCGTCACCATCTCCCGCGTCGATACCGACTGGCACGGCATTCCCGGCACCGAGCGTGTGCTGGAGTGCGATGCCCTCGCCATCGGCTACGGCTTCACCGCGCAGACCGATCTCGCCGGCCAGGTGGGTGCGCGCATGCTGATCGGCTCCGACGGTGGTCTCGCCATCGAGGTCGACGAGTGGCAGCGCACCTCTGTACTCGGTCTGATGGCCGCGGGGGAGACGACGGGCATCGGCGGCGTCGATCTGGCCCGCGTCGAAGGCATCGTGGCCGGGGTCGCGGCCGTCGAGGAGTGTGGCGGCCAGCCCGCGCTCTCGGCATCGGCGATCACGCGCGCGAAGCGCGACGTGCAGCATCTGCGGGGCTTCGCCGATGCCCTGCACGCGACCTTCGCCGTGCGCGATGGCTGGCGTGACGACGTGGCAGAGGACACGATCGTGTGCCGATGCGAGGAGGTGACAGCGGGCAGCGTGCGCGATGCCGTGACCGACCTGGGTGCGCGCGACGCACGCTCGGTCAAGCTGCTCACGCGCGCGGGCATGGGCTGGTGCCAGGGCCGCGTGTGCGCGCCCGCCGTCGATGGGCTCTGCGGCTTCGATTCCGCCGCGTCACTGATCGGTGGCTCCTACCGCCCCGTGGCTGTCCCGGTGCCTCTCGGCGCGATCGCTGCCGACAGGATGTCCCCGTGAGCGTGACATTCCTTGATGAGGAGCAGACCTACGCCGCGGCGACGATCGGTCAGTGTGCCGATGCGCTGGAAGCGGCGTTGCGCGCGGGCCTTCCCGGCGAGCCTGATCCCGCGCGCATCTTCGTCGACCTGCCCCCGGGTGAGCTGCTGCTCATGCCGAGCCGCGTCACCGGCACGCCCACGGTCAAGCTCGTCACGATCCACCACGATGCCGACCGGCCCGATCCGCGGATCAAGGGCGTGCACGTGGTCTTCGACCCGGTCTCGCTTGCCCCGCTCGTGGTCATGGACGCGGCCGCGCTCACCGTGATGCGCACGACCGCCGTGAGCATCGTGGCCCTGCGTGCGATCGCCAAGCCCGACTGCCACACCCTCGTTGTCTACGGCGCCGGCCCCCAGGCCCGGGCGCATATCGACGCGATCATCGCGGAGTGGCCGATCCGCCACGTCACCATCGCGGCGCGCCGCCCGGAGCGTGCCGAGGCACTGCTGGCCTACGCCCGCGAGCGCCATCCCGACATCGTGATCGACCTGGTCCGCACCGAGGATGCCGCGTCGGCCCTGCGCGAGGCACGCATCATCGTGTGCGCGACCACGGCGACGTCGGCTCTGTTCAGCGCTGCCGATGCGCGCGGCGATGTGGCTGCTGTCGCGGTCGGCACGCACTCTCCCACGTACTGTGAGCTCCCGAGTGAGCTGGTGGGCCGGTCCTTCGTCGTCGTCGAGGAGCGCGAGTCGGCGCTGCGCGAGGCGGGCGACGTCGTGTGCGCGATCACCGCGGGGCTCATGACCCCCGATGACATCGCCGCCGACCTCACCGAGATCGCTCGGCGTTCGGTCGATGTGCCCGCGACGGGGTCGCGAGTGTTCAAGAGCATGGGCATGGCCTGGGAAGACGCGGTCGTGAGCGCCCGCATTGCAGAAGGAGTGGCATGAGCACGGTGATGAGCGTCGACGAGGCATGCGCGGCGGCCAAGGCAGCCCAGCAGTGGTACGCCGACACGGACCTTCCGACCCGGGCGCGCCTGCTCGAGGCGATCGCGGATGCTGTCGACACGGCACGCGAGGACCTCGTGCCCGTCGCGGTCGAGGAGAGCCGCCTCGGCGTCGACCGCCTCACCGGTGAGGTCGGTCGCACGACCGGTCAGCTGCGTCTCATGGCACAGGTAGTGCGCGATGGCGCCTTCCTCGGCGTCGTCCTCGACAAGGCCCTGCCGGATACGACACCGCCGCGGCCCGACCTGCGCCGTATGAACATCGCGCTGGGCCCGGTTGCGGTCTTCGCCGCGTCCAATTTCCCCTTTGCCTTCTCCACGCTCGGTGGAGACACGGCCTCGGCGCTTGCCGCGGGCTGCACCGTCGTGGTCAAGCCGAATCCTGGTCACCCGCGCCTGAGCGACGCGATCATGGCGGTTGCGCAGCAGGCGCTCGCCGATGCGGGTGCGCCACGCGGTGTGCTCACGATGGTGTCGCACGGGTTGCAGGATGGAATCGACCTCGTCAACGACGATCGCATCGAGGCGGTTGCCTTTACCGGCAGCCAGCGCGGTGGGCTCGCCCTGGCAAAGCTCGCAGCCGATCGGCCGCGTCCCATCCCCTTCTACGGCGAGCTTGGCAGCATCAACCCGGTGTTCGTGACGCCTGAGGCGGCCGCCGAGCACGGAGCGGCGATCGCTGCGGGCTGGGTCGGCTCCTTCACCCTGGGCGCCGGGCAGTTCTGCACCAAGCCCGGCCTTCTCGTCGCGCCGCGCGATCACGTCATCCGCTCCGAGGCCGTCGCCGTGGTCGGCGGCGTACCCGCACAGGGCATGCTCACCGAGGCCATTCGCGAGGCATTCCTTCACGGCGTGAGTGAGCGCATCGACATGGCGTCGATCGAGGTGCTCAGTGGTGGCGGTTGGGATGCGGAAACCGACACCGTGCACGCCACTCTCTTCGCCGTGCCCGCGAGCGAGGTGATCGCGACTCCTGAGCTGCTTGAGGAGTGCTTCGGCCCGGTGTCGCTGCTGGTGGAGTACGACGACCCGAAGCAGATGCTCGAGCTCGCCGACGTCATGCCCGGATTGCTAGCCGCGGGCGTCCACGGCATTGCCGATGAGCCGATCGTGGCAGAGCTCCTGCCGCGCCTCGCCGCACACGCCGGGCGCGTGCTGTGGAATGGCTGGCCTACCGGAGTCGCCGTGACGTGGTCCATGCAGCACGGCGGGCCGTTCCCAGCCACCACTGCCCCTGCGACGACAAGCGTCGGCGCTGCGTCTGTCGACCGATTCATGCGTCCGGTGACCTGGCAGGGCATGCCCCAGCAGTTGCTGCCCGTCGCGCTCCACAACGACAATCCCTGGGGGATTCCGCGTCGCATCGACGGCGTACTCACCCTTCCGTAGAGCGGGGCTGTGGATGACCCGGCGCCACAAGAGCCCGGTCAGGGCATCCTCCAGGGATGAAGAGAGATGTTGCTAGCATTGCTAGCGTCATGGCTGACCTGAGCATCCGCAATCTCGACGATGGCGTCCGCGAGTCGCTACGCGTCCGCGCGGCCGCGCACGGTCGCTCGATGGAGGCAGAGGTGCGAGCCATCCTCACCGAGGCCGTGCGCCCGGAGACTTCCTGGCTGCAGACATGGCATGAGCGCTTCCAAGAGGCCGGTGGCATCGACCTGGATCTTCCATCGCGTGGGTCGTCGCGTACGCCGCCGGACTTCACCGAATGATCGTCATCGACACCAATGTGTTGTCCGAGCTCATGCGGCCGAGCCCCGATCCACGTGTCGTCGCGTGGATGAGCACAGTTACGCCGGGAGAAGCGGCCACGACTTCGATCACCATCGCCGAGATCGGCCACGGACTCCGGCGTCTGCCTCGGGGGAAACGCCGCGCACGCCTGGAAGATGCGTTCGATTCGCTTGTCATCGAGCTAGACCGTGAAATCCTCGCCTTCGATCGTGAAGCGGCTGATCACTACGCGCGGATCTCGCAGCAGCTGGAGACTGCAGGCAAGCCCATCGATCAACTGGACGGCATGATCGCGGCCATCTGCGCATCGCGCGCAGCCGCGCTGGCGACGCGCAATGAGCGCGACTTCGAGGGAACGGGCATCGCCATTGTCAATCCGTGGCGGGCCTAGCTACCCATTCGCAAACGCCATGCACTTACCCGCGGAGGGAGATGGCTCCCGCTGCCTGCGTCACAGCGCGTCCCATCGCAGCCGCATCGACGCGCTCATTGAGGCGATAGGTGACGCTCACACTCGCCGCGGGACGCCCGGCTCGGTCGAGGACCGCAGCCGCCACCGAGGCGTAGCCATCGAGCACCTCGCCTTCCTCCTGGGCAAATCCCTGAGCCTGTTCAGCGCTCAGCCTGCGCCGCAGGGTGGACAGTGACCGGGGCCCGCGCCCGGTGCGTCCGATGAAGGCGTCTGGCGTAGACATGAGTGCCCGCAGTTGATCGCTCGGCAGATGTGCGAGCATCGCGCGACCACTCGCTGTCGTCGCAGCTGGCAGATGCACTCCAACACCCGTGATCAGAGTAGGTGTGTCCTTGCGCAGGCGCGGAGACTCCTTGATGAGATAGACCACTTCGACCCCGTGCAGCACGCCGAGATGAGCTGTCTGCCCCACCTCGTCGGCGAGTGCCATCACGAGTGGCCGCGCGAGGGCTTCACGCGGATCGTGCCTCAGGTAGGCCTGTCCCACGCTGAAGGCAGTCGGCCCCAGCGCCCATCGACGCTCCTCCGGCAGGCGCACCACGAAGCCTTCCTCGCGCAGGACGGCCAAGAGGTGGTACGCCGTGCTCCGCGGGATTTCGACGGCGCGGGCTAGTGATGAGGCCGTCGAGGGTCCTCGCTCGGCCAGCACCCGCATGAGGGTCAGCGTGTGGCTCGCGGCGGGCACCCGGGTCATAAGTCTGGGATACCAGACATTTGCCCGGTGGGGGGCCTCCCGGAGGGATTGCTCCCACGATGGGATGTCCCCATGACCGTCCGCGTGGGTCCGGCGCCCCTCACCGCCGCCGAGGTCGTTGCTGTGGCTCGTGACGGCGAGGCGGTCGAACTCACCGAGGAGTCGCTCACCGAGATGGCGCGCTCGCGCGCGATCGTCGAGGTCCTCGCTGAATCACCGGAGCCGGCGTACGGCATCTCGACTGGCTTCGGCGCACTCGCCACCGTGCACATCCCACCGGAGTCGCGGGCGCGCCTGCAGGAGTCGCTCATCCGGTCGCACGCCGCGGGCTGGGGATCCGAGGTGGAGCCCGAGGTGGTGCGCGCCACGATGCTGCTGCGCCTGCACACGCTCGCCACCGGTCGCACCGGTGTGCGCCCCTCGACCGCGCGGGCCTACGCCGCGATGATGAACGCGGGGATCCTGCCCGTCGTCTGCGAGCACGGATCGCTCGGCTGCTCCGGTGACCTCGCGCCGCTGTCGCACATCGCGCTCGCGCTCACCGGAGAGGGAGAGGTGCGCGACCGCACCGGCGCACTCGTGCCTGCCGCCGATGCACTGGCCGCCGCCGGGCTCGGGCCGGTGACGCTCGCCGAGAAGGAGGGCCTCGCCCTCATCAACGGCACCGACGGCATGCTCGGCATGCTCGTGCTCGCCCTCGCGGACCTCGAGGTGCTCCTCACTACCGCGGATATCTCCGCCGCCATGTCGATCGAGGCGCTCCTGGGCACGGACAAGGTGCTCGCCGACGACCTGCAGCAGCTGCGGCCGCACCCCGGTCAGCGCATCAGCGCGGCCAACATGCGCAGGGTGCTGAAGGACTCACCCATCGTGGCCAGCCACGCGGGCCCGGAGGACACGCGCGTGCAGGACGCCTACTCCCTGCGCTGCGCACCCCAGGTCAACGGCGCCGCCCGTGACACCCTCGACTACTGCGGTGTCGTCGCAGACCGCGAGCTCGCTGCCGCGATCGACAACCCGGTGGTCACGCTCGACGGTCGCGTGGAGAGCAACGGCAACTTCCACGGCGCACCGGTCGCCTACGCGCTCGACTTCCTCGCCATCCCGGTCGCGGACGTCGCCAGCATGAGCGAACGCCGTACCGACCGCATGCTCGACCGCCACCGCAGTCACGGGCTGCCACCCTTCCTCGCGCACGAGGCGGGAGTCGACAGCGGCCACATGATCGCGCAGTACACCGCTGCCGGGATCGTCCACGACCTCAAGCGACTCGCCGTGCCATCAAGCGTCGACTCGATCCCCTCCAGCGCGATGCAAGAAGACCATGTGTCCATGGGCTGGTCGGCAGCCCGCAAGCTCCGCACGGCCGTCGACGGCCTCGCCGCCGTGCTCGCCATCGAGATCCTCACCGCGGCACGCGCCCTCGATCTGCGGGCACCGATCGCCCCCAGTGACGCGACCGGCGCGGTCATCTCCCTGCTGCGGACGGACGTGCCCGGCCCGGGCCCGGATCGCCACCTTGCTCCCGAGATCGCTGCCGTGGCCGCGCTCGTGCGCGACGGATCCGTGGTCCGCGCGGTCGAGACCGTCACCGGACCGCTCAACACATTGGAGAAGTGACATGTCCGACGCCCTGCCTGGTGCACGACCCGTCTCCGCTCCCCGCGGCACCACCCTCACTGCGCGCGGCTGGCCGCAGGAGGCCGCGCTGCGCATGCTGCAGAACAACCTCGATGCGGAGGTGGCCGAGCACCCGGACAAGCTCGTCGTCTATGGCGGCACCGGCCGCGCGGCGCGCGACTGGGCGTCCTTCGACGCGATGATCCGCACGCTCACCACCCTCGCTGACGACGAGACGATGCTCGTGCAGTCCGGTCGGCCCGTCGGTGTCTTCCGCACGCATGAGTGGGCGCCGCGCGTGCTCATCGCCAACTCCAATCTCGTGGGCGACTGGGCCAACTGGCCGGAGTTCCGTCGGCTCGAGCAACTCGGCCTGACGATGTACGGCCAGATGACGGCTGGCTCGTGGATCTACATCGGCACGCAGGGGATTCTGCAGGGCACCTACGAGACCTTCGCGGCCGTCGCCGCCAAGAAGTTCGGCGGCACACTCGCGGGCACCCTCACCCTCACGGCCGGGTGCGGTGGCATGGGTGGTGCACAGCCGCTGGCCGTGACGATGAACGAGGGCGTGTGCCTCGTCGTCGACGTTGACCCCACTCGTCTGGCAAAGCGCGTGAGGGACCGCTACCTCGACGAGGTTGCCCACGACCTTGACGATGCCATCGCCCGCGTCACCGCGGCCAAGAAGGAGCGGCGTGCCCTCTCGGTCGGTGTGCTCGGCAATGCAGCCGTGGTCTTCCCCGAGCTGCTGCGACGCGGCGTCGAGATCGACATCGTCACCGACCAGACGAGTGCGCACGACCCGCTGAGCTACCTCCCCGAGGACATCGACCTCGCTGACGGGCCGGACTACGCCGCGAAGAAGCCCGAGGAGTTCACCGATCGCGCACGTGTCTCCATGGCCAAGCACGTCGAGGCGATGGTCGGGTTCATGGACGGCGGCGCCGAGGTCTTCGACTACGGCAACTCCATCCGCGACGAGGCCCGCCTCGGCGGATTCCCCCGCGCCTTCGAATTCCCCGGCTTCATCCCGGCGTACATCCGACCGCTCTTCTGCGAGGGCAAGGGCCCGTTCCGCTGGGTGGCGCTCAGTGGTGACCCGAAGGACATCATGGCCACCGACCGCGCGGTGCTCGATCTCTTCCCGGACAACGACCATCTGCGCCGCTGGATCACGATGGCGGAGGAGCGCGTGGCCTTCCAGGGCCTGCCCGCGCGCATCTGCTGGCTCGGCTACGGCGAACGCGACAAGGCCGGCGTGCGCTTCAACGAGATGGTCGCCAAGGGAGAGGTGTCGGCGCCGATCGTCATAGGGCGTGATCACCTGGACTGCGGGTCCGTCGCCTCCCCCTACCGCGAGACCGAGGGCATGATCGACGGCTCCGATGCGATCGCGGACTGGCCGCTGCTCAATGCGCTGCTCAATACGGCGTCGGGCGCGAGCTGGGTGTCCTTCCACCACGGTGGCGGCGTCGGCATCGGCCGCTCGCTGCACGCAGGACAGGTGAGCGTGGCCGATGGCACTGCACTTGCGGAGGAGAAGCTGCGCCGCGTGCTGACCAATGACCCCGGCATGGGGATCATCCGTCACGTGGATGCCGGCTACGACCTGGCCGAGGAGGTCGCCGAGGAGCGCGGCGTGCGCGTGCCCATGCGCGAGGACGCGTGAGCGTCACCGGGCATCTCTCGGACATCGCGGCCATCGGCCGCGACGCGACCTCGGGCGGCTACCGGCGCCTGGCATGGACCGATGCCGACCTGACGCTGCGCGAGTGGTTCATCGGGCAGGCATCCGGACTCGGGCTCGACGTCGAGACCGATCGCAACGGCAACATCTGGGCATGGTGGGGAGATTTCAGCGCGGGTGACGCGCTCGTCACGGGATCGCACCTCGATTCGGTCCCCGACGGCGGCAACTACGACGGTCCTCTTGGCGTCGCGAGCGCGCTGGCTGCTGTTGTTGAGCTGAAGCGCCGGGGAGTGCAACCGCGCCGTCCCCTCGCTGTGGCCTGCTTCACCGATGAGGAAGGCGGGCGCTTCGGGGTCGCGTGCATCGGATCGCGCTTGGCCGCAGGGGTGCTCACTCCTGACAAAGCGCGCGCGCTGCGCGACGCCGATGGCATCACGATGGACGAGGCACTTCGTAGGGTGGGGCGCGACCCGGAGGCACTCGGCGCAGAGCCGGAGCGCCTCGCACGCATCGGCGCCTTCGTCGAGCTCCATGTCGAGCAGGGACGCGGGCTGATCGACATGGATGCACCCATCGCCGTAGGCACGACGATCCTGCCCCACGGGCGCTGGCGCATTGACATCACGGGCGAGCCCAATCACGCAGGCACGACGCGCATGTCCGATCGCCGCGATCCCATGCTCGGCCTCGCTCGACTCATCGACGCCGCACATCGTGAGGCGACCGAGCGCGACAGCGTCCGTGCGGCCCGGGCGACGGTCGGCAAGGTGCGCTGCGTGCCGAATGCCGTCAATGCCATCCCCGCCGAAGTCACCGGCTGGCTGGACGCTCGCGCCGAGGACGAGGCGACGCTCGATGCCATGCTCGAGGCCATTGGCCGCGACTTGCTCGATCTCCCCGGCCTGCACGCGACCATCGCGATGGAGTCGCGCACACCGGCCCAGCACTTCGATCCGACCCTGTCGGCGACTCTTGCGGCACGGCTGGGCGGTGCTCCGCTGCTCGCGACGGGCGCCGGTCACGACGCCGGCGTACTCGCCGAGGTGGGAGTCCCGACCGCCATGCTCTTCGTCCGCAATCCCACCGGCATCTCGCACTCGCCCGAGGAGCATGCCGAGGACGCGGACTGCGAGGCCGGGGGCGTGGCCCTCGCTGATGTGCTTGCTGAGCTCCTCACCGCGGATACTCTGCCGCGATGACGTCCTGGTGGGCTGCGCGCGCTGTCGTCGACGGCAGCGTGCGCGACCGTGTCGTCATCGAGGCAGCCGGTGGCGTCATCACGCGCATCGACTCGGACACTGACGCTCCGAGCGATGCCCGCGTGCTCACCGGAGTCGTCCTCCCCGGCGCAGTCAATGCCCACTCGCATGCGTTCCACCGGGTGCTGCGCAGCCGCACCCATCGCGGCCGCGACTCCTTCTGGTCATGGCGCGATCAGATGTATGCCGCAGCAGCTGTCCTCGACCCGGAGGGCTACCACGCACTTGCCCGGGCGGTCTTCGCGGAGATGCTGCTCGCCGGCTACACGGCCGTCGGGGAGTTCCACTACCTGCACCATGCGCCCGGGGGCGCGGGATACGCCGACCCCAATGAAATGTCGCACGCCCTCGCCGCCGCGGCGGAGGAGGTAGGCATCCGGCTCGTGCTGCTCGACACGCTCTACCTCGCAGGCGGGCCGGGGTTGGCGCCTGACGCCACCCAGGTGAGGTTCAGTGATGGCAGCGCGGAGGCCTGGGCCGAGCGGACGTCTGCGCTCGCATCTTCGGGTCTCGTGACGCACGGGCTCGCCGTGCACTCGGTGCGCGCCGTGCCACCCGCGGCAATCGCCGTCGCGGCTTCAGTGGCGCGCGAGCGCGGAATGCCGCTGCACGCTCATGTCTCCGAGCAGCCCCGGGAGAACGACGAGTCGCGCGCGGCCTACGGGCGCACTCCCGTCGAGGCGCTGCGCGATGCCGGTGCACTCGGCAGCGACTTCACCGCTGTGCACGCGACTCACCTCACGGACACCGATATTGCTGGGCTGGGCGGAAGCCATGTGTGCGTGTGCGCGACCACGGAGCGCGACCTCGCCGATGGCATCGGCCCGATCCCGGCGCTGCGCGAGGCCGGAGCCATGCTGTGCTTGGGCAGTGACAGTCACGCGGTCATCGATCCCTTCGAGGAAGCGCGCGCGATCGAACTCGACGAGCGCCTCGGCAGTCGGCGACGCGGCACCTTCACCGGCGAGGACCTCCTCGCGGTCATGACCACGGGTGGAGCGTCCGCCCTCGGGCTTCCAGGCACGGGACTCGCGGTGGGTGCGCCCGCCGACTTCATCGAGGTCGGCACTTCGAGCGTGCGCATGGCCGGCTATGAACCAGGCGCGCTTGTCGACGCACTCGTCTACGCCGCCGCGCCTGCGGACGTGCGCACCGTCGTGGTGGCGGGAGTCGAGCGCGTGCGCGACGGTGCCCATGTCTCGATCGATGCAGCCGCCGAGCTCGATCGGACCATCCGAGAGGTGATGGGGACATGACCGTCGTCGGCTGGACCAATATCGGGGAGCTCAGCACCGCCGACCCGACCGCGGGCGAAGGCCCGCTCGGCATCCTGCGCGACGCCGCGGTCGTCGCGGTCGACGGACGCATCGCCTGGATCGGCCCCGCATCGGAATTCCCCGACGTCGATGTCTCCCACGACATGGCCGGCGCTGCAATGCTGCCGGGCTTCGTGGACGCCCACATGCATCCCGTCTTCGCGGGCGATCGCGCTGCGGAGTTCGACGCGCGCATGACCGGTACGCCTTACTCCGCCGGGGGTATCCGCACCACCGTGGCCGCCACGCGCGCCGCCAGTGACGAGCAGTTGATAGCAAATGCCGCGCGCTTGGCGAGCGAGGCCCTGCGGCAGGGGACGACGACGATC
>Ga0315909_10008191_pt1 | contig 11495 bp, 16 predicted proteins | sample LakEriMetagenome_11_FD_203527 | JGI IMG/M metagenome (GOLD analysis project Ga0315909, IMG submission 203527) | Freshwater fungal communities from buoy surface, Lake Erie, Ohio, United States - Buoy 2 MA125 | ecosystem: Environmental > Aquatic > Freshwater > Lake | place: USA: Lake Erie, Ohio...
GATGTGGGGATAGCCCAGCGCGCATACGAGCCACAACTTCACACGCAAGCGATTGCGGACCAGATGGGCCGCGGCAGAAGTGCAATGACATTGCGGTTAATCGTTGAGGGAAAAACCACAGCCGAAATCGTCGATATTTTAATGAGCAGGGCCCCAGGGTCGGAGGCAGCGCTAAACGCATTAAAGAGCGCGCACCGCGATGGTTTCTGGGCGTCTGCCCCAGGAATCAAGCACCGTTTTAAGATTCGATTTAAACCAGGTTGGGAAAACGACCCACAACTTACCCGCGATTATCTTACGGCGCTTATTGATGGCAACTATCGTCAGCGTGTCAGTTGGTTGCTTAAGCCAGAAAATGAAGATTTGCGCTTTGCATTCTTGAATAACCGCGCCCCACGCGGAGCCGCAGATCAAATGGTGGTTACCAACGTTGATGGGACCAGGCTAAATGAGGGTTGGGACATCGTTGAAGGACCAGGTTCTTTTGGAAGAACTGATGAAGTTGATGTCGGTTCTTTGCTTTACGAAGAAGAATCAGGGAAAAATCTTCTAGTTACTTCAAAGACTGTAGTAAATGGCGAAACAGTTATTGATTACCGAGAAGTTTCTGACTATGCCATGTTCGTGGATGACCCAAATCTACCGGCCTCCGATGAACTGAAGCGCCTAATTGATAATTCCGCCGACGAAGGTTACATACCTGACACAGAGGTTTATTTCAAGAGAGCAGAAGTTGACCCTGGGGAAGCAGAATGGATGAAGAAAGTTGGCGACTGGTGGTTTAATCAGGTTGTTGGCAAACGATTCATGCGTCGCTTGGAAAAAAACCCGTTCTGGCGTCAGTACTACTACAAGCACGTAGCAGAAAACATAGACCTTCTTTCACCAGAAGAAGCACAAAAACTCATTTCCAACATTGAAACCGCTGCCGCCAAGGTGGGTATGTCGCCCGCACAGTACGTTGGCGGGGGTCCACTTGCTCGTTTTAAGGCAAAAATTGGTAGTTGGGAAATAAGCATTGGTGACAAACGGTGGAAAGAAATCGAATCAGCGGTGTACGGAAGGGAAGCCCGACTCTTGGATGAAGGCGCGCCAGGCGCAATTGACAAGGTAGACGAAGAGGTGGGCAACTTGATGAACACGCTTGATGACCTTGATGGCGCCAAGGACGAAATAGAAAGCACTATTGCCAAACTTGAAAAAGAGTATGACGACCTCGTGCAGGCCCAAGGGAACACGGGTTTGTTTGCCACGGGACCAGAGGCCGACGATATTAGTGCAAGACTAAAAGAAGCAAGAATCGAAAAAGCAAAACTGGAAGCACAAATCCTAGACACAACCGACGAATTGTTCAATGCCCGTCGCTTCACAACAGCAGCAACCGGAACAGTAGACCAATTAGATGAGTTCGCTGGATACATGGCAACCCAAGACATGAAACGTAAGTTCTATGACGGTGTTGACAAAAATAACTTTGCTGATGCAATGCGTGTTATTGCGCCATTTGGTGCAGCATGGGGCAAGATTCTGAACGACAACGTACGCCTGCTTGTGACTGATCCATCTGCTGCACGCCGCGCGCAAAGAACATTTGTGGCCCTGGAAGAAGCCGACCCCATGAATACGGGGCACGGATTTTTCTACAAGAATCCAATCAACGGACAATTATCGTTTGCGTTCCCGTTGTCCGGAGAAATCTCTTGGCTAGTGACTAAAGCAATTACCGGCGAGGGTACGTACGCCCAACTAACCGCCCCAGTAAAACAGTTGTCGCTTGGCTATTCGTTTATCCCAGCACTTGGCCCCGTTGCAACAATTGCCGCAAACTCCCTGTTTGATTTTATTGGCAACCCATCCTGGACCGATGAAATAACACAGATTTTCATGCCTTACGGTCGCGGCGGTGGAATCAGTGGGGTTATAGGGAGCATGGGGCCTTTTGCTTTTGTTAAGAAAACAGTGGACGCAATCATCGCTAATCCAAACAAAACAAACACCATTTTTGCGACAACGTTTATGGAGACGGTAAGGGCCTACTCAACAACGGGCAAGTATGACCTTTCTACGGACGAAGGGAAAGACCAGTTATTGGAAGATGCTAAGGATGCCGCCCGTGTTTTGACCGCGATGAGGGCCGCGTCACAGTTCATTGGCCCAACCGCTGGCAGTATTGAATTTACTGTTGATACCAAACAGGGCGACATGTACGCCGGAATGTTGGCAAAAGAGTTCTATAAACTCCAGGCAGAAAACTATGACACCGCAGTGGAGAAGTTTGTAGATACCTACGGCGAGGACGTAATACTCTACATGTCCTCAAAGAGTAAGGCCGTTGTCAGGGGCATTGAACCAACGGACCAGTTTGTTGCATGGCAACGAGAAAACCAAGGGTTCTTAAATAGTAATGCAAATGTTGGGTCTTACTTTGCCCCTGGCGGAGACGATTTTTCTTTTGCAGCATGGGACCGAATGATACGAAGCGGCCAATTCAAACGTCAAACAGCGCGAGAAATGATCGACGATGCTCAGTACAAGATTGCGTCTGCCAAGTTCAGGTATGCCCGTTCGAAGGTTGGTTCTTATCCAGACAAAAATCAGAGCGCTTGGTTGCGTGAGTACCGCGAGAAACTAAACGCCGAATACCCAGGCTTCCCAAGGGTTGCGCAATTTATGGTCGGTGAATTTGACGAAGTAATCGATGACCTCAAGAAAGCAGTCCAACACAAATCCGTAAAGAACACGGAAATTGCAAAGGCCATTTCTGAATATCTTGACCGACGCGACCAGGCGCTTCAGTCACTTAAAGACATGGGACTTGCCGGCACCACTCAAAGCATGAGAGCCGAAGCAGCAATACCCACGCGAGCCTGGCTTGCTAGCATTGCGTATGAAATAATCAAAGATGTTCCAGAGTTTGGAAGAATTTTTGACAGAGAATTAGCAGCAGAGGTTGAAAACTGATGGTAGCCATAAGAATTGAAGATTTTTCAGACGAGGTGGGCAGTCCACCATCAGGCGGGCAAGATATTGGTGCTGGTCTTGGCCCCAGTTACCCATACCCAGTACGAAAAGTAGTCATTGATTCAGGCCAACTAGGTGGTGGGCCGGGTTATGACGACTTCTACTTTGGGGATCTTGAAGAAATTCCCGGAACAAGCACCCTTCCGGCACCGTTTACAAAAAATGTCAGGCTTCCATTTTTGCCCAGCATTGGCGCACAACAAACAGGCGTATACGTTGGCCCTGGTCTTGTTGATAAAAACAACAAAATCGTTCGAATGCAATACGATGAAACGAGCGACAGCGAAGTCCGCACCTATTTGTCGCAGTTTGCAACCCCGTCAGAACTTTCTGCTTTCCTCAGAAACCTTGAAGTAAAAGGCTTTTACGAGTATGGCCAACCTGGAAACGGTTATACAAATGCTGATACGGCTGCCGTAAAGATGTTTTTTGTGGCAGCAAACTCTTTTGGTCGAACAGGAGACATTGCTTTACAAATTCTGAACACCTACTACCCCAATGTCAATAGTGGGAGTATGGGCTCTGGCGGGCGCAGAATGCAGTACACCTCTAATGAGGACCTTGCATCAATCTATAGACAGGTAACTCAAGGCAAACTTGGCCGAGCCCCCAAAGATGAAGATGTCCAACGCTTTGTGGAGGCGTACCACGCCATAGAGCGCCAGGCTCAGAGTGGTGGCACGCAAAACCCAATGGCTGCGGAAACATTGGCAGGAACCCAAGTCGAAGAGCGGTACGGCGCAGAAGAGGCAGCCGTAGGATTTACCAACCTTGGCGAAGTAATGAAGACCTTAATTAGGGGGCAATAACCATGATTCTTGGCTGGGAGCAGATCGTTCGTAATCAACTTGGCTCATATGCCTGGTTGCTAGACGACATAGACCGGGACAAGTTTCCCGACACTTTTAAGGTTCTCCAAGATGCGGTTGAGCAGCGCTGGTATGAAAGCAACACGGGCCTTCAGCGTTTTGCTGCCGCAATGCAGGCTACGTCATTCTTTGAACAAATTCAAAACAACAAAGTGGTTCAGCAGATCGAGGATGCCATTGGTGTGGCGGGCCTGCGAGAAGACCGCTTTGGCGCACTCATTGGCAAGATAGTCAATTATGGATTGACGGGGGAAGAACTCAAAAGAGAGGCATACGCTGAAGCGTTTAGGCGCAACAATAACGGGAACTACGTTAACCCAGCGATTGCCGAAAGGATTCGCAACACAACGACCTACAAACAGTACGAGGCCGTTGGTCGTGCCTATTTCTCCAAGGTGCCAGATAGGCAGATTGAAAAAGTTTTAAGCGGCCAGATGACAATCGAAGACCTGAACAGTTCTCAACGCGAAATTGCCAAAGGCAAGTATCAACACCTTTCTTCCATGCTCGATAAGGGTCTTACGATGGAAGAGATCACAGCGTCTTATCGCTCACAGGCAGCCGCGATGCTGGAGGTAGACGAGGCCACAATTGACATGGGAAGTGCCAAGTTTGAGTCGGCGTATTCCTATGGAGAGGCAGGCGCGCCTCAGCGCCTCATGACTGCCGGAGAGTGGGAGCGCATGATTCGCAGCGATAATCGCTATGGCTGGAACAAAACAGAAAACGCAAAGAAGGAAGCACGCCAACTTGGTCAGTCATTGGCCGCAGCGTTTGGTAGGTTGATGTAATGGCTGAGCCACTATTGGATGCGGAAACTGCTGATGACATTCTTTTGTCATGGTTGCAGTACTACAACCTCACTGATGCCGCGCTCCAGGCCGTCATCCAGGATGCTTGGAAACAAAAGAGGATTGAGGACCCAAGTAATCTTGAATCTATTGGCTTCGCCATTAAGGACACCGAGGCTTACAAACAGCGCTTTGCCGGGAACGAGCAGTTGCGCAAGCAGGGCAAGCCAACATACAGCCTGACTCAATACTTGCAATTGGAACGAGATTACAAAACGGCCATGCAGGGTTCTGGTTTACCGGCTGGTTTTTATGATGGACCAGATGATTTTGCCAACTTTATAGGCAACGACATTGCCCCCGCAGAAGTCCTGCGCAGAGTTCGAGATGGCTTTCAGGCGGTTGACCAAGCCAACCCTGAAGTGGTAAACGAAATGAAGCGACTTTATGGCGTTAGCAAGGGTGACCTCGCCGCATACTTTCTTGACCCAAGCATTACCGAAGAACTTCTACTTCGTCGTGCGCGTGCTGCACAGATTGGCTCTGAGGCAACGCGCCAGGCTGGCATGAGCCTTCTCGCGGATACTGCGGAAATGCTTGCTAGGGAGAACATTGACCAGGCTCGTGCAGCACAAGGATTCGCAACCATTGCTGAAGCGCAACAGTTGTTTACTCCAATGTCGGCCGCAGAGGAAATCGTTTCCCAAGAAGAACAGATTGGTGCAATTTTTGGCACGAATGCTGCCGCGGCACAGCGTCTCCGTCAGCGCGCTTCACAACGCGCAGCGGAAGGTCAAGCCGGTGGTGGCTTCGCAGCAGAAGGTGCAACTGTCACCGGACTCTCAAACGCTTGACAGAATAACTATGCACGGGTAAGAATAAACCCGATTCCGTAACGGAAGGAACTCTTGTCGAATCCCCCGCAGACAAGACGTAGTAGGGGTGTACATATCAAACCAAATGCAGCCGAGCCGGAACCTCCAACCGGATCGTGGGCAAAGGAGTGTGAAGCCATATGAGCGAGTCAGAAGACTACTTCGAAGATGAGCAGCCGAATGAGGGAAAGAATCCTCTAAGGAAGCACATCAAACAGTTGGAACAGGAAGTCGCAGAACTCCGTAAGGAGCGAGCGGAAGCCGCAGCAGCCAAGCGTGAACTTGCTTTTGCAAAATCAGGAATTCCTTTGGAAAGCCCAATTGCAAAGTATTTCATCAAAGGTTACGACGGCGATCTTGAACCAGATGCAATTCGACAGGCCGCGCTCGAAGCAGGTTTGATGCAGGCACCCCCCGATAGGTCCTCACAGGAAGCAGCAGCATGGAAGCGTACCGAACAGGTCGCAGCCGGAAGTAATGTTTCCGAACCGCCGGTGGATTTTATTACCCGCATCAATAACGCTAGAAGCCAAGCCGAGGTAGAACAGATTCTCTTAGAGGCATCACAAGCAGAAAATTTTTAACCCTCTAATTCGAAAGAAGAAATCATGGCAGGCGAAACCACCACCTCCTCACTATCCGTAGACCAGACAGCGTTTGACCGCATTGCGTACTTTGCACTGCGTTCCGAACTCCTGTTCGATCAGGCTGCGGATGTTCAACCGACCGCACAGTCAATGCCTGGCTCTGCAGTCACCTTCACCATCTTTGCTGACCTTGCGGCTGCAACCAGCACACTCAACGAAGTAACCGACGTTACCCCTGTTGCTCTCAGCGACAGCCAAGTAACCGTTACTCTTGCTGAGTATGGTAACGCAGTTGTGACCACAGCCAAGTTGCGTGGCACCTCGTTCCTCAACGTTGACACCTCCGCTGCAAACATCGTTGGTTACAACGCTGGCGATTCAATCGACCAGGTTGTCCGCGAAGTTCTTGCCGGTGGCTCGAACGTTGTATACGGAAGCGGTGGCTCAACCACCCCTTCAGCCCGCACCTCGGTTCAGCCAGAAGACGTCATCTCTGCAGATGATGTTCGCAAGGTTGTTGCTCAGTTGCGTGGAGCAAATGTTGCCACCTTCAATGGTGCATACATGGGCTACATCCACCCAGACGTTTCCTACGACTTCCGTGGCGCAAACGGTGCAGCAAACTGGCGTGACCCACACACCTATGTCGACACAGCCAATCTCTACAACGGAGAAATTGGTCAGTTCGAGTCGGTGCGTTTCATCGAAACCCCCCGCGCAAAGGTGTTCACCAACGCATCGGACGGCTCCGGTTCAACCGGAACGGTCGACGTGTACTGCACGCACATCATGGGTCGTCAGGCTCTTGCTAAGGCGTACAGCGTCACCGATGGAAATGGCCCAGCGCCGAAGATCGTTCGCGGCAACGTGACCGACCTCCTCATGCGTCTGCAGCCAATGGGTTGGTACTGGCTCGGTGGATACGGTCGCTTCCGTGAGGCAAGCCTCCGCCGCATCGAATCAGCATCGAGCATCGGCACAAACTCGTAATCATCGAGTTGAGCATGGCCCCCTGCTTCGGCGGGGGGCCTTTGCTATTCTTGGGCCATGCCGTTTTTTGAACCACCCACAGATGATTTTGTTGTATACGGTTCTACCCAAGACGAAGTTGCAGAGGTGTTGTTTTCTAAGATTCCGGCAGGCCCGCGGGGTCGCAACATCTATAAGTTGAAAACTGGTGTGTATACAGATAATCAACCACCATCTTTGAGCGATGTTGAGATTACCTACTATGGGGGCCACATAATTCCTATTACGGATGCAGAAGCAGCAGACCTGACAGAGGCAGGATACGGAGATTACATTTCATGATTAAACACCAAGAGACACACCCCAACCTTGATGTTGAAGGATGTTTTGGTTGTAGGGTGGCACACGTTAGGACCGGGCCTAACCCAACCACTTCAGGTGGTAAACGTGCCGCGGAAATTAACGCAACAGAATCACGCTGGCAGAAAGACATGCCAGCATACAAACGTCTCCGTGCTGACGGTCTGCAACCAAAACGTATTGACGGGTGCGCCAACATTGAGAAGAAAGCCAAGGAGCCATGGCAAGTGGAGACGGGTCTAGTCTAAAGACCATCTGGATACAGGGGCCCAACGAGGGCCACTATGGGTACGGCAATATGAACTTGTCGTTACAGCGTCATTTACCCAAAACGGTAGCGCTACACCCACACTCCACCATTTCAGTTACCTGCTTACAACCAGACATGGTGAAGGGGTGGTACGCAGGGCAGAAGCGGGTCCTGTTTACTATGTGGGAAACAAGTGAACTACCACCACAGTTCTATGAGTACTTACCGCAGTACGACCAGATTGTTGTACCGTGCAACCATAATAAAGAGTTGTTTGGTCGTTACCATAAGAATGTCGTTGTCTGTCCGCTGGGTGTTGACATGTCTATTTGGAAGCCTTGTGCCGTACCGCAAAATGACAAGTATCGGTTTGTGGCTGGCGGGTCATCTTGGCAACGAAAAGGCTTGGACTTGGTTGTTGCCGCGTTCAATAAGTTAGGTTTGCCTAACGCGGAACTTGTTTTAAAAACGACACCTGAGATACGGGGTGAGCAACCAGAACTTAGGAATCCCAGTATCCGTGTTGTGGACACTTGGCTTTCGGTAGCACAGGAGTATGACCTGTATGCTACCGCGGATTGTTTTGTGGCTGCGTCTCGCGGGGAAGGCTTTGGCCTAATGCCCTTGCAGACAATAGCCATGGGTATCCCCACAATCATGACAGATATGACTGGGCACAAAGAGTTTGCCCACCTAGCCAGCACACTTGTTTCGGCACCACCCAAGCCTGCGGTTCATAAGACGAAGTGGAATGTTGGCAATTGGTATGAAGCCGACATTGATGACCTATGTGCGGCGATGCTCGACCAATATCAAAACAAAGAGTCATACAGAACAACTGCTATTTCTAGGGCTTCAGAAGTTTCTGCATTTTCCTGGAATAAAGCAACCCAAAAACTTGTTAAACTCTGTGGCTCCGGAGGGATACTAACCGAACTGGATTGGGTTCCGGCGGATCAGGCTTTGGTCGAGATTACGGTTAATCGCAAGGTGGAGGCCGACATAGGCCGACACCGCATCCGTTTAGCCAAAGGTGAAACAGCCATGGTAGCAATACCCGTCCGTGATACTCTTCGAGATGCTGGTTATTTAGGGGTTTGACATGGCTTATACAAAACCACAGTTGCGTGAAAGCATTAAGAACAGAATCTTGGCTGGCTCCAAAGGTGGACGGCCAGGGCAATGGTCTGCCCGCAAAGCACAGATGCTTGCACTTCAATACAAGAAGGCTGGCGGTGGGTACTCTGGCTCAAGAACCGGCAAGCAGAAATCTCTCTCTAAATGGACTAAAGAGGATTGGGGCACTAAGTCAGGCAAGCCAAGCACCCAAGGTCCAAAAGCAACCGGCGAGCGCTACCTGCCCAAGAAGGCAAGAGAGGCATTGTCGGCCAAAGAGTATGCCGCAACCTCTAAGGCAAAACGGGAGGGCACTCGTCAGGGCAAGCAGTTTGTGGCGCAACCCAAAAGCATTGCTAAGAAAACCGCGAGGTATAGATGAACAAGAAAGACCCACGTTTGGCTAGGGCTGGTGTGTCGGGCTATAACAAGCCCAAGCGCACCCCAAGCCATCCCACCAAGTCTCACGTTGTTGTGGCCAAAGAGGGCAGCCAGATTAAGACGATCCGGTTTGGTCAGCAGGGGGTCACCGGGGACCGCCAGCCAACCGCCCGCCAACGCTCCTTTAAGGCTCGCCACGCAAAAAACATTGCTAAAGGGAAAATGAGCGCTGCGTACTGGGCCGATAAGGTAAAGTGGTGACACGTTTAAGACAGGGGTTATTATGCCAATGGTAGGTAAAAAAGAGTTTCCATACACCAAGGCTGGTATGAAGGCTGCTGCTGCGGAGAAGAAAAAGATGATGGCCAAGAAGATGGCTGCCAAGAAGAAGGTGAAGTGATGTCTTCTAAAGGCGAAATGTACGGTAGTAAAAAAGCCAAGATGAAACATGAGAAGATGGAAGGCGCTAAAGAGCGCATGATGGAGTATGGAAAGAAGGCAGCCAAGAAGAAGGTTGCCGCTAAGAGAAAGAAGATGAAGTAATGGCAAGAGGTATGTCAAACAAAGATGGTATGTCGGGTGGACTCCCACTCGGTGCCGTCCGTGGTCGCCGTTCCAGTGGCCCGATCTCAGCAGCCGCAGCAATTAAAATAGCGCAGTCTGCTGCTGAGTTAGCAAAGATGGGTTTCAAGGTTGTACCCATCCCTGGGAAAAAGAAAAAGTAGTCGTGGCACGGCAACGAGCAGGAGTTGAAGGCAACACGGGCACACCAAAGCGTGACCGCACCAAGCCAGCACCAACACCAGTACAGAAACCTAACCCAGGTAGTTTTCTTCAACCAGTTAAAAAACTGAAGCCGAAGCCAAAGCCAAGCCCAGGTGGTTTTAACCAAGCGCTACCAAAACCAAAGCCAAAGCCTGTTAAGCCTGAGCCGAAGACAAAGCCGCGGATGCCGAAGCCGAAGCCGAAGCCAAAGCCAAAGCCACCAACCAAACTTCCTATAACGAGGTAATTATCATGGCACCGATTAAGAAACAGCCAATGCCGAAGAAGCCGAAGCCTAGTTCACCTGGGCGAATGTTCCCTGGTGGACCAAGCGGTCCAGTTAAGAAAAAGCCCGTTGCCCCAGGTGAAAAGCGGTACACAATCATGCCTGTGAAGCCGAGGAAAAAGAAGTAAGAAAAGCAATGAGGGCAAAAGAATCAAAGACAGCAAAACGTAAGCGTACTAAAATTACGGAACCCGATCCTTACGGCACAAAAACAACCGTTAGAAACGCCAACGGCGACATCATTCGAATCACATACAAACCAAGGTGACCAAAATGCCAGCAGCAAAAAGCCAGCGCCAAGAAAAATGGCAGCACAAAAAGTTACAACACAAATGCGCCAACCAGTAACGGGCGGTGCTTCGCAATGGAAGAAGGACCTAGAGAAGCGCCTTCGCTCCACCTACCCTGGTCGCCGCAAGGACATTGTTCAATACAAGCGCGCCGACTGGGTGCGTAGCCAACTTGATGTTGTATCTGAAAGTGATTACTGGAACAAGCCAGGCGTAATCCCGTTTTCACGCAAAATCCTTAATGACGTTTACACTCAGGTGAGCAAGCGAGCAGATGAGGCACGCTGGGAGCCGGGAAAGAAAAAGAAAAAGTAGATGGCTGTACCGGCAACACAGAATCTAGTCATCACCCGTGGAGACACCGAGACAGTAGGTGTCACAGTAACCACAGATGGCACAACACCAGTGAACATCACTGGCAGGACCTATGCTGCCCAGATACGATCCAACGCTGACGCCACAACCATTGCCGCAACGTATACATGCTCTGTGACGAGCGGCGCAAACGGGACGCTCACATGCACCCTTACTGCCGCTGACTCGGCGCTTCTTACCCCTGGCTATTACCAATGGGACTTGCAAGAAAACGCATCTGGTGTTATCTCAACAATTCTTGCTGGCACCGTAGAGGTTCGTGCTGACGTTACGAGGCTCTAATGGCCTCAACGGATGTAACAATCAAAACCACGTTGGCGGCTATTGATGTCGACCAAGAAGAATACACTTACATCGTTTCACGAGTCGAAGAGACTGTCGGACTGGGCACGGGAACTGTGGTTACCATCGTTTCCACAGACCAAACAGGACCGCAAGGTGCAACGGGCGCAACGGGCGCAACCGGCCCCACTGGGCCAACAGGTGCGACTGGTTCCACTGGACCAACTGGTCCTACTGGGAGTACCGGCACTACAGGCGCTACTGGTCCTACTGGCGCT
>Ga0315909_10008193_pt1 | contig 11493 bp, 12 predicted proteins | sample LakEriMetagenome_11_FD_203527 | JGI IMG/M metagenome (GOLD analysis project Ga0315909, IMG submission 203527) | Freshwater fungal communities from buoy surface, Lake Erie, Ohio, United States - Buoy 2 MA125 | ecosystem: Environmental > Aquatic > Freshwater > Lake | place: USA: Lake Erie, Ohio...
GGCCACCTGCCCAACGTGTTCGTGCGCTCGATGCTCTCTCGCTGCGCTTGCTTGAACGCACACACGTCGTTCCCGGTGAAGCCGAGGTCTCGGCCCACTTCGCCAGCACGTTTCGACGGGTCAGATTGCGGGAGGGTGACAACTTCGTCCCCCGCGAGTCGAATGCGGGAGGCGTCGATGTTCAGCGCACCTGTCCCCCACCGGAGGACATTGGCGGCAACGGTGCCTGCTTCGCGGGCGCAGGGCTTGCGGAGGACGTGGATCACCCTCATGACAGGGGCTTCCTTCCGACGACGACGGGTTCCCAAGAGGGCTTGAGGGCCGTCCCCCACCCTTCCCACCGTTGGGCGGCGTCAGTCTCAGGGACGAAGGGTCCGTACTCGTCAGTAAGCCCCGTGACGGCCCCGCCGTTGCTGCCTCCCACAGCGAGAACTTCGCGGGAAGGCAGTGCGCCTTTACCGCGCTTCTTGGGGTCACCCTTGGTGCTGCCTTGGGGTGTGCCCCGTGCGGCCTTGTCGATAGCAGATGGCACGGAGAGCGACTTCGGGAACCCGGACCCGTAGGACCAGGTCTCCAACCCTACGTCGGTGAACCCGACCGTCCGCATCGTCGCAGCCAGGTGGTGGAACGTCCGGGTTCCGCCGAACGCCTTGACCACCCCTCCGGGTCGGAGGATCCGAAAGGCCTCCGTCAACCAGGGACGGTGCCACTCCCGCTGGGCGGCCCCGTCCCCGAGGTCGTCGAACTCCTTGCCCATGAACCGCAGGCCGTACGGCGGATCGGAGACGACCGACCCCACCGACCCGTCGGGCATCTCGGCCATGCGGGCGACGCAGTCGCCGAGGAGGAGGTTGATCTTCACGGTCACAGCCCCAGGAAGTCGTTGAGGTCGACCTCGGATTCCTCGTCCGAGGTCGGCACGTGATCCGACTCGATGCGCGCCGCGTCCCACGCCGCGACGGCGGTGTTCCAGTGGCGAACTCGGGCGTCGGCGATCTCGAGGTACTCCGCCTCCCGCTCGATGCCGATGCCGTCGTGCCCCGTCTCGAGGCAGGCGATCAGTGTCGTCCCACTGCCCACGAACGGGTCGAGGATGGGTCCCCGGTCCGACGGCACGGTGCGGAGGAGGCGGGCCATCAGCGCCTTCGGCTTCGGGGTCGGGTGGGTGTTCCGCCGCCGGGTGATGCGGTTGAACCCGAGGTCGCCCGCGCCTCCGTACTCCGCCTCGTCGCCGGCACCCTCATCCTCGGCGGCGGCCAGGGCGCCCTGCGCCCCCCCGCTGGGGGCGAACGACTTCTCCGGGAGGTGGGCGAGGCCTGCCTCCCGCTCCGCCGTGGACGCCTTCGGGACGTAGTGGACGTGCCCCGCGTCGCGGACCCACAGGATGCAGTCCCGCACCTCGAACCCGGCGTCCTCGACGCGGCACGCGCCGACGTGTCCCGTCGGGCGGTGCTCGGGTGCGGCGACGAACAGGTGCCCGCCGGGACGGAGGGTGCGGAGGAGGTTCTTCGCCTGGTCGGGGGTCGGTTCGCCCCGGACGATGGCGGCGTGGTGGTGGTCGGACGGCAGCCCGGACAGGTCGCACCCGTCGAGGTCGGGCACCGTGAGGCAGTCCCCGCCGTCGACCGTGACCATGCGGCGCAGGTACGCGACGAGTTCGTCGGGCAGGGCATCGGACCCGTCGCCGACGAGGTTCAGGAAGAACTGGCTGCCGGGACGGTTGTCGGGGTCCTGGCCGTCGATGTCGGCGACGGCACACGACGGGTGGCACGCGTCGGGCCTGCACGTCGGGGTGTGCTGCACGACGAGGTTCGCCGGCCACCGTCCGGACGGGCGGTACGCGGACAGGTCGGTGACGACCTGCGTCCCGTGGACGTAGGTGCCGCTCGTGATGTTCGTCGACACGGGCTTGTCCCACGCCTTCTGGTACCCGTCGGTCGCGGCGATGCGGGTCGCCTCGATGTGGATGGGCCCGGTGCCGTACTTCAGGGCGTTCTCTGCGATGCTTCCGCCGGCGATGGGCTTGCGGGCCATCGTGATGGCGACGAGGGCGGACCTGGACATCGGGATCACTTCTCCGGGTTCGGGGACCAGTGGGCGCGGCACCGTGCCTCGTACGCATCGGTGGCACCGACGAGGACCACGTCGTCCGATGCGACTACCCGCTGCGACCGGGATGCGTCCCCCCCACACACGGTGCAGACGGCGTGGACCTTGGTGACGTCCTCGGCCTCGGCCATCAGGGCGGGCACGGGGCCGAACGGCACGCCCCGGTAGTCCAGGTCCAGCCCCGCGACGATGACCCGCACGCCCGACGATGCGAGGTCGCGGACGACGTCGACGATGCCCGTGTCGAAGAACTGGGCCTCGTCGACCCCGACGACCTGTGCCCCGGCGCACGCGGCGGCCACGGCGGCGGAGTCCGGCACGGGGACGGCGCGGAACGTGGCCCCGGCGTGAGAAGCGACGTCGGTCGCGTGGTACCGGTCGTCGATCGCGGGCTTGACGCACACGACGCGCTGCTTGGCGATCTCCGCCCGACGGAGACGCCTGACGAGTTCCTCCGTCTTGCCGCCGAACATCCCGCCGACGACGACCTCCACACGACCGGACACGGGCACCCCCACCGACGGACACCCTACCCGGGCTTCGTCCCGACGATGAACGGTTCCCAGGCGGGCTTCAGTTGTGTACCCCACCCTGACCACCCGACTTCCGACAGCGACATAGACTTCGGAAACCCGGACCCGTAACTCCACGCCTCCAGGCCCACGTCGACGAACCCAGCGTCGTCGAACGCTGCCGCCATCCGGTGGTACACGCGCGACCCGCCGAACGCGAGGATGCGACCCCCGGGCACGAGGACCCTGAAGCACTCGCGGAGCCACCCCGCGTGCCACTTCTGCATGGTGTTCAGGTGCGCGGACATGCCCCCGCCCGTGAGGTGGTCAGGCAAGCCCTCGTTCTCGGGGTTCTTGCGCTTGCCGATGGGCTTCCAATGGTCATGCGGCTGTTGGCAGGCACACTTCTTCGCGCCGCGCAGCCTGCCGCCACACACGGCACAGGTCGGGTTCGCCATGCCGTGCTTGCTCGTCGCGGAGAACGACGGCCATGCCGTGAACCGTTCACCAATGCCGGGTTTCGCAAACCCACCCCCGGCTTGCCATCCCGCACCTACACCATCGCCCATGAACTCCAACCCGTACGGGGGGTCGCACACGATCGACCCCACCGACCCTTCGGGCATCGCAGACATCCGGGCGACGCAGTCGCCGAGGAGGAGGTTGAGCTTCACGACCCGCCTCCGCCGAACTGCTTGAAGAAGCGGGAGGCACCGCCCCCAAAGTCGCCATAGTGGTTACCTTCTTGACGACGACCGAAAAGGTTACCCTCATGCTCCTCACCGGACGGCCTTGATTTAGAACTCCACGAACCTGTCGGCCCGCTCTGCTCATCCAACGCCGCGACGGGACAGCCGGGCTCGCAGGTCCACGCGGCGACAGTCTCGTTGCCGTCCGCGTTGCGGTAGCCGGGGTGATCGTGACTTTGGATTCCCACCACCGCCCAGGAATGGGTCTTGTGATGGGCCTTGTGTGCCGTGGCCCCCACGACCCGGACCTCCTTCGTCCCCTCGCGCCGGCACCCGTCGAGGTGTTGTAGGACGAGGTTGGCAGGCCACCGCCCATCCGCCTCGGAGGTGAAGGCGACGCGGGAGGCGTCGATGTTTAGCGCGCCCACCCCATGACGGAGGACGTTGGCGGCAACGGTGCCCGCTTCGCGGGAGCAGGGCTTCCTGAGGACGTGGACGACCTTCATTCGGGCTTCCTCCCCACGATGAACGGCTCCCAGGCGGGCTTCAGTGCGGTTCCCCACCCGTCCCACTGCTTCGCAACGTCGGTCGTGACCGTGTGTGCCTTGGACTGACTGACGAACCCGTCGGCGGCCTCGGCGAACCGACCGTTGAGGTTGCCCATCCCGTGCCTGACGATGTTCCGGCTACGCCCCTCCGTCAGAAGTCGATCGGCGTAGACGGCGATGTTGTGCGACTTCGGAAACCCGGACCCGTAGGACCACGCCTCCAGGCCCACGTCGACGAACCCGGCGTCGTCGAACGCCGCCGCCATCCGGTGGTACACGCGCGACCCGCCGAACGCGAGGATGCGACCTCCGGGCACGAGAACCCGGAAGCACTCGCGGAGCCACCCCGCGTGCCACGCCTGGACCTCGTTCGACCTGCCCGCGAACCCCGACAGGTCCGGGAGCTTCGAGCACCGACCGGCGTAGTTGCCGTTGTAGGCTGCGACGCGGGCGATGTCCGCCTCGCTCGTCGGGTTCATCAGGTTGCGGGTGAGCTTGTCCCACTCCTTGCCCATGAATTCCAACCCATAAGGGGGGTCACATACGACCGCACCCACCGATCCCTCGGGAATGGATTCCATCACCTCGACGCAGTCGCCGTGTCGGAGGGTCAACATCATCGCCGCACCAGCCTCGCCGCCCACCCGACCCGTCGGACGTCGACGGTGTCCACGGTGGCTACCTCGAGGGTGTACGCGATGGGGGCCAGGTCCCGACCCAGCTTCGTCGCCAGGGCACGGGCAGCCGTGTCCACGAACGCGAACCCGGGCTGCGTCCCGTTCGGACCCGACAGGTTCACGGACCACTCGGCGTGGGCGAGCACCTCGACGCGGTGGTCCGGCACTCCGTGGGACGCCGTGACGTCGAACCCGTCGCCCCGCATGTGGGCCTCGACCATCGTGGCGATGGTGCGGGTCGCGGACCGGCGGCCCTGCGACGTGGACAGGAACCGCCACGCCGCCGCACCCCGGTCCTCGGCGGACATCGTCGCCAGGGCCGCGCCCGTCGGTTCCGCGACCGTCCGCAGGGCAGGCACCCGACCCCGTTCGTACCCGGCGGGGTCGGGCACCAGGTCGCGGCGCAGCACGTCGATCGGCAGGTCCCCTGCGCGGGTGACCCCGGCCAGCGCGGGCATCAGTTCGACCCGGACGTCCTCGGGGATGTGGGCGAGTGCCCGTGTCCAGTCGCCGGTCTCGGCGGCGTCGGCCAGTTGCCGTGCGGCCTCTGCCTCGAGGCGATCGGCCTCCTCGGACACCTGGGACGCCGCATCGCCCAGCATGACCCCGATGGCGGCGGGGTCCCGGGCGTCGGTGTCCACGGGGACGGCGGGGGTCGCACCGCGCGGCATCGGGCCGAACCGCAGTTGCGGGATGTCGCCGTCGAACAGGGCGCGTTCGGACAGTGCGGACTCGTACGTCGGGTTCAGGCGGGGCAGCCCCCTGTCGCCGGGCGGCGGGACGACGATGTCCCGCAGACGGAGGTGCAGGTCGTGGCCGCCGACGGCGACGAGGGTCGTCAGTTCGGCGACGACCTGTTCCTCGGTGAGTTGACCCGACCGGGCGCGGTCGATGATGTCGGCGACCTCGGGGAGGGCCGCCGTCACGGCGTCGGTCGCCCGGCGCAGGGCCTCGTCGGTCTCTGCGTCGTAGACGGGGTTCACTCGTCCCCCCCGAACAGGTCGAACACGGTGGAACCCTCCTCGACGGGTGCGTCGGGTTGCGGGGCAGGGTGTTCCTGGACCCGGTTGATGGCGAGGTTCAGGTAGTCGGGGTTCAGGTCGATCCCGACGTAGTTGCGACCTTCCTGGAGTGCGACCATGCCCGTGGTCGCGGACCCGCTGAACGGGTCGAGGACGGTGGCCGGGACCCGGCGGGCGTCCACGCAGTCGCAGGTGGGTTCCCAGTCACCGGACCACGTCCGCACGGTTGCCAGGACGTTCCCCCCGCCACCGGACGGGTCCTTGGTGCGGGTCCCCCCGTCACCACGCCCGGGGTAGCCTCCGGTGGACACGTCTCTCGGGGCCGCGGACGATGTCAGGACCTTCCGATTCCACGGGGCACCGCAGTCGGAACACACGCCGTGCGCCGAGGTTCCGGCGAGGATCATCGGGCGGACGAGTTCGGGGGGCCACACGGCGAAGTGGGCGCCTGAGTAGGGGCGCGGGTTCACGTTCCACACGCTGCGCTTGTTGCGGGTATGACCCCCCGTGAACATCCCGCCGTCGCTGTGCTTCACGCCTTCGACGTACTTCGACCCGCCGATACGATCATTCCGTTCGCGGTCTGCCTGCACCGAAGGCTCCTTCACCGCGTCGGCGTCGTAGAAGTACCGGCCCCCGCTGTCGGGGTGGGCGAACAGGAAGACGTACTCGTGTGCCTTCGTGCAGCGGTCGGTGATACTCTCGGGCATGGGGTTCGACTTCGACCAGATGATGTCCTGTCGGAGGTACCACCCGTCCGCCTGGAGGGCGAACGCCACGCGCCACGGGATGCCCACGAGATCCTTGGGCTTGAGCCCCGGCGGAGGCTTTCTTGCCGGTAAAGCGGTAACTGCCTGCCCGGGGTTGCGGCCAACTGAACTGTTAGAGCCCTGTCGCCCGGTCATACATCCAGCAGAGTAGGAGTCCCCCAGGTTGACCCACAGCGTCCCATCGGGACGAAGGACGCGCTTGATCTCGCGGAACACCTCGACCAGCGCCGCGACGAACTCCTCCGGGCTGTCCTCCAACCCGATCTGCCCGTCCCCGGTCCCGTAGTCGCGAAGCCCCCAGTAGGGGGGCGAGGTGCAGACCGTGTGGACGGACGCTTCGGGGAGCGTGCGAAGCGTCTCCCGAACGTCCTGGCCGTAGTAGAGCGTGGCCGTGGGGCGGTCGTCCCCGATGCCGGGCTTCAGTGTGACGGAATTCATCCGGCATCTCCGAACAGATCGAACACGGTGGAACCATCTTCGACGGGTGCGTTGGGTTGGGGGGCAGGGTGTTCCTGGACCCGGTTGACGGCAAGGTTCAGGTAGTCCTCATTGAGGTCGATCCCGACGTAGTTGCGGCCCTCCTGTAGGGCGACCATCCCCGTCGTCCCCGAACCACTGAATGGGTCGAGGACGGTGCCGCCCACGGGGCACCCTGCCCTTACCATTGGACGAACCAGGTCTGGGGGCCATACGGCGAAGTGTGCCCCTGAATAGGGACGGGGGTTCACATTCCACACGCTACGCTTGTTGCGAGTTTCGTGCCCTCCGAACACCCGCCCGTAGTGGTTCCCCGCACTGGTGTCCGTGCCTTGTCCGGTGGACAAGGCAACTTCCCGCGCGCCGCGATACCCATGCTCCGATTGAGCCTGCTCGTATTCCTTGCGTCCGAATCGGCGTGGCGGTTGCACGACGGCAACGGGTTCCTTCACCGCGTCGAAGTCGTAGAAGTACTTGCCGCCGCTGTCCGGGTGGGAAAGTAGAAACACATACTCGTGTGATTTGGTGCAGCGGTCGGTGACACCCTCAGGCATACACGAGCCCTTCGACCAGATGATGTCCTGTCGGAGGTACCACCCGTCCGCCTGGAGGGCGAACGCCACGCGCCACGGGATGCCCACGAGGTCCTTGGGTTTGAGCCCTTGCGGGACGCCCACGGCACTCTTGATGCTCCCCTTTGATGAGGATTGTTTACTACCCGCGATGTTACTCGGGGAGTTCGGGCTGTACCCGCCACCCCCAGCGTAAGAGTCCCCCAGGTTGACCCACAGCGTCCCATCGGGACGAAGGACGCGCTTGACCTCGCGGAACACCTCGACCAGCGCCGCGACGAACTCATCGGGTGTAGGCTCCAACCCAATCTGTCCGTCCTTCCCATAGTCCCGAAGGCCGAAGTAGGGGGGCGAGGTGCAGACCGTGTGGACGGACGCTTCGGGCAGCGTGCGGAGCGTCTCGCGGACGTCCTGGCCGTAGTAGAGCGTGGCGGTCGGTCGGCTGTCCCCGATGCCGGGCTTCAGTGTGACGGGGTTCACGGTTTCCTCCCCATGGTGACCCTACCCCCGACGGGCACGACGACGGTCCCCTTGGCCGGGGGCGCACGGTCGGCGGGGATGGCCCACGGGTCGGCGGCCGGTGGGGGTGTCGGTGCGGGCCTGTGCGGCGGTGCGGTGCCGTCGGCCATCACCCCGCCGGACGGCATGGGGATGTTCCGCATCGGGGGGCGGGCACCCGGCGGCGGGGCGGGCGGGGGACGGAACCCGGTCGGTGCCGCTGGGGCGGGTGCGACGGGTGCGGGCACCGTCGCCTGCGGAGGTGTGGCACCGCCGTTCTCGAGGTCGGCCTCTGCCTGCTGGATGTGGCGGCACGGGTTCGCACGGGCGAACCGGAACGCGGGGCACGAGCACGCCCAGGCCCCGTCGTCGTTCAGGGTGACGTCGTAGTCCCCCGACTGCCCCCGCACCGTGACGCGCAGGACGATGCCGTCCCCCGCGTCGACCGGCGTGGGCGTGGGTTCGGGGGCGGGCGTGGGTTCGGGCAGGGGGTTCTCGGCGGGGTACGACATCCCCTGGCCGGCGGCGACGCGGGACGCCTCGATGGCGACCTCCGCGTCGGTCGGCACGGACCAGTCCCCCCGCCGCTCGGAGATCTCGAGGGCGATGGCCTCCTTCAGGGCGGACCGGAAGTCCAGGTGCGCGATGTCCCGGTAGCGGGGGTCACGCGGGTCGGCGAAGTTCGGGTTGTTCAGGAGGCGGTCCTCCTGCGTGGACACGCGGCGGAACCACGTGGACCCGTTGGCGGCGGACCGCCCGCACTCGGCGTTCATGCACACGCGGCAGAACGTCTCGGAGAACTGGTTGGGGGACATCCCCGCGGCGGGGTCGAAGCACTCGCCCCAGTAGTCGGCCTGGCTCATCGGGGCCTCCGCGCCTTCGATCGACGCATGAACGGGGGCGCGACCCCGTTCGCGCCGGGGGTCGTGCGGGGGGTCCCGTCGACGACGACGTGGGGGCACGTCGGGCACTTCGCCGGGTCCATCCGCAGCAGGCCGCACTCCCGCCGCCACGTCGCGTACCGGGCCATGGCGTCGTCGCCGTACACGGCGCGGACGGTCTGGGGGTCCTCGTCCGTGTAGGCCGGGGCGGGTGGCCACGCGTCGGCGTGGCGACAGTCGAGGGTGTGTCCGTCGGCGGAGATGGGCTTCACCGGATCCGTCCCGCCGACTCCTGGAGTTCGGCCTCGTCGAGTGTGGGGAGTGCTGACATGGGGCCGGTGACGTGGCCTTCGACCATCCGCACCCACGCCTCGAGTACCGCCACGCGGCGGCGCAGGTCGCGCACCTCGTCGTCGGTGGGGGTGGGGGCCTCGTCGTCATCCAGGGGGACGCCGGACCGTGCGATCTCGGCGGCCAGGAACGGGGGCAGGTCGGTCTTCGTGGTCACGGTTCGCCCCGGCGGTTCATGAGCACCGCGAACTCGTTCGGGTTGACCCGGACGGCCGGGTCGTACCACAGGACGGTGCCACGGTCGTCGACGATGCGGAGGGGGTTCACCCCGCGACCGTTGCACTCGACGATGACCCTGGCGATGCGGTTCGCGAGCTTCATCGACAGGGTGGCGGACCGGACCGTGTGGACGTACACCTCGCCCGCCCCGACGGACGTCATGGGGGCAGGCGGGGGCGGTGCGGGCACGGTGGACGGGGGCGGTGCGGGCACGGTGGGCGGGGGGACGGGGTCCACCGGGGACGGTGCGGGGGACGGCGCGGGGGACGGTGCGAGTGCCTGTTCGACGGGTGCCACCGTGCCGCCCCGTGCCGCGACGAGGGCGGCGACGACGTGGGCGATCTCGGGGGCGGGCTTCTTCTTGCCGTACTCCATCTCCGTGATGTTCCACGGGACGGTCCAGTCGTACCCGGCCTCGATGTCGCACGTCAGGGGGACGCGCCAGGGCATCTTCTCGATGACCTTGCGGAGCATCGTGTGCTTGATGACGGGGAGGGCCTCGGAGACGATGTCCTCGTCGATCTCGAACACGAGTTCGTCGTGGATGGTGATGATCATGCGGACGCGGTCGAGCCACCCGCGGCGCTTGCACTCGACGTAGATGAGGCCCATCGCGAACTTCATGATGTCCGCGCCTGAGCCCTGGACTGGACCGTTCACGGCGTTGCGCTCTGCCTTGGCGCGGAACCCGTCGTCGGCGTGGTCGATGTCGGGCAGGGGGTACCGGCGGTTGAACGCGGTGAGGACGTGCTTCGTCCTCCGGGCGAGTTCGTGCTGCTGCTTCCACCAGGCGAACAGGGTGTTGTAGGTCTTGTCGAACTGGCGCTTGATGCGCCACCCCTCCTCCTTCGAGCAGTTCGTGGCGCGCATGACGGCCGCACCGCCGCCGCCGTAGCACAGCCCGAAGTTGACGCCCTTGGCCTCCTTGCGGCGCTGCTTGAACATCTCCTTGTCGGCCTTGATGCCCTCGCCGTACACCGCCAGGGCGGTCAGCGTGTGGAGGTCCCCGATCTTGTCCGACCCGCAGTTGGGGCAGAACGGGGGCGGCGGGTCGGGAGGGGGCGGCACGGTGGCCCCACGGTCGAACTCGTGGTCGCACCCGCTACACCTGAAGAACTCGCGAACCCACAGGGGTTCGCCCGACAGGTTCGTGACGACGCGCAACTCCTCGCCCGAGTAGTCGATGGCGAACAGGATGCGCCCCTTCGGGACGCGGATGCACTCGCGCAGGCGGGTCGAGCACTCGGGGCGGCGGGGGTCGTACCCGGCGGGGATGGACTGGAGGTTCCACGGGATGGTGCCGGTGAACCCGGCCTTGCCCTCGCGGCCGGGGGTCGAGAACCGCCCGGTGTCGACCTTGAACGCCTCGAAGTTGACCCGGATGCGGGAGTCGGGCGACCGCGACGGGTCGGTGTACTCGTACAGCGGCATCAGGTTCGACGCGATGGCCTTGGCGACCTCGCGGAACCGCTTGACCTTCCCGATGAACGGGAAGTCGTCGCCCGCGTCCTCGATGACGCGGTCGAGTTCGTCGGCGGACGTCTGGATCTGCTTCGACTTCTCCGTGGCCTTCAGCCCCGACACCCCGAGTTCCCGGAGCAGCAGGCCGAGTTCCTCCGGCTTCAGTACGTCGTACGACACGGGGAAGTCCACGTCCTCGGGGACCTTCTTGTCGGTGATCCCGGGGACGCGCTTGCGGATGGTCTTGACGCGCACCCCACCCTTGCTGTCCTGTTCCAGCGGGTCCACCTTCCGCTGGATGGCGGCCGTGCGGGCGGTGTCCACCCGTTCCATGATGCCGGGGACGACGACGTCGGTGTCGAACCGGAGTTGCGGGTCGGAGTCGAGGATCTTGAAGTAGCCCGGGGTGATGTCGCGCCCCAGGGCCTTGGACGCCTCGACGTACACGTCGCGCAGGGCGGGGAACCACTCGCGCTGTCCGAGGCGGATGAGTTCGGCCACCTTGTCCCGGTCGATCGGGATGCGGAGCCGCTCCATCCACCGGGTCGCGGCGACGCACAGCTTCTCGATGCGGTACAGGGGCAACTGCGACGGGAGGCCGTCGCGGGGCTCGATCGCCGCCGCGATGATCTTCTTCTTCAGGCGGTACGTGCAGATGGCGTCCGAGCAGGCGTACCACAGCGCAGGCCCCCAGTCCGGGTCCAGGA
>Ga0315909_10008195_pt1 | contig 11492 bp, 5 predicted proteins | sample LakEriMetagenome_11_FD_203527 | JGI IMG/M metagenome (GOLD analysis project Ga0315909, IMG submission 203527) | Freshwater fungal communities from buoy surface, Lake Erie, Ohio, United States - Buoy 2 MA125 | ecosystem: Environmental > Aquatic > Freshwater > Lake | place: USA: Lake Erie, Ohio...
CCTCCTGTTCCGCTTGTACCAGAAGTTCCAGCTGTTCCACCACTTCCGCTTGTACCAGAAGTTCCCGATGTACCACCACTTCCGCTTGTACCAGAAGTTCCAGATGTACCACTACTACCAGCAGTACCTCCAGTTCCAGATGTTCCAGAAGTACCTCCACTACCACTAGTTCCAGATGTTCCAGAAGAACCACCACTACCACTAGTACCAGCAGAACCAGAAGTCCCTGCACTTCCGCTTGTACCAGCACTTCCGCTTGTACCAGCACTTCCGCTTGTACCAGCAGAACCAGTAGTTCCAGAAGAACCCGTACTTCCACTTGTACCAGAAGTTCCAGAAGAACCAGCAGTACCAGTGTTACCTGTTCTTGAGAAATCTATTACTAATTGTGCTCCATTTGTAGAAGGAATTACCCCACTTACATAAGAAACAGGTATTTTGTAATATCCAGCTGCAGATGTTACTGCTCCTGTTACTACAAATATATTGTTTATTGTACCATTATCTCTGCTTGATAATACGATATATCCTCTAGCTGAAGTTGTTGTAGAATCATCCCATGTATCAAACCATGTAGTTTGAGTTACACCAGATTGGTCTGTATTATCAATGAATATTTGAGATATTAATCCAGTTGATGTGTTGTTATATCTTAAAGTTCCAGCACCAGGATCCGAATCAGTTGTTGATGTACTAAAATTATATTTTACACCACCAGCTTGTCCGCTTGTTCCAGAAGTTCCGCTTGTTCCAGAAGTTCCAGCAGAACCAGAAGAACCCTGTGCACCAGAAGTTCCAGATGAACCAGAAGTTCCCGATGTACCAGAAGTTCCCGATGTACCAGAAGTTCCAGAAGAACCTCCAGTTCCAGTTGAACCAGCCGTACCAGTTGAACCACTAGTTCCAGATGTTCCGTTTATACCAGATGTTCCAGAAGAACCAGAAGTTCCAGATGTTCCTGACGTTCCAGAAGAACCACTAGCTCCACCAATACCACTTGTTCCAGAAGTTCCTGATGTGCCAGAAGTTCCAGAAGAACCACTAGTACCAGAAGTTCCAGAAGAACCAGCACTACCAGTTGTACCCGCCGAACCACCTGCCCCACTTATACCACCACTACCAGAAGTTCCAGAAGTACCACCGCTTCCAGATGAACCATTTGAACCAGATGTTCCTGATGTTCCAGAAGTTCCCGAAGAACCACCAGTACCAGAACTTCCTGTTAATCCAGAAGTACCACTTACTCCAGATGAACCAGCTGAACCAGACGTACCAGCTGTTCCAGTACTTCCGCTTGTCCCAGAAGTTCCTGATGTTCCAGAAGTTCCTGATGAACCAGATGAACCAGTACTTCCACTTGTTCCAGAAGTACCAGAAGAACCACCCGTTCCAGTAGTTCCAGAAGTTCCTGATGTCCCAGAAGTTCCTGATGTACCTCCGCTTCCCGATGTACCAGAAGACCCGGTTGAACCAGACGTACCGCCACTACCACTAGTACCAGAAGTTCCAGAAGTTCCTCTTGTACCAGAAGTACCAGAAGTACCACCACTTCCGCTTGTTCCAGACGTACCACCACTACCAGAAGTTCCCGATGTACCGCCACTACCAGAAGTACCAGAAGTACCTCCACTACCAGAAGTTCCCGATGTACCACTTGTTCCAGAAGTTCCTGATGTTCCTGATGTACCAGCCGACCCAGTTGTACCAGAAGTTCCAGATGTTCCTGATGTTCCAGACGTACCAGACGTACCAGAAGTTGCTGCTGCAAATCTTCTACTAATTCTACCGGTAGTCATGTTCAATACCAACACCTCATTTGTTGTATTATCAGTTGGTATAGAATCTCCTGTTACCGAAATAGAACCACTTACATTTAGTGAACCAGTAATTTCTTGTCTATCAATTACATTATCACCGAATTTGTTTGAACCAGTAGCATATATTATTGATGATGAAATAAATGTTGTATGCAATTCAGTAGCTGTAATTTTTCCAGCCACATTTAAGTTTTGACTTATTACAACTGAACCAGTTATGTTTGAATTTCCGTTTACCGTTAACCCACCACTAATTGAAGTTGGTACATTAACTACCAATCCTCTATTTGGTGAAATATTTGCAGTTGCCGAACCAGATTTAATTTGATTAATATCTCCAATTGCATCTGCATTGATATTAAATAATCCACTACCATCACCTCTAAATAAAGATGCAGTTATAGATGATGATATTGATAAAGACCCAGTTATTTGAGTATTGGACTTTACTTCTAATGGTAAATTTCCAAAAGAATCTATTTCGTATGTTTGAACACCAGATGCAGTAATTTTTCCAACAACATTTAATGATGCCGATGAGAAATCTACTATTCTACTTCCACTTACATACAAAGCAACTAAGCTTGAACTTAGTTGATTTAAACCATTAGGGTTACCTCCTAAATACTCCATTCATTAAAACTTTTATGTTATCTCCAATACCGAAACAATTACATCTGCTGAATTAGCTAATGATGATGTTACCGAAAGAAAATCTCCGGCTTCCAAAACTAACTTTTGCTCACCACCAACTAACACATTAGAACTACCAGGCACTATTAACGCATCCTTAACAACGTATGCAACTTTGTTGGCAGATACATCTCTTACCATTACACTAACTGAAATATTATTTGTGTTTACATTAGCTACACCAACACCAATTACAGTTGTTGATGTATTTGCCGGTGTTGTGTAAACAGGAACACCTGTTGTTCCAATTGAACTTGCTATACTATTTTTAAATGCGTTTGCCATTTCTTTTTATTTTTTATCCCAATGCTATTGCAAATGCGATAGCTGAATCCAATACATTAACCCCATCCACCAAATATCCTCCTGCTGTCAAATCCATAGAACCGGTCATCTTAACAGAACCACTTACCAATAAACTATTATTTATAGTAAGATTATCGAATGATGCTTGTTGTACATCAATAGTTCCTTTAAATGAACCAGTCAAAGAACCTGTAAACGACCCACTTAAATCCGCAAAAGCATTATTTCTATCTTGAATTATAGAACCAGAAAATATAGGATTGTGTATTACCATTTTACCTTAAACATTTTGTTATAGGTATAAATATAAACTTCCATATCTTTTAAGGTTTTACAGGCCATTCTATATTAAACGGATTTGATTGATTCGTTACATCTCTCAATTGTTGTCTATAATTACTCCAAATATTTTTAGTTTCCGTTGGAATATCACTTAATTGAGTCCAATCACATTCTGCCAATAATTCATTTCTAATTTCTCTAACAATAAACCATTGATTTTCCAATCTATAATCTATATCACTTTGAGAAGCATCGGTTTGAATCCAATTCTGATAATATACGCCATCAGTTAGAACAGGAGTTCCTTCGGTAATATTTTTTGTATAATCATTTGGCATTGAAGTTGGAGTAACTACATACATATCCCAATCAGCTAATGATTCATCGGATAATTCAGCAGGTAAACTTACATTTGGATACGCCTCTCTTAATTGAGGAATACTATATGGATACGTTATTGTTTCATCTATAATTCTTAAATACATATTATTTAAAGTTTGCAGGAATTGATGCGAAATTTGTTAAATTAATACAATTGTTAAAGCAATCAGTTCCAGATGGTGTTGGAGTTCGTAACCACAATTCAGGAGCTGTTCCAGTTAATGCGTTTGTTGTAGAACTCATATTATAGCAGTTATTAAAAATCAATGCATTAGTATTATTTGTAAATTGTAATACATTTGTTAATGCTCTGCAATTTCTAAAAGTACCAGAAAAATTAGTTACATTTATATTTTGGTCAAATAATGTTGATGGTACTGATGTAAGTGCTGAACATGCAAAGAAACACGATGCAAATGTAGTTGCAGCTGGTACATTATCAAATAATCCACTTGGAACTGTTGTTAATGTTAGTATCGATGCAAATGTGTTTGAAAATGTTGTTGCATTTGGTGAATAATCAAAAAGGTCAGAAGGTATTGCTGATAATCTAGTAGCTTGAAATGCCGAATTAAAGTTTACCACTTCTGCTAATCCAGTATAACCACCCACACCATCAAGAGAAGCACTACCAGGTATTGATGTTAAATTTTGACAACCATAAAAATTTATAGTTCTCAATCCAACAATTCCCCATTGAACCAATTCAGTAATAAGATTTCTAATATTTAAATTATTATTTACTGAAAATCCTGGCATAAATCCGCTAATAGTAATAGTATATGTACCTGTTGCCGAATATGTATGAATTCTATCAGTAGATGATGATGATGTTATTAATGGTGATGATGTACCATCACCCCAACTTATTGTAAGATTTGGTTTTAATAATCCAAAATCAACTAAAGGTACAGTAAACACTGTATTTACTGAAGTTGTTGTTACTTTAAAAACAAACGGAAATACTTCTGCAGAATCCGATGGTATTAATTTTCTTGCTATACTCATAACTATAATTATTAACTCATATTTTTTCCAACTACAAATCCGTAATATGTTGTACCACCATTAAAAGTAAAGAATGATAATACATCAGTTCCAATGGATGTTAATATTGGTGCACTTCCATTAACCCAATCTACACTAGCAGGCCATGTTATCGCATAACCACCAGCATTTACCATTGTGAATGTAAATCCAAATGCATTAGATGCTGGTGGATTTGAGAAAGTTATTGTTGATGTACCACTAAATTGTCTTCTAAAGTTATTTGCTGTTAAAAGGTTTAGTGTAGCATCAGTTCCAGTTCCCAAATCTGAATAGGTTTCTCTAAATACAGTTGATGTTGATAAACCAGTTACACTTAGATTTCCAGTTAAATTTATATCACCAGTTTGAGTTGTATTACCAGAAATAGTCAATGTAGTACCATCAAATGTTAAATTAGTTTCTACATTCGCGCCAACAGGAGCATTTGAATATGTTAATAATCCATCATTTGTAGTTCCAGTTAAACCAAATCCATTAGTTCCAGAAGTACCAGAAGTAAAATTTGGAGGAGTTGTACCGGATGTACCAGATGTACCAGTTTGTCCAGATGTACCAGCCGAACCAGCAGTTCCAGATGTAAAGTTTGGAGGTGTTGTACCAGATGTTCCCGATGTACCAGTTTCTCCCGATGTACCAGCTGTTCCTGATGTAAAGTTTGGAGGAGTTGTTCCAGACGTACCAGATGTTCCAGTTATACCAGATGTACCACCACTACCACTTGTACCAGATGTAAAGTTTGGAGGAGTTGTTCCAGACGTACCAGATGTTCCAGCTGCACCAGTAGAACCTTGTGCACCACTTGTACCAGAAGTACCACTACTACCAAAGAATGTGCCATCAAATCCAGACGTTCCCGAAGTTCCGTTTGTTCCAGTTGAACCAGATGTACCCGTTGTTCCAGAAGTACCATCGCTACCACTTGTGCCAGAAGTACCACTACTTCCAAAATAAGTTCCATCAAATCCAGAAGTACCGCTTACACCAGACGTACCACTTGTACCATCAGTACCCGTAGAACCCGAACTTCCCGATGTACCAGAAGTTCCTGATGTACCACTACTACCAAAGTAAGTTCCATCAAATCCACTTGTTCCAGAAGAACCTGAAGTTCCAGAAGTTCCTGATGTACCATCACTACCAGAAATACCACTTGTTCCAGAAGAACCTGAAGTTCCACTACTTCCAAAGAATGTACCATCTAAACCAGATGTACCAGAAGTTCCCGATGAACCAGAACTTCCGCTTGTACCAGAAGTACCAGTTGTTCCACTTGAACCAGAAGAACCATTACTACCAAAGAATGTACCATCCAATCCAGATGTACCACTACTACCAGTTGTACCAGCCGTACCAGTACTTCCACTTGAACCAGATGTTCCAGCTCCAGAAGTTCCCGAAGAACCACTACTTCCGCTTGAACCAAAATAAGTTCCATCTAAACCAGAAGTTCCCGATGAACCAGAAGTTCCGCTTGAACCTGATGTTCCAGCTCCAGAAGTTCCCGAAGAACCACTACTTCCGCTTGAACCAAAGAATGTTCCATCTAAACCGCTTGTACCACTAGTTCCACTTGTACCATCCGTTCCAGTAGAACCAGAACTTCCAGAAGTTCCAGCCGTTCCATCAGACCCAGAAGTACCGCTACTACCAAAATAAGTTCCATCTAAACCAGAAGTTCCTGAAGTACCTGTTGTACCAGAAGAACCAGATGTACCAGACGTTCCAGCTGTTCCAGTAGTTCCAGAACTACCAGACGTACCACTACTACCAAAATAAGTTCCATCCAATCCAGAAGTTCCTGAAGTTCCAGATGTACCAGCAGACCCATTTGTACCAGAAGTTCCTGAAGTTCCTGTTGTACCTGCGGACCCAGTAGTTCCAGAACTACCAGACGTACCACTACTACCAAAATAAGTTCCATCTAATCCAGAAGTACCGCTACTACCAGATGAACCAGAAGTTCCTGATGTGCCACTTGTTCCTGATGTACCACTTGACCCACTTGAACCAAAATAAGTTCCATCTAATCCAGAAGTTCCGCTTGAACCAGAAGTACCATCAGAACCAGATGTACCTTGTGTTCCTGAAGTTCCACTACTTCCACTACTTCCGCTTGTACCATCTGAACCAGATGTTCCACTCGTCCCATCTATTCCAGACGTACCACTACTACCAGTTGTACCAGACGTACCATCAGTTCCAGTAGAGCCGCTTGTACCAGCAGAACCCGTAGTTCCACTTGTACCATCAGAACCAGAAGTTCCAGATGTTCCACTACTTCCAGAAGAACCTGTACTTCCACTTGTACCATCAGTTCCAGTAGAACCACTTGTACCAGATGAGCCAGAAGTACCATCAGAACCAGAAGTTCCAGAAGAACCACCACTTCCGCTTGTTCCAGACGTACCATCGGAACCTGTTGTACCAGATGAACCCGTTGTACCAGACGAACCAGATGTACCGCTTGAACCAGCTGAACCAGACGTACCATCAGTTCCAGATGTTCCACTACTACCGCTACTTCCACTACTTCCAGAAGAACCTGTACTTCCACTTGTACCAGAAGTTCCTGATGAACCAGATGAGCCAGATGTACCATCAGTTCCAGATGTTCCACTGCTACCACTACTACCACTTGTTCCAGAAGAACCTGTTGTACCAGAAGAACCAGATGTACCAGATGACCCACTACTACCACTAGAACCAGAAGTTCCGGATGTACCACCACTACCACTTGTTCCAGAAGAGCCTGTTGTACCAGAAGAACCACTACTACCGCTACTTCCAGAAGTTCCAGAAGAACCATCTTCACCACTTGTACCACTTGTTCCAGAAGAACCACTACTTCCGCTTGTACCACTTGTTCCAGAAGAACCCGTACTACCGGATGTACCAGAAGTTCCGCTTGTGCCAGAAGTTCCGCTTGTACCAGAAGTACCACTTATACCATCACTTCCAGAAGTACCAGAAGTTCCTGATGTTCCCGATGTTCCACCAGTTCCAGACGTTCCTGATGAACCAGATGTACCACCACTACCGCTACTACCAGAACTACCCCCAGTACCAGCAGTTGCTGATGAACCAGAAGTACCAGAAGTTCCTGATGTACCTCCACTACCTGCCGTACCAGTTGTACCACTTGTTCCTGATGTACCAGATGACCCTCCACTACCGCTTGAACCCCCACTACCACTAGTACCAGAAGTTCCAGAAGTACCCCCACTACCACTAGTACCAGAAGTTCCAGAAGTTCCAGAAGAACCAGAAGTTCCAGAAGAACCAGAAGAACCAGAAGTTCCAGAAGTTCCCGATGAACCACCACTACCGCTTGAACCACTTGTACCAGAAGTTCCCGATGTACCAGAAGAACCAGACGTTCCAGAAGTACCCGATGTACCAGAAGTTCCAGACGTTCCGCTACTTCCACTACTTCCGCTTGAACCAGAAGTACCGTCAGAACCAGTTGTACCACTTGTACCGCTACTTCCACTACTTCCGCTTGTCCCACTACTTCCACTTGTCCCACTACTTCCACTACTTCCGCTTGAACCAGTAGTTCCTGATGAACCAGATGAGCCAGATGAACCACTACTTCCGCTTGAACCAGATGAACCCGATGTTCCTCCGCTACCGCTTGAACCAGATGAACCACTACTTCCGCTTGAACCAGATGAACCACTACTTCCGCTTGAACCACTTGAACCAGAAGAACCATCACTACCAGAAGTTCCTGAAGAACCACTACTTCCGCTTGAACCCGCACTTCCACTTGTACCAGAAGTTCCCGATGAACCGCTTGACCCACTTGAACCAGATGAACCACCAGTACCAGTAGTTCCAGATGAACCAACCGCTGCTACTATATTTCTTCTTTCTAATCTTTTTGTTACACTATTCCAAATTACTACATCTTCCGATGAACCAGATGGTATGTTTTGTAATATCAAACTACCACTTACACCTAAACTTCCACTTATAGTTAAATTTGCGTTAATTGTAGAATCTTTATTTACCTGCAAGAACGATGCCGTATTTACCCCTTCCGCATTTAAAGCGTAAAGAGCGTATGATGCGGTGAATGCTAATGAAGCAGTTCCAACCAACATTGATGCTGTTTGTGAATTCTGAACAAAGTTTGATGTATCTACATTTGATGCATTTTGTGCAAATAATGCGTAAGATGCAGTTGATGCAAATGATGCTGATAAAACACTCATTGAAGATGTTCTATCGTTTCTTACATATTCAGTTAGATTTAATCCAGTTAAGTTTTCAACATAAGATGCGGTTAATGCGTATGAAGAACTTACGGCACTAAACACAGCCATTGATGATGTTTGATTATTTCTTACATATTGAGCCGTATCACTTAGTGATGCCGATAAAGATGCTAATGATGCGGAATCAAATCCTGCTACAGTTTTTGCAAACTCTGCAGTTACAGCGTATGATGCAGATAATACTGCTCCAAATACTCTATCACCGGGTAATGTACCATTTATCAGAGAACCACCACTACCAATTACAACATGTCCAGATGTTAATCCAGCAAATTTAATTTGTATTGTATCTTCATCAATTGAAATAATTTGACCAGGCAATACTTGGTCTTCAGAACCAGTTGCGTAAACCTGTACCATTGGGTATCTTATACCTAAATTGTGTACAATAGTTAAATCACTTACACTATTAAATGATACAGTTTCCGTTAATGATGTTTCAGGTTGAGGTACAAAATATCCTCTAGATTCATCAAATCTTAAAATATCATATTCCGCAGATGCAGTAGGTCCTACTCCTTGGAAATTATAAGTACCTAAGAACGAACCAGTAACTAATGGAGCAAATACTTTATTAGCGGCTATTAAATCATGCCCAGCATAAACATCGCCCCAAATACTTGCTGATGTATTTACTACAAATCCGTTATTAGGTGAAATAGATGCTGTGAATGACCCACTCTTTAATATAGAAGTTTCAAATGCTAAGTTAGCAATATTGATATTAGTTATTCCACTACCATCACCAACGAATGATGAACCACTTGCTATTATTACGTTACCACCAGTTACAAACAAACCACCACTAACACTTAAGTTACCAGATACGAATGTTCTAGCTCCAATTTCTAAACCTCTATTTGGAGAAATTACAGCTTCAAATGAACCAGACTGAATTCTATCAATTTTAAGGTCATCTAACGCTTCGGGTGGGATGTTAAATAATCCACTACCATCACCATCATAACGTGCTGCTGTGATTGGTACGTTTACATCTAATTTAGTTGGGTCAATAATTGCTATACCAGAACCAGAGTTAATTTTTGCTAACTCTAAGTTTTCAATCGCATCAGGTGGGATATTAAATAAACCACCACCATCACCTATGAATAATGATGCCGTTACCGAACCACTAATTGCTACCGATGATGTGAATTGAGATTTAAATGAACCAGACGATGGTGCAGTTATTACTCTAAAGGTATCACCACTTGCTACCGATGCAGTTGCTGAACCACTTGCTATTAAAGGTGCTGCGGATGCTTGTACATTTGTAATAAATCTACCATCACCAAATATAAATCCTCTTGCTGTTAAATCATCAGCTTTTAATGAACCACTAACTTCAATCGAACCAGTAAATTCAGAACCGATTTGAGAACCAGTTGCTGCAGTTATTACTCTAAATTCTTCTCCATTTGCTACCGATGCCGTTGCAGAACCACTAGCGATAAATGGTGCTGCCGTTGCTACAACGTTCGTAATGAATCTACCATCACCAAAGAAAAATCCAGTAGAAGTAACATCAAATGCTGATATAGACCCACTAATACTAACCGAACCAGTAAATTCAGAACCAATTTCTGAACCAGTCTTTGCAGTAGTTACTATGAAAGATTCTCCACTTGCTACCGAAGCAGTTGCCGAACCACTAGCAATCAACGGAGCTGCTGCGGCTTGTACGTTAGTAATAAATCTACCATCTCCAAATAAAAATTCAGTTGCTCTTATACTTCCACTAACTTCAATAGAACCAGTGAATTGAGAACCAACTTGCGATTGTGTGAATGGAGTTATTACTCTAAATCCTTCATCAGGTGTTACAGATGCAGTTACTGAACCTGATTTAATTTCAGTACTAATAAGTGCATCTTCAGTCAATGCTGAACGAGGTATGTTTCTTAAATACCTACCTTCACCATAATAATTTGAAGATGATTGAAGATATATTGCTCCACTTACTTCGTTTATAAATAAACTACCTCTTATATCAACTGAACCAGTAAATCTAGAACCAATTTGTGTAGTATATACACCCAATTCATCAATTGATGAAGTTGAATCAGTTATTACTCTAAATCCATAATCAGGTGCTACTGATGCTGTTACACTACCACTTTTAATTTCAGTAGATATTAAAGCATCTTCAGTTAGTGCCGAACGAGGTATATTTCTTAAAAATTGTCCTTCAGCATAAACGAATGATGATGATTCAATAAACAAACCACCACTTATATCATTTACAAATAAACTACCAGATATAGATACAGAACCAGTAAATTGTGAAGCAATTGATGCGGTAAATGAACCATCTTCACCAAATGATGAAGTAAACGGAGTAATTACAACAAGTCCATAATCAGGAGAAACCGATGCAGTTACACTACCACTTGCAATTCTAACAGTATCACCAGATATTGCTGCGATTGGAATATCAAATAAACCTCTACCACTTCCACTATACATTGAAGCAGTTAAGTTACCTTCTATTTTAGTATCTCCAATAAATTTAATTTCAGCAGGTATTATTATTTCATCAATTACATTGATAGTACCTCCCATTACTGAATGCAACTCACAATTATAATACAAAATATTAGGAGCATCTAATGTTGGTGTAAATGTAATAACTCCACTATCATCACCATTATTAGTTACACCATCATTGTATGCATTATTAGTT
>Ga0315909_10008196_pt1 | contig 11491 bp, 12 predicted proteins | sample LakEriMetagenome_11_FD_203527 | JGI IMG/M metagenome (GOLD analysis project Ga0315909, IMG submission 203527) | Freshwater fungal communities from buoy surface, Lake Erie, Ohio, United States - Buoy 2 MA125 | ecosystem: Environmental > Aquatic > Freshwater > Lake | place: USA: Lake Erie, Ohio...
CTTGGCCGCATGGATCCGCAGGTCCCGGCCCCATTGAAGAAGCGGCAACGTGAACGCCGCTCCTAGGTAGCTGTCGCATTCGTCTGTGGCCGCTAGGCAGACTTCGAGCATCTCCTCGTCGGTGACGCTCTCAAGCGCGCCGGCGGGGAGGCCGTATCGCCTGATGCTTTGCTGGTCGCAGTAGATTTGGTGGGCTTCAAGGTCCACCGAGAGGAGCAAGGATGCCCCGCCTCCGGCTGCCATCGCCACGCGGGCCCTCACGTACCGCTGTAACCCTTCTACGGCCCTCACTTGATTCTGAGGGGCAGAGTAGGGCTGTTGGGCGACGATTCTCCAGGTGATGGAGTCGGGGCTCGTCTCGAGAAGGACGACGTGACCGTCCACCGCAATGGCGTCGACCTCAACCGAGAGAAGCCCAGCTGTACGCGTCCCTATGTCGACAGCTTCGCCTGTCTGTGACGCTGTCACTGTGGCGAGCGCCTGTAGGGACACGTTCAGCTGATTGGCCATGGATTACTCCGCGGTCTCTTCTGCGGTGTACTCGATCAGGATTTGATGGATCGTGACGTCGTCTGTCCCAAGCGTTCCGTCCGTCGGCTTCACCGATAGCGAGAGCGCAGGGCAGGGGTCCGTCGCAGACTTGTTCGGGATGTCGGTCGCGGCAATGGTGCGCGTGACCCGCTGAACGGTCTTGCTCGTGGCGTTCCCGGTCATGGCCGAGGAAGCTCCGCCGGCGTTGGCATCAGCGTCCCGGAGGGCGCCAACTGGGTGGAAGAACGCCGCAATGGTGAACGTGGTCGCGTCCCCAACAGTTGCCCCGGTCTTTGAGGCCACGACGTGGACCACCATCGGAGTGTTCGGCTGGCGATCGTTCGGAAGCGCGATCCTTCCCCATGCTGCTGCCGGAGTTGCGTGGTTGTTCCATCGAACGCCGCTCGCTTCCGAATCGTCGAGGGCTAGCCCCGGGGTCGTGCTTGCGCCGTCTGCAAATGCGGCCAAAGCTGTCCCTGCGGCAAGGTGCTGCAGATCGACAGGCACGTAGGCCTTCTTGGTGGCGCGAAAACGCCCCGTTGAATCATAGTATCCCATGTGGTGGTTCCTTTCAGAGGGCCGCTAAGGCGGCTTGAATCTGCTCGATTTCAGGTGGAGAAAACCCGAGGCCAGCGAGCTCCTGGTCCTCGGCTCCGTTTAGGTCCTCGACCACGAGATACCCAATGTCGTTCAGGCGAGAGAGAAAGGGGAAACCAGGATCGAAACTCGTTCCAGGTTCCCCTAACTGCTTCGCGACCCACGCGTCTTCCTCAAGGCATGACTTTCGTGCCCACAGGCGCTTGAGCCAGTAGTACCGACGCGTGGTGTTTACCGCCACGCGCTCAGCTCTTCTTCCCGCGAGGCTTCTTGTCCGCTTCGGGCCCGGGTGAAGGCGGCGACGCTGGATCCGCAGGGGCAGATTCGTCTTCCGTGTCCTTCTCCTTTTCGGCGTCGCCTTCGGGTGACTCAAGCTGAGCGATTTTCTCGCGCAACTCTGCGATCTCCTTTTCGGCGACATTGAGTACACCCTGGTACTCGCTGAGATCCTCCTCGCTGACCCACCGCCCCTCCCCAGAAGGCGCAGAGGCCGAAAGCCGGAGCTCGTAGCTTCGCGTGAGTTTAGCGATCGCGTCCTGGTGAAACTCGCGAGACACCATGGGCGGCAACTGCGGGGCGGCAGGGGCGGTGGCTTTTAGGCCCCGCTCCCTCCACCTACGTTGTGAAAAAATCCCCATGACTTAGCCGATGTAGTCGCGCACGTTGTGGGTGATGCGAACGACGCCCGGGCGCGCGCCCATGCGACGACGGCGATACATGTGCGCCGCGTAGTACAGATGCATCGCAAAAAGATCGGTATCCTCTGCGATGTCAACGTCCGTCTTTGCACCGAGACGTTGCGAGTTGTACCAGAAGATCGCTGCATCCTTTTGAAGGATGAACGTGTTCGCCTGGAGGTTTGCGGTAGCAGTCCACTCGTTGTCGGCGTTGAACGTGCCGGCCGCAAATGCCACCGTGATGCCGGTCTTGCCGTTGTTTCCAACGAGCGAGTCAACGGCAGTGTCCTCAAGAGCCACAACTACCGCAGCGGCAGGGGTTACGATGGTCGCTGACCAGTTCTGGCCACCGTCGGTCGAAAACCTGTATGTGGCCGTAGCGTGAGCCCCGCCCAATACGCACTCGATCTTCAGGTTCCACGGGCCCGTCGGTTCACCCGCGAGGGTAAGCACTGGGGGTGAGGTACCCGCGGAGGTCACGGAGCCCATCGTTGACCCATCAAGGGTGGTCGAGTCGCTCACCACGATCGGGATCCCCGACAGGCGATGCTGGACGATCCCGTCCTTGATATCCATCGTGTACATGGGGCGCCCGTTGCCGTCGGTAAGGAGTTCCAGATCCGACAGGGTGAGCGAATGCATCCCGATCGCTACGATCCCTTCGCGATCGTCGCCAAGCAAACGAAGAGACTGGGTGAGGTGGCGGGGCTCGAAGTACACCGGGCTGCCCGAGCTGTACTTGTCATGAACAAGGGTGGTGTCCTTGATCTTGCTCATGATGATGCGATCCATCTCGCGCTCGGCCGCCTGCATTGCCTGGTCGGCAGCTTCTGCGACTGGGTCGCCAAGCTCTGGCGAACCTGCCGCGACGCCCTGGGCGAGAACGGAGGTTTCCACCATCAATGAGCTTCGACCAACGGTCGCTTGCTCACTGGTCTGCGCGATCTTCTGTGCGGTCGCGCTCGATCCTTCGGGGTTGTCCGCGAAACCGCCGAGAACTCCGTAGTACGGCACGTCCACGGTCTTGTTGATTGCTCCCGGTCCACCCTTGGGGAACGTGGGGAGAACTCGCACGGCTCCGCCGCTGACGAGGGGCGAGCCCATGAATGCGTTCTTGCGCTTGAAGCGGCCCCGCACGGCGTCGATGAGCACCTGAGCAGAGAAGAGATCGGTTGATTGAGTAACAGCCATTTGAAATAGTCCTTTTCTTACGTGTTTGAGCGGTTTTTCGGACGCACTGGTCCGTCAAGCCGCCCAAACCAGGCGGCCCTGAAAGTCTTGTTGATGAGATTGTTGTGAGGTGTGGGCGGCTTACTTGGCCGCGAGTTCAAGCTCGGGCATGCCGCGCTTTTCCCAGTCGGCCCGGACTTGCTTGAACAGGTCTGGGTCTGAGTTCTGGAGTTGGACGCGCTCGTAGTTCGAGAGAGCCTCGTATGGTTGGATCGCGTCGCTCGCGGCGACTGGCGTCTGGTTCTCGCCGTCCTTGTTGGTCAGTACAGCGTTTGCGGACTTCTTGCTCAGGTAGGCAATCGCCCCCTTCACTGTGAACTCCTTCGCATCCACCTGTGCCAGCAGCTCAACCCGATCGCTCGGTGTGATTTTTCGCTCCGCCTCGGCCTTGGTTAGAGCCTGCTCAAGCTCGTTCCTCTCGGAAGCGGCCTGAATCTCTGCGAGCTTGGTCTCGGCTGCGGCCTTCGCTGCAGCGTCTTCCTTCCAGGCCTTGATCGCTCCCAGCGCTTCCTCGCCGGAGGCCTCCACTAGGGCCTCAATGCGCTGAACAAGGTTCTGCTGACCGGAAAACTCGGCAGCGGTCTTATTCAACGAGGCGATCGTCTTGATGGCGGCTTCTTCGTCTTGGACTCCGAGAGCAGCAAAAATAGCTTTCGACATGTTTGTTTCTTCCTGCTGCTCTGCAGCGTTGAAAGGCAGATCGGACTGAGCCGTCTCCTTGGGTACTTTCTTGATCGCCGCTTGCACGTGGGCGGGAACGTTGTGGAAGCTCGAAAAGTCGAGCCCCTTGAGAGCGGACGCAGCAAGCCGCGCTTGAGCCTTGCCGACTTGATCAACGAAGCCCTTTTCCTTGGCCTCTTTCGCGTCGAGCCACGTCTCCGCGTCCATCATCTGAAGGACTTCGTTGCGCTCTAGGCCAGTCTTCTCGACATACACGTCCGCGATGTTGTCCCGGAGCTTGTCGAGTAGAGCTGCGTAGCGACGTAGGTCGTCCGCTTCCCCCATGACTCCGCCCCACGGGTTGTGAATCATGAGCATGGCGTTCGATGCGATCCGCACCTCGTCCGCCGCCATAATGATGACCGAAGCCATCGAAGCGGCGAGGGCGTCCACGTCGACCTCGACGCGCGCCGGGTGCTCCTTCAGAAGGTTGTAGATCGCGAACCCATCAATCACGTCCCCGCCGGCGGAGTTGACACGGAGCTTGATGTGCGAAGCGTCCTTGTTCCCTTTGAGGAGATTTCGGATCTTCTTTGCGGATACCGCGTCACCGTTCCACCACGACTCGCCGATGACGTCGTAGATGTCGATTTCCAGCGTTTTTGACCCCTCGCCACGAAGCGTGAAGCCCCACTGGCTGGTCATCGCTTGAGCCCCACGATCCCGGTGGCGCCGGTGCCCGTTGCGCGAACCTCTCGGACGGCAAACCGGTAGACTGTCCCGGTGATCAACCCGGTGTAGTTGCAAACCTTGCCCGTATCGTCGAGCACGCGAAGGGTCCCCGTGCCGCCGCCGATGTAGATAGCATCTAGGGGACCGTTCGGGACGCTGGCCCCAGCGGTGTCGCTCGGGGTGATCGGGATTTGTTGGGAATATCTTTCCATGAGACAAAAGTCCTCCGCCCGGCTCGCCAGCTAGGGCGGTCGGGTCTAAAGTTGGCGGCATGCCGCTACCGAATTGGCAGTTCCGTTTTCAGATCGTCATGGACCTGGTCATCGGGAGGTTGGTTGGGACTGGTTGGCATTTGATGCCACCAGCACCGAGCTTTCTCGCCTACGCTGAGTGGCGCGCATCGCTGCCAAAAGAGAAGCTATTCAGTCTCTCTTTGGACTATCTTGATGATGTGGACGTGGACGTGGTGGTCATGCACATCTACGAACGCGGGATCGACGGTCAACGTCGATCTTTTTCTATGCCGATTGATGAACAGGCAACGTGTGAAGCCGTGGCAGCTTCAGTGGTTGAGCAGCTGCTATCTTTCTCCGCTGCTTAGTACTCCGCGCCTTCTTCTTCTTCGAATTCTTCCAGCACGAGAGGCTCCACCTCGGGAGCCTTGATGATGCTGACCATCATCCACTTGTTGCACGGGCGGTTCATCTCGTTTCGAAGGAACCAGTCGAGGTGGGTCGGGTTGCTCCGGTCGAGCGGCTTTCCCCGGGAAGGCATTGGCCCATCCGGGACTAGCGGTGTGCCGCTTAGGTCACTCCTCAGCTCCTGAGCAAACACGGTGCCGCCCTCTATCTTGCCGCCAAGGTGGGCGACTGTACCATCAGAGAAATGCCAGGTGGTCATCGTCCAGCAAGCTGCCCGAGAGTGAAGAAAAAGAGTTCCGGGTCTTTGTGTAGCAACTTCTTCAGGGTACCCCAAAACCGTTCACCGGCAACCATGAGTTCCACGGCCGAGGTGGTGACCTCAGTGGCGTTGCTGGCGTAGAACCTCCCTATGTAGGGGTGGATAAAATCGTCTTCCTTGCCTATCGCATCCTTATTTGCGACCGGAAGCGGAACCAGAGGGAGGCCTTTGGTCCGGGCTTCGCGAAAAGCCAGGGCTCTCGCTGCCAGTTGTGGGTTCAGGAACTCTAGGGCGTGCACCCACTCGTGTTCAAGGATCCCCACTTCGGTTGAGTGCTTGATTAGCTTTTCGTGCGGCTTGTGTGCGCCGCCAACCTTGAGCTTTTGAAATCTGTAGTCTTCCGGGTGAACCATGTCCGGCCCGGTCATCTCGGTGAAGAAGGTTTGCGCCCTTTTCCCGGTGCCAGTCTTGGGAAGATTCACCGCATTGATCTTGGGGCGGTCCGGAATTGCCCGAAGGTGTCCGGCTATGCCAGCAGCCGCTTTGCGGATTGGGTCCAGTTCTCCGCCAGACCTCCGAAGGGTTCCATCGGCGCCTTTGAGGCTCTCCAGCATGGCCCGGGTCGCATCGGTGGCAGGCAGGCGCGTGAGCTGAGCCCGGACCTCCTCGATGGGGAGATCCATCCCGGTCTCGTAGGACGCCTTACCCCAGCCAAGGGCTGGGGCCGCTTCGCCGTAGCGGTCGCGATATTTATCCGTCCACTTGTCCGGGTCGTGAGGCGTCTCGGGAGCCGGAGCCTCTCGAAGTAGGCGCTTTCGATCCAGCTCGGTCGCGATCCGCTTTTCGTAGCGATCCTTGTCGGGTCGCCAGCCGTTGGTCGTGTTGGGGACTTCCCCCCAGCCGCCGGCAGGGCTCTGCTCGCTCGGCTCGGTGGTGATGCCCTGGCGCTTCGCCTCCGACTCACGCATGGAGCGAAGGGAACTTCGACATCGATGGTGCAGAGGAGGAACTCGTGATTCCCACCAGGGGTCGTCCCGGGCGAGGATAGTGCCGTTGCATGCCTGGCAAATGGGAGTGGTCCCGTCGTCCAGAACAGCGTCAAAAACTAGGTAGGGGCGGAACTTGGCGACGTCAGGGTCGCTCATCTGCTCCCAGCGGCCAGCGTTGTAGGCCCGCTGTGTTGCGTTCCGGAACACTGTCTCTGCGTGAGCGTCGCTGAACAGGTCGTTTCTAACCCGCTTGCGCCACTCCTCGAAGGGCTCGCCGGCCTCCAGGGCTTTGGTGATTTCGTCCTGAACTCGCTGGATCTGGTCAGCCTGAAGGCCTGCTCCAACCCAGAACGCGTCGCGGCGTTGGGAAGGCTCCATGCGGGCCACCTGGGCCTTGGTCACAACGGTGCGCGTCATGAACCAGTCGACGGCCTCGTCGAATCGTTCGACGTCAGCTCGGGCTGCCCAGGTCATGCGTCTTGATTCACTGCTCGGTGACCTGCCAGGCGGGCCATGGTCATGGCTCTCCAGACGAGGTCTGAAATCTCTTCAGCGCTCAGCTCGGCATATCGGGCCGTCAGTCGAGCGCGCAGGTCGCCGAAGTCGGTGGCCGCGTCGAGCTCCTCGAGAATGGCCTTCCGTGTCTCGTCGAGCGCCTTGATGCCGTCGGCCGTGGTGTTCTCTGTCAGCGTGTCAACGTAGAGCTGTCCCTCGATGAACCCGCGGTTTTTGGTGACTGAGGCTCCAGAAGCCAGCGCGAAGGCGAGACCTTTAGGCGCTTTCTTGGGTAACTTTTCGCCCTTGGCTGCGTCTTCGTCTTCGTTGTCCGGTGGGTCACCCTCGTCATCAACAGGATCCACGACAGGTTGCGCCGCCTTCTTCTCCGCGGACCGCTGCTCGTCGGTCTTGCGACCCTTGATCCAAGTGAAACCGAAATCCTCGGCGAATTCCTTTTCGTCGATGATAAAACCGATGCGATCGAGGACCTCGGCGCCTTCGGCTGCGGTCTTGGTCATTTCAGCCTTCGCTTGCTTGTCCTCCTCGGGCTCAGTCGGGTACTTGGGGTAGGGAGCAAGGCGCGGGTCGCCGAAGTTAAACTCCGCCCACCAGACAAGAGACTGGTCGTGCAGTGTGGTCGAGAGGCCCTCGCCGTCGAAGCGGAGCTTCGGGGCCTCGTTGCTCCTTGCCTGGCTCTCGGTGGCCGCCTTCGAGCCGGCCTGGTCAACGTTGGTTGTGAGGTTGCCGCCTCGGATTCGGATAGCGATCGCACGGTTGGCGAGCTCTATCTGGGCTTCGTAAATCTGCTTGGTGTTGGCGGAGATCTCGAGAATGTCGAGCTTCCAGCCTGCCTGCAGGACGATGACAGCATCCTCGCCTGAGTTGCTCAGGTCCGACGCTAGCTGCTGGCGTTGGGCGCTAAGGTCACCGATCGGGTTTTCGGTCGTATTGGATGCGACGGTGATCGCGCCCTTTTCCGAGTGCCTTGAGTAGTCCTGGGCCGCAAGCCACTTGAAAATGACCCACCGTGCGAGAGACCGCCAAAGGCCTCTAGACCATGGCCGGAACTTGGTGAGCGAATGAAGCACCCAGGTGCCGTCACCCGGAACGATGGGGAACTCTTTGTTCTGCGCGTCTTTGCCGAACCAGCCCGCTGTCGTGAAATCGTAGCGGAGGTTTTGCGGGTGCCAGAACTCGATATTGGGGAGGACCCGGTTTCCATGTCCAGGCAGCGGTGCTGTCCAGTTGTGACGGCCTGGTGCTACCCCAAGAAGGAGCCTCCATGCGACGAGCTGCTCTAGCTCGCTCTCCGGGTAGGCTCGCCAGAAGTCCATACCCTCATCTAGGGCCTTGGTAACGACGTTGCTCCGTCGCCTGTCGCCGATGGGCTCGAATGTCGGGGTCAGTCCAAGAAGCGCGTGGGTGCGTGACTCGATGCCGGAACAGACCGCCTCGTCGCCCAGAAGCCACTCGCAGATCGAAGCCGCGTAGAATAGGTTCCCTGAGTCGGCCTGCTGCTCGGCGGCCCGCACCTTCGCCGGCGTCCAGTGCGTGTACGTGCGAACCGTGACACGGCCGGGGCTTCGCTGCTCATCGTTCGCCAGTTTCTGTAGGCGTGGGGCGAGCGTTCTGGCTGCTTCGGACATGGGTTAGAATTCGCGGGTAGATTTGATGGTAATGACCCGACCGCCATCATCGGATGAGGGGCGGAGGAGTTCGTATGCGTTGCCCAGACCGTCCACGTCGTCGTCCCTTTCCTTGCCGTTCCCGGTGAAGCCGGAAACCACCGCCAGGAAGTCACCGAGCCACACTGCGGCGTCTGGGAAGACGTCCTGGTCTGGGACCAGGATCCGCCCATCGTTCCAGGCAATCGCCACCTCGGTGGCTGAGACCAGCTTGTCGCCGGGTGGGTTGCGGACAACTAAAGGGATACCGAGGCGCTGAATGAAGCTCGCTGCGCCCTTCTCAGTCCCGGAGGCTCTCCAGAGCATTCCCCAGGTTGGGTGCGCCTTGTGACGGTTGCTCAGGATGGTCGCGAACTCTGGGGTCTCGGACTGCTTTCGGTCAACCCTGATGACGTAGAACAGAGGATCGAGACCGCGGCCCCTGTCCTCTCGCCAAAGCTCCAGGCAAATCGACCAGTCCGCCTTCGTCTTGCTTGAGTACGCAAGGTCGACACCGAAGGCCCCTCGATACGTTCGAGGGAGCGCCCGGTAGTAGGTTGGTTCATGGAAAACCAGGCCGCCCTTGGGTCTGGGGCGCCCTTGGTAGAGAGCTGCCCATGTGAACCCGAGAACCTTCGACTTCTTCTTCAGGAGTTCCTCGACCGGCCACATCTCCGGAAACAGGGCCTCACCCTCGCGCCGTCCGTTCGGGTCAGGTTCCTCCGGTGATGGTTCTGCCAGCGCTGGGAGGTTGATGTACTGCCACCCCTCACCAATTAACACGCCGCTTAGATCGTTCGGGTGCCACCTAGTGGCCAGCAGGAAGACCGATGCGCCTGGGTGAACGCGTGTCTCGATTGCGTCTCGGTAGGACTCCTCAACGACCTCGCGACGCCTGGAGGAATCTGCCTCGGAGCGGTTTTTGTAGGGGTCGTCGATGATCGCGACGCCGTCAACCGGGTTGCCGGTGATGCCTCCATCGATCGATGTGAAAATGCATGCGCCGCCCTGAGGAAGCACGAACTCGTCGAGGTTTCCACCTACGTCGATGCCAGCCGCCCGGAGAATCCGGCGGACCTTCCGAGCGACGCTGCGGGCCCTGGTCTGGCTGTAGGTGATGTAGGCGTGACGCTTGCCCGGGTGGTTGATGATGAGCCAAACCAGCCCGTGCAGCGTAACCTCAGTTTTCCCGTGTTGCGGAGGGGCCGAAAACACGACCCGCAAGCCATCCCCAACCGCCCTCTGAAGGAGTTCCGCATAAGCGGCAAAGTGGCTAGCCCGCTTGAAGCCAGGGGACACCCTGATCTGCAGATCCAGAATGGAATTATCGTTCGCAGCGGGGGTGCCTTGTCCGAGCTGTCGAAGGAAACCGCGCTGTGTCTTGCGAACTAGAGCCTGGTCACGGATCCTCTTCAGTTTCCGGACTCTCTGGATTGCGTACAGGCTCATCGTTGTCTTCGTCGATCATCAAGGCCTGCCTGGTCAGAGTCAGCTCACCTACAATCTTGTAGGCCCCGACCACGTCCCGCAGCTCAGCCGCCGGGAGCTTCTGTCGCATAACTGTCAGAGCTTCCGACATGAACTCGTCAGCTTCCTCTGCCCAGTGCTTAGTTTTGGCTAGAAGCTCTTGTCTTTTGTTGTCGACGCGTACCGACAGCTCGGGGTCTAGCTCAAGCCTAGCCCGGTACCGTTCGACCGTTCTGGTTGCGATGCCGAATAGCTTGGCTGCCTTCTCGACGCCAAATTGGTCAGCTGCGGCGATGACCTGGGCCGCACGTTCTGAGTCGAGTCTTGGCGCTGCCATTGAAATAGGTTCCCAGGTACTAAGCTCAGGGAGAAAGACGGCGGGGTGAAGGGAAACCCAAACCTATGCCGTTCCCTGGGAGTTTATCGAGGCTCGAACCAGAACCCTCTTCGCCCCACATCTACAGGGCGAGTCAGCGAAGACCGTGACCCCGTCGTCCTCTGGGGATGGCATGGGACGGTCGTTTTCCGGGAACTCTCGGCTCGCTTTGCACTTTACGCAGGTTACAAGGATCCCGAGGTCTAAAGAGAGGGCCACCTGTGTGGCTCTAGCAGGTTCGGTGGATAGGTCCCAAGGTCACGAGCCAGCGCGCACCTTTAGCGTGGGGGCAGGGGTGGGGGCTCGCGCTCTTGGGAAGTCCTAGTGGGCCCAGAGCATCAGGCACGAGCGCCGGACCCTGACCACTCCGTGGCGGATGGGCTCGTGGACTATCTGGGGCCGGAATGGCTCCGCGCGGTCGACAGCGACGGTCTGGTGATGAGGGAGCCGCCGGGAGGGGCGGGCGCTTCGGAGGCTGTACTCGGAGACCACTGGGGGAGCGAGAGGGCGCTCTGTGCGCCTCCCTACTATCTAGCGCCACTTGGGTGTCAGTGGGTGCTGGTTCGGGCAGGTACGCGTGCTAGGCTGCCCCCAAGTGGATTGGGAGTGCCCGGTCGGCGCTGAGTCTCGGTGAGTGCACCGAGGCTTTTTGCTTTCGACTCCCAGGCATCCGGCGCCGAATGGGGGGAGCTGGTCTCAGATGGGGCGGAGTCACCTTTGACCCGTGGCGCTCTCGAGCGTTCGAAGTCGCCTCTCCACCGACGTCAACCGCTGCCCGACCCGGCGCTCGCACACGTCGGCAACGATTTCACCGACGCGCTCCTCCAGGTCGAGGAGTAGCTGCCTGGCCCCCTCCTGGTCGCCGCCTCTCCCGGCTCTGCCACGGTGAGCCGTCTGGGACCGTGGGAGGAGCTCGGGGGCGTGCTCCCTCACGCTGCCCAGCGTGACTAGGTAGCGCGTCAGCTTTGGGCCTGGGACGTCGAGCACGACCGAACACGAGCGGGCTCTCTCCACCGCCCGGAGGTAGGCGAGTAGGGACCTGGCCCCTTTCCGGTACCCAATGAGGATCCGGAGGCGCTCTATCGAGACGGGATCATGCTCCGCCATGGACCACGGCGTTCCAGACGACGGCCACACGGGCGAGGAGTTCTGTTGCTTGGCGGTCTGCGG
>Ga0315909_10008198_pt1 | contig 11491 bp, 15 predicted proteins | sample LakEriMetagenome_11_FD_203527 | JGI IMG/M metagenome (GOLD analysis project Ga0315909, IMG submission 203527) | Freshwater fungal communities from buoy surface, Lake Erie, Ohio, United States - Buoy 2 MA125 | ecosystem: Environmental > Aquatic > Freshwater > Lake | place: USA: Lake Erie, Ohio...
TCATTTCCATAGCAATGTTAAAGCCCTCTTCACCACATGATGGCTGAGCAATTAACATCTCACTAGTATCAACACCAATAGCTTCAAAGTATTTCTTATCAACAGCATGCTCGCCATCAATATAAACCACCTTGCCACCTTTCTTCTGGCATTCAGCTACAGCGTGTCCACAGATTGTAGACTTACCTGAGCCTTCCCATCCCATAAGTTCGTAGAGTTTACCCTTTACAAAACCACCCACACCTAATGTGATGTAGTCAAAGCCAATACTTCCTGTACTAATTACATCATACTGACCATCTGATTTAGAATCTAATGCAAGAACTGTGCCTGCACCATATTGTTTATTAAGCTTTTCTAAAGCTTCTTGGTATTTAGAGACACCACTGTCTGCTGTTTTTACTGCTTTCGCCATAATTGTTAATTTAGTATACAAAATTAATGTTTTTCTCTGGTATTTCCATACTTTTTCGCTAAAAAATAAAGCCCCAGAAGTAGAAACTTCCAGGGCTGGACACAATTAACGAAAAACAGAGATGCAAACTTATGTATAATTATGCATACACAAGCAAATTATTTTATCTTTTTTTATCATCTGCTAACTTTTTATTGCCTTTCATTGCTTTTGGCTCATATGGACAATGTCTACAATTGTTGCCACAGCAATAGCCACGCTCTAAATGTTGAAGGGCAGTGAATACTACTCTGCCCTCCTCTAGATAATAATGTACGTCTTTTATGAATTCTTTTTTTTCCATTATACATTGATTTCACATGCTCCTCCCCCACAGGCTTGGATAGCACCAAAGTCCACTGTATCATCTAGTTCCATCACCTTTGTTAAGTCAATGGCTTTCAATGAATTAATACGACTGTTGTAATCCTCTTCTGTGATATCTTCAAAAGGAGCTTGCTTATACGTACCACCAAAGTATGGTAGTACAGATAGGCCATTATAAACTTCTCTATTATCCCACATCCACTGTCCTACAGCTTGCCACTCATTCAAGAAACCATCATCAGTTTGTGTATATCTACTACCTTTACCATCACTCATGTCAACTGATATATAATTTCTATTATTATCAATAGAAATTGTAGCACTTACATTATGTGTGTTAGCACCATTGTTGTGACCTGGTAAGATCCATTCTGTACTAAACTTCTTAACACGTTCTAATGTATCAATTGCTGTTTCTGTACGGAAGATAGATCCTTCTGGAGCTTGAACAGGAATGCGTACACACACTGTATCCTTAGGACGTAACACATCATCTTCACATAGTTCAGGATGGTTGATCTCTAAGTACATTGCAATGTCTTCACTCTTGTTAAAGCGCATGGTTCTTAAGTAGTGTGGCGCATGCCATGCATGGATACCAGATGCTGTTCCTAATACAAGGCTAGTTGTACCACTTGGTTTAATACATGTAATACGAGCTGCTTCATTAGTACCAATCTTCTCTGAGATCATACTGTTAACCACCTTAGCTGTGTTGGCTGCTATTTCTAGGTTGTATTTAAGGATTTCTCCTGAACCTATACCTGTCATACCAATGCCCAATAGAGCGTCTTTCTGTGTAGTTTTTTGCCAGATAGGACGTAAGTAGTGGAAATCAAAGAAACCTGCCTGTAATGTACCAAAGAATGCTGCTACACTCACTCTGTTGTTAAGGTCTTCCTGGTCTTGTATATCAGACACATTCACCTCACATAGGTTACAGAATTGGAATGGACGCAGTCCTATTTCACAACAAGGATTAGTTCCCCAATCTAGGTCATTAGACCAATAGATACCTGGTTCACCACTTCCTGATGCTTCAATACGTTTCCATAGAGCCATGAATTCTTCTTCACCCACCTCACCTCTCTTGAGGACAGCTGAGTTATTACTTCTACCACGTTGCTCATTAAGCTCCCACCAGTTACCATACTTACATGTAATCATCTCCTCGTCATCATGGCTGAACAAACTAATCATAGCTGATCTTCTGATGCCACCTGCAAGGACACTGTTAGCAATATGACACATGATATCGTGACACTCTAATGGCGTAAGCTTTGTTCCATCATCTTTACGTTCCATCACAGCATCAATGTGTGATAGACATAACTTAAGTGGCTCAGGACCAGGAGCTTTACCTCCAGCTGTCACTAGTCTAGCACCTTTGTGTCTAATAGCTCTAAAATCAAACTTAGGTTTATAACCACCTTCAAAGTAGAATTTCATCAAAACTTTCACAGCATCAGCCCATCCCATGATAGAATCCTCAATCAGGTAGTTGCGCTGCTTGTAGCTCTCTTGTTTTTTGATAGCTGGTAGTTGCTCTACATGGTGCTTTTGCACAGAGAATCCTACACCAGAACCTCCTAATAGGAGAAACATGGTCTCACTGAAGCTATACAGGCTATCCACTGGCAAATAAGCACAGTTGTATCCTCTAGCATTGTTTACTTCCATCGCTGGACCAGCAAACTGAAGAGCCCTCATTGATGGCAAGACCTTCTTTTCCCTGATGAATACAGCACTTTCTATAATAGCTTGCTCTAATTTAGGATATTTCTTTATCATCATGCCTTGATATCTATCCACTATCTCATCCCAGGTTTCTCTTCTCTTTAGTTCTGGGACATACTTTGCATACTTACTAAAAATTGTTATTTTGCTCAAGGCTTCTAATCCTAAATCCATGTTTAATTGTGTTTTGTTAGTTAAAAAATAAAGGGTTGCAAATGTACAAAAGCACACCTTACCAACCAAGACAATTAGAAAATTCTATCTAACTAAATTTCTTATTTTCATCCCTAACTCTGCATCATTAGAATGGTCTCTAACTAAATTAGTTATTTCCTGATTTAGATACATTAGTTTCTCTAAATACAACGTAGCATCCATTAACTCTTCTTGTAAGTGCTTAAGATAGTTATCCTTGTTATTGTTCTCTAAAGTGGTGCCATACTTGGTAATCCCAACTTGACTCCTCTCTAAGTATTTGTCAACAACATTCTCTACTATTTTATCTTTCATAACTTGTCGTTTAATATAATGAATGCTTGTTCAACAGCTGTCTTCTCAGCTTCTATTCTATTATTGTGTTGAGTTGGGTTTGAATACACAATGTCACCATCTATAACAGTATATGTGAATGTTGGATCAGGCTTTGTGTAATCTACTAAAATTTCTATATACACAGCATTACTATCAAACACATCAAACAATATTCTTGGATTGGCATCTATGAATGTTGCAATGTATTGATTATCAAACTCTTGGTCTTTAATCATTTCTTTGAACTCATCTGGCACATCTTGTGTGTTTAATGATTCAATCATTTTTGAGCGATAAAACTCAGCAATCTCTTCAGCTGCTCTTGGGTAGGTTTCTAATAAATCTAATGCTTTCATATTCTGCTTTTTAATTGTTTACTACTATCAGCCCACCAATCTCTTTCAAACCTCCATTCGTTAGGTTCTGGATGGTGCTGTTGATCTTCTTCTACTGACTCTGCTAGGAGCGCATTCTTTTCACTCTCCATGTCACAGAATTTAATTACATCATCTATGCCATATTTAGCAATTAGATGTTCTAGGATATCACTGTTGTACATCTTCTTTCATTTTAGTAATGTCTAATATTTCAAACTCATCAAAGAAACCATGCCAAACTTCCATCTCTTCATCAAGTTCCACTCCTAACTTATCTTCCCAAAATTGTCTCAAATCATCTGTCTTGTTAAAGACTCTGTATTGCAAAGAGACTTCATCTCTTCTCAATCCATTCTTCTTTATTTGAATAGATTTAGGGAAAATACTCTGGAATTTCTTAGAAGTTTGGGAATATTTGCCTTGTTTTACCAGTTCTATGTCATCCTTTAGTTTAGGATTGACTTCATAAACAACCACTACATAACCATCTTCATAGTCATAATCATCTATGATAGACTTAGTTCTTTCATACTCTCCATCTAGAAAGTCTCTGAACCTGTCTAAGTCTTTTGGTTTAAATAAGAGATATACAGCATTTTCATACTGTACATCTCTATTAGAATCCTTTATATATCCATTGAGAAATCCATTGTCCAACAATTTATCTCTGCCTATGCTGAGCGTTGGTACAATGAATACGCTAGTGATTGTGTGTTTTCTCTCCATTAATCTAATTTTACTACACCATTGTTAATATAATTCTCTCTTGATATGTTCCACTTGTCATTAGCCAAAGCCCATTGTAGATCTTGAATAAGTTCTGCAACACCTGGATAGTCTCTTCCTTTGTATTCAAAACCATTTACAGCATCTTCAAAAGATTTTCTAGTCATAGCATATACTAATGGATTAGCATAGTTTGTGCTGTCACAAACAATAAACTGAGGATAAAGAATCTTGTAGTCTCCATAGCCCATTTCACTAGCCCAGAATCCTGCAGCTTGGTGATATAAATAACCCTGGATATAAGCTCTTCTATACAAATAGTATTCATTATAGAAGTTCTCTACAGACCATGTACACTTGAGGTCATACACTTGCACTGTCTTTGCTTCATGATCTACAATCATCTTGTCCATCATAGACTTAAACTTGTGATCAAACACATCATATCCTTCCACTTGTAACTGGTTGTATACAGAGTATCTTGCATCAGATGTAAGGTTTACAATGTTTGCTGTGACAGAGTTAGTCTTTAACTCTAACACAACCTTTTCAGCATTAGCAATCTCCTGTGTTGTTACAACAGTTAAGCCCTTACTTCTCACTTCTCTAATCTCTTTGTAATAAAGCTCAGCTTCAGATCCTATGAACTTCTTCATAACAGCGTCAAATGTAATCTTGAACCCTGCGTCAACATATGCATCTCTGCACATTTCTTCAAAGTCTCTAGTGATTGTACCATCTTCTGCTGTAGCTTCTACAGTGTGCTTATACAATGCCTCTACAAAATCCAACATCATTGCTGTTGGTGTGCTCATGCATGTAGATAGATAAAATCTATCATCAAATTGTTCAGGTTCCATAAGTAGTGTCTCTACCATTCTACCCATTGTAGCTGCTTTGCTATCTTCATCCTGAACCACCTCATTGAGGATGTATTTCTTATGATACTTCTTCCTGTCCATGGAGAAGTCCTTTAAACTAGAACTGCTGTCTAGATAAATTGCTCTGTATTGAGCTTCTGTTTTTGTTGGTCCACTAATCATGTCTGTTTTCTTTAAAGTCTTTAATAATTTGTTCACTCATCTTTCTTACCTCCATAGGTACTTGTTTAAACCACCATCTCACTTCCATCTCATACTCTCTACCCTGGTCATCAAGTCCTCTAGGATTAATAAGCCAGAACATGTGTTCTTTGTTTTCATATGTAACAGAGCCTTCATGCCATATCTCTGTGAATGATGGCTTTCTGTTAATTGAAACTGTCATAACGTTTTCACTACTCATTTGTCTAATAGTTTTGTTGGTGCCCATACATAGGATAATAGATGATAAGGCTTATCACCAAACTTTGGCTCAGCAATGTATTGTCTACCTTTACATTCTGTCTTGAGCTGTTCTGGTGTAAGTATCATCACCTTACCTCTGTATTCTACTTCATAGTTTTCATTGTTCTTAATGCATTCCTTAACACTATGATCTATTAAGTCAGCATACTTCTTGTTATGAAGTTTAAGAATTGTCCTTTTCATGTTTATCTGCTTTTGTTTTCTTGTCATGGCACTTCTCACACAAAACCTGTAACCCACTCACCTCACAAAACAATCTCTCTACAAAACCTGGTAGGTCTTTTGCTGTATTAAGGCTACCTGCAGGTGTAATGTGGTCTACATTGATCTTCTTTTCAATGAACCAATTTTTACAGTCATTGCATTGATACTCATACTTTTGTCTCTTGTTTGTTCCTTTGTACAGTCTGCGTGCTTGTAGCTTACATTCTGTAATAGGTTTCCAAAATCTAGACTTTTGTCTGAGGGCACTGCGTATAAAACTCCAAAATGCAGACTCTGTCATGGTTCCAGCACATCTTGTTTTAGTAATCCTTTTGCTTGGTATCTTAGAGATTCTTTTAGTTGCGTTCTTTTTCATAATATTAAATTGATCCCAGGAGTACAAACCCCTGGGACCACAAATTTAATCAATTTTTACAATTCTCTTTGATATTTCTTGCTTAATTTCATCAAGACTCTTGACAATTGTATACACCTCTACAGCAGATAGTGCTGGTAAGTTGAAGTCATATTTCTTACGCTCTTCTGTAAATCCTTGCTTAGCTTTCTCAGCCAAGTTATCCAATTCACGTACAGCATAAGACTCATCCAACTCTAGTGTATCAAAGTCTAGGTCATGTAAAATTTCTGTTGCTTCCTCACGTGGCACAGTCATGATTGGAAGATACTCCCAGCATCTACCCTTAGACTCACCAATACCTACAACCTTCATTGGATTAATCAACACAAGCACAGACGTGTCACCACATCCTACATAATGTATCTCATCACTAGTGAAGTGTAAGCCCTCAGCACCACAATCATCTGTATTCCAACGACATGCACCTGGGTCCATATCCACTGGTCTACCAATTCTGATGTCAAATGTTCTTGTGTGAGCATCTGTAAATCTATTCTCTGCTCTATTAGGCAAATCAAGATATAACTCAGTCAAGTTACCAATCTCTTCACCATACTGAGACTCACAATGTTTGTACACTGTACCAGAACCAGAACATTCTGGACACTCTACATTATCACCATCGTAACAATTGTCATATTCTTCAAACCCATCATCTTCTGCATGATAAGTAACATATCCTGAACCATCACAGAATGTACATGGCTCTAGTTCTTCAAATATAGATTTAGCAACCATCTTGTATTCACCATTCTTCAAGAACACCAAATAGTCAGATGGATTCTTCTTCCATACAGCTTTCACTTTATTGTATGCATTGCTTACAAAGTGTACAAGCTCAGTAGATCCATGTAAGGTCACTACATTTCTCAAAGCTACAAAGAAGCCCTGTTTAGTGATACCAAAAGCATTTTTCTTCAAGAAGTTAAATAGCTTATCTGCCACTTCTGCTCTTGGATTCAAGCAACACCACATAAAGAATCTGTGTAATGCTTGGAACTCATCATTGTCTGTACCACCATACTTACCTACCACTTCTAAGAACTCTTCTACTAGTAATGGAGGAAGACTTCTGTTGATACCTTTTAGATATAAAGCATTGTTCTTCATCTCAAACTGATCAAGGGTAGCCAAATACTCAGCACCTTTTTGAATAGCTTTGGCCTTCTCATACTCAGCTTCAGCTTTTCTTCTTTCAGATTGTATTTCTGGAGAACCCACCAGATTTAGTAAGCATGTTTCTGTCTTACATTCTCTTGCCTTATTAAAGTCTTCTGTTGTTGCATCAGACTTAGTAATGATAGAACCATCATTCAATACAATAGTCAGTGTATCATTAACCATTTTGATATTCAAATAAGGCTTAGGAGCAGGTACACAAACTGGTGCAGTTGTTGTTGTTGAATGCCACGTACTATAAGAAGAAGGGGCTTGAGCCCCCTCTTCGTTATCTAATTCATTGAATGCCTGTTCCATTTTGTTTTCTACTACCTTTTCAATTGTGCGTTCAATAGCACTTTTAAACCATTTTAAACTTAGCATGTTTTTGTTTTTAAATTGTTTCTAATTCTTCAATTGTGTCTTGTGTCAATGTCTCCTCCAAGGGAGCATCTTCTGTTAATATGAGCTTGTAATGCTCTAGGTTCACCCTATGTCTATAATACTTGAATAGATCAACAATAGCTTTTACAATACCAGCATCTGTATTAGATCTTGTGCTGTACGTTGTTTTATCTAACAATGTATCTAAGAATGGTAGTTTGGTAAACACTTCACAAACTTGTTTATATGTTGTATAGATGGGTTCATCAAACAACTTGTTCTCTGTAGCATGCAATATAATTGCTTTCATAGTTTCTTGATCTGCATAACTTCTATGATTTTCATCATCATAGTTTTTCAACTCTCGCAATTTATTTGCAAGATCAGCAGATATGTCTTCCATTATATGAATTCTTCTAAATGTAGAAGCCTTTCTTTCAATAAGGTCACGTATTAAGAACTCTGTGGCTATCACCTTAAATGGTCTGTTCTTACCTTCCATAAATTTATCTATTGTTATCCAGTTATGTAAATCAGCTTTCTGTAAGTTATCATAGGTTGCTTGGGCTACTAACACAAAATTCACTATGTGATTTGCACGTGACCACAGCGCATCCATCTTCTTCTTATCAACTTCTTTAGCATAAACATGTAACTTAGATACCTTATGAGCATCTTCTAGCTTAAACGTTGTAGGAACAAACTTACAATATTGTTCAGATAGATTGATATCCATCTTTGTACCCACTTTACCAGAGAACTCACCTTTCATCCTTACCTTCTTGGGACCTTTCACTGTTGTAACAGATACCTTCATTCTCTTAGCCTTCTGAGCATCTTTATACTCTTGTGGTATCTCAATAGCATCTGCATCAATAAAGTCTTTAGCATACAGATTCACTATGTATTGAAACTCTGTAATAAGTTGTCTCCATTGAGCTTTAGGATACAAATGAAGGTTTAGAACAGAATCATAAAACTTGCCATAATCAACAGCACCAGTTTTGCTTCTAAGTTTGAATGGTGCTTTCTTAACAAAGTATATAACTCTGTTACCTGGTAGAAGAGTCCTCAAATAGTCTTGCTTGCTTTTAGGAAGCTCATGATTGTAGATATATATTCCACCAAAGTTATAACCTGTTAAGTCTGACATTCTTAAGTGATCATAATAGTAGTTTTTCATGTTCTGAAACTTACCATTAGTAAATCTATACTTAAACTTATACTCAGCAAGAATATATTCCTTAGCCTTTACAGCAAGTCTTTCTAAGTTCAAAAGACTTACATTTTCTAGTTTAGGCTGTGCTACAGGTATAGTGGCATGTTGTACAAGTCTGTCTATCTCATAGTTTTCACCTGATTTGTTATACCATGCTTTAAGATACTTATTGTTTCTGGTGTATAACTCCATGATAGCTTTGATATCACTATTTGAGGTGATAGATTCATTGAATTTCTCCATGAATATATTAGCCACTGTTTCTATCTTCTTAAGGATAGTCTCTTTAGCCTCCTTGGTATATCTAATGGCCTCTCTATTTGGTGTAGGAAACAATCCATCACTAAGACTAAATCTCAAAGCTAATTTGATGCCTATTCTATCAATACCAAGCTTTTCCCAGTCAATAGGATAGCTTACATTGTCTAAGCAAAGATGCATATCAGTATTAGTGGCTAGTTCAGAGTATTGGAAATGCTCACCTCTGTAAATAGTAAAGTCATTAGGAACAATAGAAGCACCAAATGGATCTACATCAAAATAGACATTGTCAAAATAAGCAAGTTGCTCTTGAATCTTTTTAACATATGTGTGTCTATCATAATAGCTTACAGGTACAATCACCTTCACACCATTCTCTTCTGTGGTTGGTATCTCATATAGAAGGTCAATACTGTTTGTATCTTCTCCTTCGTACATCATATACTTACGTTCCATACCATTCTTTCTAGCTACAAAATAGAAGCTAGAGCTATATGCTAATGGAGCTTTGAAACCTAAGCCCATCATACCTAGTTCTGTATTGCTATCACGTTTGGTTGACTTACCATACTTACTGATGATATTAACCACATCATCTGCATCTAAGCCAATACCAAAGTCTTGAACAGCAAATTCATATGTATCTGCCTGTGTGTTTCTCTTAAAAGAAACAACAATAGGCTTGTCACTTCCAGCTCTTCTATGACTATCTAGTGCATTGGATGCACATTCTCTGATAGTAGAGCCTATTGCGTCAGAATATAAATTCTTACTTAACATCTGCATCAAAACCTGTGCAGAATCTAAGTCTAGTGACATTTTCACAGTTTCCTGTGTTCCTCCTTCTTGGAGGATGTGTGCTTCTGTCTGTTTTTCGAGTATCATGTGTCTAGTAGTTTACTGTAATTTTGAATTCTTTTAGGATTTCTTTGTCTTCTAGGAGCTTTTCTATTGTTTCTTGGTCTGTAATGTTTTCTTTGTTTAATTTCATAATTCTGTACTCATCTGGTGTATTGACATAGCTCTTACCCATCTGAGAGATTGTAAGAGGTCTCATTGGTTTATCACCTTTCCATTGGTCTAGTTGTATTTTATGCCAATTTTTAGATGATGCAGCAGAACCAGGCCATAGATATTGAACTGTTCCTCCTTGTCCTCGTCCAAGATATATACCAATGCTTATGTAATTATTAGTAGCCACAGCTATAATATCACCTCTTTGGATTTCTCCTCCATTTTTAACTTTGATCATGATTAAAAAGTTTTAATAGTTTCTGATTTTCTAATTTCTATTTTGTCTTTTGTACACATAGATAATACTATGAGTAACTCACGTGCTTCAGAGTATTCTAGGTTGATTGGTTTCTTATCAAAAAACTTGACAGTAAGACCATCTCCATCATCTGTGATTGATATTGCTGTTTGTCCTCCACATGTCCAATCTGCATTATCTGAATATTTTAAATTTGTAAGACAAGCTCCCACCTCTAGATCATAATCATATTCTAGGGGTTCACTCTTTGAATTTTCTACATAAACTTGTAATTTTTCCATTGTTCTGTTTTTAAAATGGTGTATCCAACATCCAATCTATCTGTGTATTGTTGTTGTCTTTTAATAGTTTGTTAACCTTTGTAAATACTCCTTCTGTGTCCCAATCAGTTTGCTTGTAAGAAGCACTGGCTGGATGACTGAGTGTGAAATGCCATGTGAATGGTGCTACATATTTTTCATACTTTGCTGCATCTTTACCTAGAAATACCACAGGAGCCATGGTTGTGCCTAAGACATCTTCAAATAGATACTTAGTAAATGGTTCCCACAGGTCTATATGAGAGCCTGCTTTGTTTATTTCTGTTGTAAGGGCAGCATTGTACATTAGAATGCCCTGTTGTGCCAGAAATGACACATCTGGTGGCCTTTCACATGTTACACATAGTCCATTATATAATTCCTTTTCTATGCCATCATAAAACTTCTGTAAGGATGGCTGTAATACACCTGTAGTGGAACAGCCCATCAATAGGCCATCTGCTACGCATTGTCCCTTCTTTACAGAGTGATATGGACACATACCTACCATGACTAGTTTTAAGTCATCATAAGATGTTTCCTGAAAGCATCTGAAAACGTTAGGAGAAAGAGGGGCAATTTGCCTGCCCCTCTGACTCTCTTTCTTAAGGAATTTATAGATGTTGTCACATGCCTCGCTCTCAACAAAAGGTTGCATAAACCTGTGCCAGGAAGGATGGAATTGATCTTTAAATTTCTCCCAGTTCATATTAAAATAATTCTAATTGATTAAACATCATTTCTTGTGATATTTCTGTTTCTACTTTTGAGTTATCA
>Ga0315909_10008199_pt1 | contig 11491 bp, 11 predicted proteins | sample LakEriMetagenome_11_FD_203527 | JGI IMG/M metagenome (GOLD analysis project Ga0315909, IMG submission 203527) | Freshwater fungal communities from buoy surface, Lake Erie, Ohio, United States - Buoy 2 MA125 | ecosystem: Environmental > Aquatic > Freshwater > Lake | place: USA: Lake Erie, Ohio...
GGCAAAGTTAATCGAAGGTATATATTTTCAGCCCGTATTATTTCAACATGCTTGTGCTTTATTTGTATTACGTCTGTCGGTCTCATAAAACCATTAATCATAAATCGTATTAGCCATTCCATTTCACAAGGAACATTTTCTGTCTTTATAAAAATCCCATTTGCTCGTTGGTTATTTTTCGTTGGCCTTTTTTCAACAGGAATTTTTGTAAGGCTTCTAGCCGCAGTCACTAGCAATCGATATTCCTTGATTGTGAATGGCCCTCTCGGCATGCTTTGGTTTTTAAATTTAGGAAACTCAGGGATACTAGCAATTAGATTTTCACGACGAGCATAATTAAATAGTAATCGCAGTGCTTGTTGATATTGATTAACGGCAATTCCAGATACGCCACGCTCTGTCAATGTATTAGATACGGAGTAGATGTCTTGATAAGTTATATTGGAAATATCACGATTGCCAAGATGCTTGATCCATAAATGACGCAATCTTGCTTTATTATTTTTAAACGTGGCTGCTGACAACTCACCACGGTTTACTCTTTCTTGCTCTCGAACTATTACTTGCTCAGCAATAAATTCAAGTGTTTTATAAGACTGCTTGAAGTCTAGTTTGGTATCGAGTGTTTTTTGGAAATATTCTCCAATAAGCGATTCATAAAATTGTTTTGCTGCATTTATGGCTAAACGCTTATTTGTAGTTCTTGTGGTTTTTGTATGTACTCGACCTCTAAAAAAACATCTTGACTGCCAAAATTTGCTAGCACTGGTCAAATATATTTTTAATTTCGCTGGGTACCCTTCAATTGACGTGATAGTCGCTGGTATTGGCAGCGTGCGACACGCTTGATATTGATAAGCAAAGTCATTAGCAGCTTCAACTTTTTGCATCATTTAGCAAGCGTAATGTCGCACACCAAATAGTGCGACCTATTTTTTTAAGATGTGATTTTCTTATGCAGTTGTTCCAATAACTATTCGTTTTTTTCACTCGTCACGCATTGACTGAGTTACACACTCACCAGTGTGCGACTACGACTTAATTTATTATTGGCTAATGTAGGCGTAGCGTTGGACGAAGTCTCCAGAATGTTAGCAGCATAGAAACATTTTTGGAGATTAGATAATGAAAAAAACTCAAATCGCATTGGCTGCTCTGGCCCTGGTGGCTTCGTCAGCCGCGATGGCCGATGGCGTGAAGCTCTACGGTACGGCTGATGCTAGCGTGTTGTCTGGTGCAAATGGTACGCACCTGTTCGGCGCAGGTAACAACGCTGGTAGCATTTTAGGCGTGACTGGCTCGGAAGATCTTGGTGGTGGTCTCAAAGCAGGTTTCACTCTTGAAGGCGGTGTTAGCTTCGGAACCGGCGAAGTAGTCAATGGCGGTCCCGACGGTGCTGGCTACAGCGGCATATTCAACCGCCTGTCCAATATCAGTCTGGGCAACGAAGCGGTAACAGTAACCGTGGGCGGACAAATTTCTACTTTTGTTGCTGCGTCCCTCACTGGCCTTGCCGGCACCGGCGGTAACGGCGCATTTGTTCCAGCACTGTCTCGCATGTCTGGTGGCTTAGGCGGTAGTTCTACTGGAGCTGCCGCAGGAAATGCTGGCACTGGCCCAACAGCCGGCGCTTTCTTCTATTCTGATCTGGCCACAATCAATTTAAACTTGAACGGTGTCAGTGTCACCGCTCAGACTAAGGTGGGCAACAAAAACTCCGGAACGGGCGATGATGTAGGGAAATATAGTGCCTACAGCGCCACCACGTCTTCCATGGGTGTCAACTTGGCTGTCGCTGGCTTCAGCATGTCAGACGCCGCTGGGCAGGGTGGCTCGGCCTATACCATCGGTGGTAACACATCGGTAGCTGGTATCACAATTCGCGGTGCCTATGGACGAGGCAACAGCACCTTAGTTGATGGGCGTGGCCACTCGATCGGTTTCGATTACTCACTCACTGACGCCTTGTCTGTTGGCTATACGCATGCCAAAGGTTCCTGGGATACCTTGGGACCGGCTGGCTCCAACGGATCGCAAAACAGCATCAGCGCGAAGTACAGTCTATCTCCAAAGACATTTGCTTATGCGACCTACTCCAGCTTCAGCGAATTAGGGGTTAATGCAAGCGCCGGTGGCACTGGCAAGCGAATCGCGATCGTTGGTGTGGCACATTCGTTCTAATCTCTCACTTGTCTAGCACCAGTTAAGTAGAACTGCACCACATGAGAAGCCACCCTTCGGGGTGGCTTTTTTATTATTGACGATATTAATAATTTATTAATATTAATAACAAAACCTATAACTATACATTAACCATAAGCCAACAAATTTTGGTATGTTTTTTCCTGAAACGTCGAAATTTCTTGAAGAGATGCGTCAGAAATTCTCGGAAAAAAATGAATTTACATACCTACTTAATCACTGGCGAACAGGTGAATGGGGCTCCAGCGCAACCATTTATCAAAATCGCGGCTCAAGTCGTTGAGCTAGAGCGATCGCGCGTTTTCGCGGGTGAATTAGCAAAAATGTCTGTGCGAAATTTTGAATATCGGCTTAACTCCATGATTCTTCCCGCATTTGGTGAACGCATCATGACGGAAATCACGGGCGAGCAAATACATTTGCTGTATCAGCGCTTAATTGCCAAGGGATTGGCTTCAATTTCGGTGGCACAGTATCTGCAGGATTTAAAAAAGATATTCAACTATGCCTACGCTCACGGTCTAGTTGACCGGATTCCTTATTTTCCTAAAGTTAAAAAAACGTCGGTACCGCGTGGAGGTTTTACGGTGGCGGAGTATCGGCAATTAATCGTCGCTGCCAAGCAGCTATCTGCGATCAAAAAGGTACAACAGGGGGCAACTCATCGCAATACTGCTGGTGGCGTCTACACAAAAACAGATGGCATACCACCGGAAATTGTTTGGGTCATACGATTTATGGTCAATGGCTTTATGCGGCCTAGTGATATTTTTCATATCAAGCATAAGCATGTTGAAATCGTTAGGCGCGAGTATGAGTATTTACGTTTGACGCTGCCCGAAACAAAGCGTCATAAAAATCAGATTGTGACGCTACGTCCTGCTGTAAAAGTTTATGAACGACTAAAAATTCACATGGCAGCTCGAAATTTGGCAGGACCCAATGATTATTTATTTTTACCAGAAATCAAAGATAGAGCTATTGCAGGACGCTTAATTTCGCAGCATTTTAATAAAGTATTAAACGCTGCAGGCATGAAACAGGGCACGCTTGGGCAGCAACGATCCCTATATAGCCTGCGGCATACATCTATTATGTTTAGACTACTGTATGGGAATGGTATAGATCTGCTGACGTTGGCCAGAAACGCAAGAACCTCAGTACAAATGATAGAAAAATTTTATGCGTCAAATTTAACGTCAGAAATGAATATCGGATTAATACAAAGTCGTCGATCTATGCATTAACGTCACCTCAGGCATGATTGATTTGAACGATAGACTTGGTAATACGAGCTGATGCAACCAATTTACCATCCACTTGCGCGCTGACTTCCAGAAAAACCAAGGTTCGGCCGGAACGCACAACACGCGCGCTTAGATCACACCGAGCACCGATAGGCACGGGTCGCATGAGTGATACGTGCAAATCATGGGTAACCGCATGCTGAGCGTCATTCAGCAAAGGTGCTAGTGCTAAAAAAGCAGCTGCCTCAAACAACACGGAAAGTACACCACCGTGTAGTTGGCCATCAAAAGCTGCCAATGTAGGTACTGCCTCAAAATGAGAATTAGCTACTCCATCAGAAATGCCGTCATACACTATCCCCAGGTGACGATTAAGAGGTATGTCGAGGATGGCGCGTTGACGAGGCAGAATTTCTACTGAACTAGACATAAGGGTTTAATTAAATCGTGTTAGTGGTTCAGAAATGCACAATAAATCTATTAACGAGTACAACCCTATTTGGATAAGATTTCACTAATCTCTATTAAATTTAAATCGGGGTCGCGAATGTAGACGGAATTAATCGTTGATGTGGCACCAGTGCGCAGGACTGGGCCTTCAATAATTGGCCACTGTTCATTGTTTAATTTTTCTATGACATCGTTTAACGGTCGATCAGCAATAAAACAAAGATCAAGTGAGCCAGGAGTTGGCTTATCTGCTTTGGGCTCGAATTCTTTGCCCTGTATATGTAAATTAATTTTTTGATTCCCGAACTTGAAGGCCTTGCGTTCTATTCCCTGTTTGTCATCTACAAAGGTCTCAAGCCTCATGCCAAGTAAGCGAGTATAAAAATCTATACACGCTGTTTCATTGGTTGTGGTTAGTACGAGATGGTCTAGGTGATCAATCATGGTGGTCTACCTCTACAGAATAAGTTCTATGTATTATAAAGAGAGTTCTGTGATGATGAGGTAAGTTACTCAAAACATAAAACTTAGCTCGATTGCACATAGTATTGATCACACAAAATGAATATACATTCCGATTTTTCCATCAAAGCTGTAATTAACACGCTGGAGTTATCCTGGCAGCTATCCCCTATGCAAGGTGTTACAAGAAAATATCTTGATCGTATTGGTGACGAATTGGCCAGAGCAACGTCGATAGTTTGCTATGCACCCAATTCAAAATTTACTGAGCACATGCACGATGGTGGTGAAGAAATACTTGTGCTTGAAGGGGTATTTTCTGACGAACATGGTGATTATCCCAAGGGTACGTATCTGCGTAATCCGCCTGGTAGTAGCCATTCGCCCCACTCCATCGAAGGGTGTACTTTATTCGTTAAATTGAGGCAGTTTCATTCAGACGATATATCGATTATCCGAACAAACACAACAGTAGCTACATGGTATCCAGGATTGGTTCCCGGTTTATCTGTTATGCCTCTCCATGAATTTGATGGCGTTGGTACGGCGCTGGTGCGCTGGGCACCCAACACTATATTCAACCCGCATGTTCATCCAGGTGGAGAAGAAATATATGTTTTAAACGGAGTATTTCATGATGAGCACGGGTCTTACCCAGCGGGAACATGGATACGTAGCCCTCGCTACAGTAAACATGCTCCGTTTACAAAATCTGAAGGTTCAATCATCTATGTAAAAACGGGGCATCTTGATAATCTGCTCAAGACAATATAAAAAATTAGGTATTTCTGCTTAACCGCTTAACAAAAATTGATGCGAATTGTGGGATAGGATTTAACTTTCAGATTCAAACGCGGTGCTATTCATTTGCCAAGAGATGGTTGTAAACACAGTACCAGTTGCACGCTACAGAATATCGAGTAAACCACAAAAACAGTTAACAAAAAATTAGTGCAAGCAGCGCAGGATCATCAATGAAGTTATTGACTGTATAAGACGCTAGTCGGTAGACAAGAGCTGTCAGAGTTTCCGTGACTTTGTTGAGGGTCATGGTTAAATGTAGTTCAGCTTAATTTAAAGAAATTGTGGATCCAAGCTTGTGAAAAAAATTTTCTGCTTGTTTCATACCCACCAATGATTACTCTCCATAAAACTAACTATTTATGAAGCAGTAATCACTCGGATTCATACTTCAAAAAATTCTCGCGATGCCTTCTGTAAAACAAAAGCCCTTCTTGTAGGCTAGCTACCGTAGCTCCTTGTTCAAGCATCTTATCCCATAGGTTCCAATCTTCCTGCGGGTGGCGTCCATTTTTATATCGTTTTTTATAGCCAATTTTTTGACCAAAGACAGTTCGATACATCATGGAGCCGTGATGCTGTTCCTGTCTGTCCCAATACAAATCACCCTGATAAGGTCGTGTCTCACCAGGTACTCGAGATAAAATTTCTTCTTTGAGTTCTCCGGTAACGACGATGTCATACGTAACGATATCGGTGCTTGCGTCAGAAAGCAGTTCTATGGCATCGGATCGTAACCAATTATCAGCGCCTATAAAAAGTACGTACTCTGTGGTGACTCTCGCTAACATATCTTGAAAGTTATCGACCGTACCCAGATTCATGGGTCTTAGAATATATTCAAGATCCGGATAGAGTGCTGGCAGATGAGCACAATCTAAACCCCCGTCATCAACGAATAAAATTTTTGCAGGACTGCTTGTTTGAGACAATAAGGACTCAATGCAATGTGATGCGAGGTGTCCATATCGATAGGACGCAATAACGACTGTAATCATAGGGGGGATGTTTAAATACTTAGCTTTAGCGGTTTCGGAGCGTAATATAACAGCCGCCTAAATACTGTCCAAGGCAAATAAATGATTATCTGAAGAGGTTTTCGTATTTTGAGGAGGTTTGAGGCGAAATAGGGCTTACTACGGATGCCCCGTTCTGATGGTTAGAGCGAATTGATCTTAAATTTAAAGCTCAGATGGTTATGCTGTTAAGCGCTTATGTTATTAGGAACAAAGCTATCAGAGACGAATCACTATTAAATGCCATTAGGATTACAGCGATATAAAAACTTTTTTAGAACCATAAACCAGTTTATCGACTCAACGGTTAGATGCATCAGGTTGAGGTGCCACGCTTAGATTACTGTTTAGGCATTTATCGCAATGAAAGACTAAGGCCCGATAGGCGGCCTTGCACATTCGCAGGATATGATATCGGGCTGGCATATAAACGTAATAAGCCATTTACTTCATGTTGATGACTGGCGTTGATTAATAGGTAAATCACCATGTCAATAATCATAGCCGTGCGTAAAGTTGCTCAATTAATCGGTGCTGCTTTATTATTGGCGGCTACAAACGTGTATGCGCGCGAACCCCAACCGCTGTTTGATGCACACATACATTTCAGCGTAGGTGCAACCTCGATTTATACGCCGGAGGACGCGATGCAGATACTCGAGTCGTCAGGTATTCGTACTGCACTGCTATCGAGTACGCCGAACGACGGTACGCTGGCTTTGTATGCCGCCTATCCGCATCGCTTCATCCCATTCCTTCGTCCTTACCGCAAGACGCGTGATCTCGCGACTTGGGGCGAAGAACGTCGCAGTTGGTACAAAGATCCTCAAACTATTCCCTTCCTCGAGCAGGAGCTCGCTCGAGGTATCTATCGCGGAATCGGAGAGTTTCATGTCGATGGAAATGAAGTTGATACACCGGTGATGCGTGATCTGGTCCGGCTTGCGGCAAAACACGAGCTTTGGTTGATGGCTCATTCCGATGCGCTGGCGATTGAAAAACTCTTCGCACTTGATCCGGGTGCAAAAATTTTGTGGGCACATACAGGCATGGATGAGCCGGCTGAACGGGTGTCACAGTTGCTTAATCGCTATCCACAACTGTATGGAGAACTCTCTTATCGGTCGGGGGTTAGCGGTGGATTATCTGCCGAATGGCGTGAAATGCTCTTACGCTTTCCTGATCGCTTTGTTTATGGATCAGATACTTGGGTGCCATCGCGATGGTCGGAAGTGAACTCACTGACCTCACTAGCTCGCGATTGGTTATCTACCTTGCCTACTCTCGTTGCTGAGAGCATTGCATATCGCAATGCCGATCGTTTATTCGGTCAGTCTGGAACACCCACCACAAAATGATGCCGTCAATTCCAGCGGCAAATGTGTTAACAGACGGACTTGATGAACACAAAATAACGCGAAGTATTTTGAGCTTGGTGCATTCAGAATTTTTTGGTTAGCCCGGCGCAAAATCGAACCGGGCTCAAGACTGCTGATCCTTAATAATCAAGAATCATTTTTTGAATTCAACGATGATCGCTTCGACATCACCTTTGGCTGCAAGGTGCTCATGTTCTGTTGGTCCACGAAGGAAGGCATCACCGACTTTAAGTTTTGGGCCTGCTTTTGTCGATCCATCAGCCATCTTGTATTCCAGCGGCAGGGGATTGTTTTTTGATGCATAGACTGCGATATGCGGGTGTGAATGCATAGGGCAGCTTTCACCCTTCTTTTGCGTAAAGTGCAGAATACGAGCTTTATCGTCTTCGGCAAGCACTTTGAAGTTCTTAGGGCAAGCCGTAACGGCATCAGCGGCAGATGCAGAGAAACTAATAAGGGATAGGAAAGATAACAACAAGGCATGGAAAAAACGCATGATCGACTCCTTTGTTAGATTTTTACGGATAGTATCGAATAGACTGGCAAGTCCGCTCGGCGCTGGCATTTTTTGAGAGCCTAGCCGGACAGATAATGGTAGCGGCTGACTTTGTTGCTTTCAATCAATTTTATGAGTCATTTAAGCCGTCAAACAACAGCTACAGGGGGGGCTGAGTTATTTAGTGAGCGACAATCTCTTAGCTAGACGGTAATCTTTTGAATTCAATAATCATTAAATAACTCAAGCTTTTAAACCGGCAGGTATAAATGCAAAGCCCCCGTTATCGCTAACGAGGGCTTTGCTTGCTTAGTGGTTAGGAAGAGATCGAAACATCCAATATCTGAAACAGGGTAGCCTCCTGTTCAAATGGACTACCTATTTAATTCCGTGCTCATTAAATTACTATGTTTAATCGTATGACTGATAGACCGATGGTTTGCCATTTAATCCAATTAAAAGCACATCATAAGGATCTTTTTTGCCCTTATATTCTGGACCATCCATACCTGGAGATCCTATTGGCATAGCAGGAACAGTTAACCCAATAGCTTTGGGCTTTTCTGCAATGAGTCGTTTTATTTCTCTTGCTGGCACATGGCCTTCAATCGCATAGCCGTCAATTAACGCTGTATGGCAAGAGCCAAATTGTATGGGCATACCTAATTTTTTTCGGATCTCCTCATTACCTTCTGGATATGCCTTAATCACAAAGCCATTGGCTTCGATATGATTCGCCCAATCTTGACAGCATCCACATGTTGGACTTTTCCACATTTGAATTACTGGCTTTTGAGTTGCGGCAAAACTCCAAATGGGCAGTAAGCCTAAGCCTAAGCACAGTAGTCTTCTTTCAGTATTTAATGCTTGAGTTTTGTTGATCATTTCGTTCTCCAAGTTAAAGCCAGGCTTGTGGGCAAGTCCCTTTTCGAATTATTTTTTAACGCTTCGATGGAATTGAACTGGCTGGTCATGCCTGATCCATCGAGCTACCAGTTTTCAGCCCTGGCATCAATAAACTACATGCGGCAAATGCTCCGCACTAGGGTATTGCCGCCGATAGCATTCGGCAGTATGAATTTATCGTAGGCAGGGCTGAATCACTCGCGGCAAGTTCTAGAGCGCAGGGTAGTCGGTATAGCCTTCCTCGCTACCGCCGTACCAGCCTACATAACGAGCCTCGTTGTAGGGACCACCATTTTTAATCCGTGCTGGCAGGTCCGGATTGGAGAGAAATGGCCGGCCAAATGCCACCATATCTAACGCACCTTCTTCCACCATTTTCTGTGCATCGGCCGGCTCAATGCCACCATTACCCATCAAGCAGCCAGTGTAATGTGGGCGCACCGTTTTTAAAATCTCGGGCATATCCGGTACGCCACCCCACGCGTTAGTGTCTGCTACATGCAGATAAACCAGGCCATACGATTCCACCATTTTTGCAACCGCGGTGTAGGTTTCTTTGGCATTGGGGTCGCGGGTATTGTTGTAGCCTGCAAAAGGCGAAATACGAATACCGACTTTCGATGCATCTACTTTGGACAAAATCGCTTCGATCACTTCTTTCAAAAACTGCAGGCGTCCTTCCAAACTTCCACCGTATTTATCAGTTCTCTGATTAAGCGTGGCGGATAAAAACTGGTGCGGCAAATAACCATTTGCGGCATGAATCTCTACACCATCACAGCCTGCCCTGATTGCGTTGGCGGCTCCCTTTGCGTAGTCGGCGATGGTTTCTTCAATTTCTGCGATGGTCATCGCGCGAGAAGGGGTTGCGGCTATTTGCGCATAGCGACCGTTGGCCATCAGTCCATAGACTTGCAGGGAGCCCAAGTCATCGTTAATACCCGACGGCGACAAGGGTGCTTCTCCATTCAAAATAGCTTCCGAACCGACACGACCACAATGCCACAGCTGCATGAAAATCCGTCCACCAGCTTTATGTACCGCATCGCTTATTACCTTCCAACCGGCTACCTGCGCCTCGCTATAAATACCAGGTGCTTTTTCAAATGCACAAGATTTTGCTGTCACATTAGTTGCTTCACTAATTACTAAGCCGGCCGAGGCACGTTGAGCGTAATACACAGCAGAGATAGGCTGAGGTACATCGCCATCGCCAGCGCGGCAACGAGTTAATGGTGCCATGGCAATGCGATTAGGCAGCGCATGGCCTTTTAAATCTAAAGGCGAAAATAATGTCGACATAAATAATCCTTTAATGGCTTTAAACGGGGAAATGAAACAGGCTGATAACAGGTGATATCAAAAAAACGGGTAATATCTTATTTACAATAAACAGAGTTTATCAGTAATTAATTCGGACAGTTGTTTACTGGCTTGGGTGCCAGTGATCAGCAAATTAATCGTTAGGATCGCATATGGCTCTGAAAAAACTGGCGCATTTTTCGGTTCGCACCACTGAATTGGAATTATCAAAAAAGTTTTATACCGAGATATTGGGATTTCAAGTCGGCTTTCGCCCAGCGTTTCCTTTTCCCGGCATCTGGCTTTACCAAGGCGGTGACGAAGCCGAGTTTGGGGTGGTGCATTTAATCGGCATTGATAAAAATGACCCAGATGGCCTCAAAGATTATTTGGGAGACAAAGATGAAAGCTCGTTACACGGCAGTGCTGCGGTTGATCACATTGCCTTTATCGCCAGTGATTTAACCGACATGCACCGCCGCCTGCAACACAGTAACGTTCCATACAAAGAGCGCACTGTACCCGGCCTAGGCTTGCACCAACTTTTTATTGAAGATCCTTCTGGCATCACGATCGAACTGAACTACCCTGCTAACGAAGTTAAGCCGCCAGAATCCAACAATCAGTCCAATGAATCCATCTAAAAAAGCCATCATTATTGGCGGCTCCATAGGTGGACTGTTTGCAGCAAATTTATTGTTACGTGCCGGTTGGGATGTACACATCTATGAACAGGTTGCAGCCGAGCTCGAAAGCCGCGGTGCTGGCATTGTCACGCATCCTGAATTATTCGACGCCCTGCGTGAAGCGGGCGTAATCGTTGATGCTTCTTTGGGTATACAGGTTGAAGAGCGCATTACCTTAGATAGGAATGGCATCCAAATTGGCAGTTTGCATTACCCACAAATTTTGACTGCATGGGGCCGACTCTTTGCCTTGTTGATCGCCGCCTTTCCCAGCGAGCGCTATCACGGCGGCAAAGTACTAAGTACGTTTCAACAAGATCCGAACTACGTAACAGCTCACTTTACCGATGGCGAAAGCGTCAGTGCGGATCTGCTCATTGCCGCCGACGGCCTACGTTCAAAAGTTCGACAGACATTGGTACCAAACGCCAGCCCACAATACGCAGGCTACATTGCCTGGAGAGGCATGGTCGAAGAATCAGTTCTATCACCGCGCGCCTTGAAAGAGATGTTTCCGTATTTTGCGTTTGGTTTGCCCGAGCAG
>Ga0315909_10008200_pt1 | contig 11489 bp, 23 predicted proteins | sample LakEriMetagenome_11_FD_203527 | JGI IMG/M metagenome (GOLD analysis project Ga0315909, IMG submission 203527) | Freshwater fungal communities from buoy surface, Lake Erie, Ohio, United States - Buoy 2 MA125 | ecosystem: Environmental > Aquatic > Freshwater > Lake | place: USA: Lake Erie, Ohio...
TAACATACGCATGCGCTCACGATCTAAAGTTGTTTGGTGGTTTTTACATTGAAGTAATTTGGAGCAACGACCGCACAGTGATTAGTAAGTTGAATGCTATTCCATTTGAAGAATGCCGTATTGCAGTTAATCAGGATGATGACAACGAAATCGGTATTTATCATAGCTACGATTGGAGCAATACTCGCAAGAAAAAGAACACGCCTGAGTTCATTCCTAAGTATAACTACCTAACACGTAACGAGGAGCCACGCCAAATCTATTGGTGCTTCACCTTTACAGGTAGTGATAGTTATCCACGCCCTGATTATTGGAGTGCGATTAACTACATTGAGTTAGATAAGCAGATTTCAATCTTTCATATCAACCAAATCAGTAATGGTCTTTTTCCTTCAACCATAATAAACTTCTACAATGGGCAGGCAACACCTGAGCAGAAGCAGCAAATGATGTTGGACTGGGAAAACAAGATGAGTGGTGCGCGTAATGCTGGTAAAGTGGTTATGTTCTTTAACGAACGTGACCAACCTAAAACCGAAATCACACCATTCCCTGTCAATGATGCAGATAAGCAGTATGCCTTAATGAATGACACAGCGCAGCAAAAGATTATCACAGCGCATCGTGTTACTACTCCACTGCTTTTCGGTATTCGGGAAAACACCGGATTCGGCAGCAACAAAGATGAGATGGCGGTAGGGCTTGAGATATTCAACAAGCAAGTGATTGAACCATATCAGGCCAAAATCAACGATAGTATTACAGAACTTTTGAGCAATCAAATGCCGGGTGTGTCTTTTGAGATTGTGCCAAATACTCCACTAGTAGCAGAGCAGACTTCGGTTGTTACCGATGCGAACGCAACAGGCTCGACAACTGATGTCGCTGCTACGGCTTTGAATGGTGCGCAAATATCTTCACTCATTGACATTGTAATGCAAAGCAGTGCAGGTGCAGTTCCTGTTAGCAGTGCTAAGGCAATCGTGCAAGCTGCATTCCCAACGCTGCCCGCTGCAACTATCGATGCAATCTTTGCCGATGTTATCGCAGGTTCATTGCAACCGCAAGAGGTCATCATGAGTGACGAAAAAAAAAAAGATGACAGCACAGTAGGCGACGCGCTAATCGCACTGGGTGAAGATGCGTCCGAGGATTGGTTGCTGATTGATGCATACAATGCAGATGAAGAAATTCAACACGAGTTCGCAGTGCGCACAGGGGCGGCAAGACCAGCGGCAAAGAGTGAGCAAGATGCCATTATTGATGGCAAATACTTTATTACTCGTTACGTTTACGCAGGTGACTTTAGGCATGATAATATGCGGCCATTCTGTAAGAAGATGCTGGAGGCAGGCAAACTATACCGCAAAGAAGATATTGTGTCTATGGAAAATGTAGCGGTTAATCCCGGATGGGGGCCGAATGGTACAGATACTTACGACATTTGGTTCTACAAAGGTGGCGGCAACTGCAAACACTTTTGGGAAAAGCGTGTTTATGTAGACGCAAAGGGCGCAAAGATTAATCCTAATGATCCAGATGCAAATCGCATAGCTGTTTCAATGGCTGAACGCATGGGCTATAAGGTCCGCAACAATTCATTAGTCGCTAAACTTCCTGAGGATATGCCATACAACGGCTTTCTTCCAACAAATCCAGTTTACGGTAATCAATAATCACAACTATGGCAGAGGTACTTTTAATATCAGAAAACTACGTCAAGAAATACACCACTGTTAACGGTAGTGTTGACCCTAATATTATCTATCCATCGGTTTATTTAGCGCAGGATAAATGGATACTTCCATTTTTGGGAACTGATTTGATGAACAAGATTAAAGCAGACGTTGCAGCGGGTACGATTGCTGGCAATTATGAAACATTGCTTGAAGATTACATCCAACGTGCGCTGTTATGGTGGGTAATGGTTGACCTTACGCCGTCACTTTGTTACCGTATGGATAATGGCACTATCGTGCAGCGTCAATCTGAGGATACAACGCCCGTATCCGATGCAGTTATGAAGGATATGATTGATCGCGCAAGGCAGAATGCGGAACACTATACCACTTTGCTGGTAGATTACTTGTGTGCAAACGCTTCATTGTTCCCTGAATACTCAACAGCGCAGTGGCCTGATCGTAGCGCACGTACTGATGTGACCAACACGCTCAACTATCAGTTTTCATCCGGCAATACTGCCACATCTTTTCGACCTACGTATTCACGAAACATCATTAACCGCATACCATGACGGAAAAGAAAAACTTAAAGCAAGAATACACTGAACGTTTGCGCAAGTATGAGCGTGAACTATCACTAAAACTTAGAGCCAATGCACCCAAAGAGCAAGATAAAACTAAACGGTAATGCACGGCCTAAGTCGATTAGTTACCTACTCCAGCTTTTCGATGGGGTGTGGTCGATTCCGCTTGCCTTTTTACTTTTTTTTCTTGCCGGATATGTAAGCTTTCGCTATTTTGGTGATGCTCTCATTAGCACTGAATACATCCAGTATATAGTTCTTGCCGCACTTGTTATGGTTGTGGCCAACTTTGTTGTGTTCATGGGGTTGTATTTCAATTTTCGCACGCTTCAACGCATGGTCTATTCAGCACAAATCAAACAGCAGGCACTAACTGATTTGAGCGCATGGCAAAAAATACTTTTATACGTGGGTTTGTACTTTGCCTACTTTGCTGCATTCCTGTATATACTTCACTTGCTGATGACGGTTACTGCGTAAGGGTAACAGCAGCGAGTTATGTTGGAGTAAAGGAAAAAGGCGGCAATAATATGGGGTTCAACTCCCCGCAATTAACCGCACTTATGATTGAAAGTGGCTGGAAAAAAGGCCACGCATGGTGCGCATACTTTGTGCATGCCATGTTAAATGAGTGTGGAATAGTCAACACGATAACAGGGTGGTCACCCACTGCATACAATCGCAAAGATGTGATATTCGATGGAGGCAAGTTTTTAAAATCATTTGCAGATGGCGATGTGCTTGTAATGACTTTAAGTTATACCAGTATGTCTAATACCAAAAGGTATAAAGGTATTGCTCACACCGGCATAGTAGATAAGATAGGCAAGTATTCAGTGCGCACTATTGAAGGAAATACGAATGAACAGGGCATGCGAGATAGTCGCACGCGTGACGGGGTATACTACAAGATTAGACCACTTTCTAAAAACTTACATATTACTCGATGGAAAAAGCAAGAATAAATCCGATGTTGATCTATGCACTTGGAATGCTCGCAACAGGTGCTGTCATTATTCTACTATTTAAAGGATGCAATAAGCCACAGCATAACCCGGCAGTTGATAGGTTGTATAAGATGAATGATAGTTTATACAAGGTAATAGAGAGTAACACAGCAAAAGCAGACTGTTTGTATTCACGCATTGATAGTTTGACCATGCAGCGTGACACGATTATACAAAGACAAGAAATAACGAATGAAATTTACCGCAATGAGACATACAATATTCTTAGTTCTGATGCTGCTGGTAGCGATAAGCAGTTCAGGTCAACGCTCCAAAAATCGGACAGCCTCCTCAAGTCTGGATTTTACACCAAAACTTACAACCTACGAGCTGCAATTAATGAACCTGAATTACAATAGCATGATGTATTGGTATGGTACGGCTATGGAAATTGATTCATTGTATCAGCTTGAAAAGTTAAAGACACATTATTACAGCAAGATAACAGGCATACAGGCAAGCAGCTACGAAACACTTAAGACTATTTATGAAAACAAGCAAGCTATTGAAAAGGCGATAGCACAAGAAAAGGAAATGCAAATAAAGGATTTGAAAAAACGCAATCGCAAGTTAATAGTACACAACACAGTGCTAAGCATTGGGCTTTCAGCACTGGCAATATCAACTGTATACTTCGTAATCTTATGAACGTTGAACCTAAAGATGTGCTAACCGTAGTTGCCGGGGCTGTATCACTATCGGGGTTATACTATGCACTAAAACGAAACGTGGATAAATTAAACATCACAGTGCGCACTATGGACACACATCACAAAAGAGAAATCAGTGCTATACATCATCGCATTGATGAAATCAAAATAGATACTAAGGAGACTATCAATAAGCTAGATGCTAAGATTGATGCTATTCAAAATCAAAACGTAACCATTGCGAAGAATCTTGCGGAATTAACAGGCTTTCTAAAAGCTAAACAATAACCACATGGCAAGCAAATATGTATCTGTTTACAATGAAATATACAATGGAAAGGGTGCGCTAGGTGAACGTGTGCGTGCGGTAATTCAACGCTACAATATACCTGTTGCATATAAGTCTTTTCACCGTATGTATCAGGCGTGGCGTAATCACAATTACGGCGCAGAAAAAGCACCATCTTTTGGTGCAGTTGAATTTAGCACACCGGTTGAACAAGTAACTGAGCCACCCAGCGGACAGCTGAATAAATTAAAGTATTCACTCGGTGCATTTGATGAGATAGTGAATGAGTTAAAGCCTGATGTCAATACCTTTGACCTGCCCGCATCACTTGAATCAAATTACCAACCCTACAAGCTGCCGACAAATCACAACGACATACTTTTATTGAGTGATATACATGTTCCGTATCATAACATACCAGCGTTAACCCTTGCGTTGAAATATGGCCTTGAGAATAACGTAAACACGATACTACTTAACGGTGACGTTATTGACTTCTACGCTATCAGCAGATTTGAGAAAGACCCGCGCAAAAGAAACTTTGGGCATGAGGTATTGATGACCCGTCAATTTTTGGGTACACTGCGCAAGCTATTTCCGAATGCTGCTATTTATTACAAGTGTGGCAATCACGATGTGCGCTATGACCATTACCTAATGCGCAATGCTCCTGACCTTTTAGGCATTACTGAATTTAGCTTCGAATCATTGATGCACTTAGATCAACTGAACATCACATTTATTCCTGATAAGCAAATCATACGTGCCGGGAATCTCACAATATTACACGGCCATGAACTAGGTGCGTCTGTATTTAGCCCCGTAAACATCGCACGCGGTTTATTCTTACGCGCTAAAGACAATGCGCTATGCGGGCATCATCACCAAGCAAGTGAACACAGTGAGCCAAACATAAACGGTAAGCTAACAACGTGCTGGAGTGTTGCATGTTTGTGCGAGCTGCATCCCGATTACATGCCCATTAATAAACATCACCACGGCTTCGCGCACATTAAAGTAATGGATACAGGTGAGTTTGAAGTGAGCAATTATCGCATAGTAAACGGAAAGATTAGATAACAAAAAGCCCCCACGTTAGGGGGCTAGTTGCATCAATAACTAAAAAACAATGAGAATCTAAAACACTCATACAAATATATACATGAAAGGCAAGCCACATCCAAAAGTTGTACAGCGAAAATTAGGGCGTGAACGTGCGGATGGTTTGTACTGTGATAACGTGATTGAGATTGATCCAACGTTGCCGCCTATGCGCTATCTGATTGTTCTTGTGCATGAGTACCTGCATCACATTCAACCGGAATGGAGTGAGGAAAAAGTCGATGCCGAGGGTGAAGCACTGGGCAGGTTTCTTTGGAAGCAGGGCTATCGCAAGGTGCAGCAATAATTCGCCCACTGCTAAGGATTATGAACCTATTCAAAACTTATCTGCTATCCCGGCATCAAGTAATTCACTCGCTAACCATTCGCGAATCTTGCCGACTAATTCATACTGTTCACCCGTAAGGTCTTGGTATTTTTCAAGGCTACGCAAGTGCTGTTGTATTTCGTAAATCATATCAAAATACTTCATGCCGTTCACAGCGCAATCAAATGCGTGCTGATCTTCGCGTAGATCAAACGTTAGTGTTGCTTTCATTTCGTTTGGCTTTTCTTTTTTTTGTTGTTGTTGGTTGGATGGTGTATGCACCGTATATGTTTTGGTCTACTTGTATTCCGATGTCTTTGAATAATCGCAAGTACCTATATGCTGTGCGTTCGGTTACCATTAGTTCTTTGGCAATTACATGCACTGGCATGTCACGCTGTTGCAGTTGCACCATTAACGTAAGTGCTCGTTTAACCTTGTCCATTCTCTCCATCGTTTAATAGTTCTTGCATATCATGAATAAAGTTTCGTCCTCTTTGTGTGTGAACATCAAATAGACCAGGCTCATGCTTCTCAACTATGCGCATTGCCTTTTGCAATAATGTTAGTTCATTCATGCTTCTATCTGTGTGCGGTTAGGTAATCCACTTTCGCCATCTAAATACCCATCATTGTAGGCATTCTGGATGTGGTTCATTTCAATAATTTGGACGGCATTTAAAAGACCTTCCATCTCTGCCCATGTCATGCGTATGGCTTGACCTTTAAAGCGTCTCTTAAGGGTTAGATGCAATCGGCGGATTGCGGTTTCTTTTTTTTCTTGTGTCATAGGTACTTTGTTTCTTTGGTAATCGTAAATAGATCACGGTTAACTGATTTGATTTTGTGATGCAGATTGTCTTTGAGGTATGTTGTTTTAGCCTCAACAAACAGTCCAAGCAACTTAATGCGCTCATCCTTTAGCTGCTCTATCGTCCAGTTCTTTCGGTGCTTTCCCATTGAGTTTGAGTATTTCGTTTTTGACGTGGTGATAGTAAGCCTTGACTGAATAGTATTCACCGGTGCCTTCAAAGTCTTGCATGATGTCACTAGGTGCATTGCTTATGGCTTCATCCACGCATTGCAGTGCGCAGTTAATTGCTTTAATATGCACCTCGGCTAGTTGGCCTTCTTGCTTACCATTCTCGATGATGTCAAAATAGTTCGAGTACAGTTGCCATGCCTTTTCCTTTGCTTTCATTGTTTAGTTTATTGATTAGTTCTATAACTTGCTCTTTGTTGTAATAGTGCTGCATTGAATTGCGCACGTGGTCTTTGAGTTGATCTGTGGTCATATCTATCTATATGTTGTATCATAGTAATCTATCGCATCAACATTAGTCCATTGGCTATTCCATGCTTCGTCATTATACTCAGCATTGACTGCTGCTTTATATGCATCAAGTATTTGTTCACGCTCAACTAATTTAGCACGCAACTTTAATTCTGAAATAGCTATTGCATTCAGTGTATCAAATGCTAAGTGATTGCGCAGTTCATCTATCAACCAATCTACTGCTGTTGCTTTACTCATAGTGCTAAAGTATTAAGGTATTCACGCCACATCGGTACACGCTCCTGAAGCTTTGCGATTGCATCGGCATCAAATTCCACAACCTTTTCGTGTATGCGCTCTTGCACTGGTATATCATACACCCACTCGCTAAGGTCGGTTTCAAGGTTTGCATCCGGGTAATCATTCAGAAATTGCTTCATGTCATAAATCATTGAACGCTCAATGCCTTGCGCTTTCTTTAAGAAGGTAGGGTCTGACTGTGCATCAATAAGGTTCATGCGGCGTGCGAGCTTGTACTTTTCATCGTTAATCATTTGCAGCGGTGCATTGACTAGGACAAAGCAGAACGTAGCACGCGGCGCACCTGTTAGCCACATGTATGCTTGGCCTTGCCAAAAGTAATCTTTGCTAAGGTCGTTAGCTTTTGCATCGTGGAAAGTGTAGATGTCCCATGAACTTTTAATATCCGGCACATTCACAACCAAATCCGTTTCGTCATCTTTGATAAGCAAGTCAGGCGTACCCTTTACAAAATCATTAGCAAACATCTGCTCATTCTTGAATACGATTTGTTTGCGCTCTCTGCGCCACATGTCTATCGCATCATTCTCAACGGCTAGACCTTTCTCAATGTACTTGTTGCTGATTTCTTTATAGCGCTTATACTTCTGCTGCACATAGACCTCCAGCAGTGCGCTCTTTGTTGTTTCGCTCAAACCTGTTTTGGTTCGTGCATCGGTCATCAACTTACCTAGTTGTGACGCTCTGAATAATACGTTTTCCATTTGCTTTTGTGTTATTGATTTGAGTGCTAATGTAGCAGAAGTTCGGAAATTCCGAACAACTGCCACATCTTTTAACATTTAGACGCCTTCACTAAATTGACGCATTTCATCCCCGCGATCAATAATGAAGTTACGGCGGTTGTTTAATTCATCATGTACTTGTGCAAGCACTTCGCTACTGCATGCTTTCTGAATGCGTGTGCAATCCATTAGCGTCTCAGCATTGTTGATTAGGTCAAGCACATAGGCAACATCTTTATCACCTCCCTGTGGTAGCTTGCCTTTAAGATTAAATGCCTTGTACATGTCCGCATTCTTGCGGTTCAGGTCACGGCCAAACAACTTACCAAAGGACTGCGCTGCATTCTTGATGCATTCTGTTTTCAGTTTAGGGAAGGCAAGGTCTAATGCGTTCGGCTTTTTGTTGTCTGCATTCAACGCCCAGCGGTTGCGCTCTACATTGTCAAGGTTCTGCGGTGCGCGGTCAACCATGATGATAATGGACGCTGCCCCCGTGCGGCGTATCTCATAACCGCTTATCGGATGTATTGCAATAAGGTCGATGCTGCCCACTACTTCATTTGCCATGCGTTCCCATCTAAAGTTCTCAGTGCGCCAATGCCCGAAAAACATTTCATCTAGTGTAGTCTCAACGTGTGAAATAACCAGCGTCTGTGCTTTGAGATCTGGTGTCTTTTCAATACCGGCTACATCGGGTGTGGCGTTAAGCATTTGCTGAAATTTCTGCAATGCCTCTAAATTGTCTTTGTGAATACTGTTGTTCATGTTATTGATTTTAGATTTTAAAGATACGGATTAATAGCGCATTAAGCAATCATTCAGCTCTTGACAATAGTTAAGAATTGCTAAAACGATTGCTGCGTAAACGAGGTACTTGATGACTTTGCTTGCTTTCATTGTTTCGAGATTTTGTTATTTGCTGCGAATGTACTGTGTAAGATATTACCCACCAAAAGTAAACTGTTAAAAATTGTTAAAATTTCAATCGGTTACAGATTGTAACCACCTCACGCCCACGAATAGCTACCGTAGTTAGGGAATAACTCAAAGTACATGCGCATCATAATCGCATCTGCATAGTCAGGAGACTTCCCGTGCATGCGGGCTATCTCCTCTTTACTGATCACTGCAAGTTTGCCGTCTGCTTCAGGCTGTCTACGGCGTATCATATCCAGTTCTTGAACTATCACATCCCGGAATGAGTTAACTTTAAAGATAACCTTGTTCTGCTCAATCAATTCTGCAAGCTTAAAATAACACTCCGCTTTTTGGTTGACGTAGCGGTCTGTTTGTTTAGCACGCCCACCGTTAAGAAAGCCCCGGCACTTGAGCGTATCTACCACACCACCACCTACCCCATCCTCATCACAGATCACATTGCTAAGTTTGATGCTATGCCTGTCGCATAGTTGGCGAATGGTGCTAACTACGGTAGTAATTGGTTGCTTACGCAGCTCGTGGATCTCCATCAAATGCAAACCTTGCCACACGCAAATGACGCTACGGTCTTTTCCAAGTCGTGCGATGTCAGCACTGATGTACTTTTCACCTTTGCTTTCTTCATCCCGAAAGCAGCGTACGAGGTCATCGTATTGGTAAAGGTTATCTACGCTTTCATCATATTCCCAATCGCCATCCAGCAGCCTTCGCCTATCCACTTCGGGCAACATGCGCAGCGTTTCAAGATACGATTCGGGCAGGTGTGGATTGTCGGTAGGTAATGAAGGAATAAACGCAAGATGTGCCGGCAATGATTCATTCTTGAATGGTGAATAGAACTCATTGTATAGCCATCCCTTTGACGGATTGCAGGTGAGCAGCATCTTTGGCTTCAGGTCATACTGTGTTAGCTTGAATCGGATGCGTGACTGGAGTATATCAATCGCCCTTTTTGATACCTGTGCGCTTTCATCTACGTAGGCATCGGTTAATTCAAGTCCACCTAGCGCATGAAATTCGGGATCACTTGGATAGGCAAACAAGTCTTTTAGGATTATCTCGCTACCATTGCTAAACGTAATCACGTTCGTTTGATTGTTGATCGTGTAATGCTCGTTAGGTGCTAAGCCTAACATGTGCGCGACCTCAAAGAAAGTCTTTAGCGTGGTCTTTTTTAGCGTATCTAATTTGCTACGGCCTATAAGACCGCGCGTGCCTGGATACTTGAACCTGCGGCTTATTTGCCATGCACAACCGATGAATGACTTGCTCCCACCTGCTGCACCTCCGAAAAGCACCACACGTGCCGGGTGAGAATTACCCAGCACACGCAATGCTTCCTTTTGTTTCGGTAGATACTCAATCATTAAACCCGTCGAATTCGATGGAATTAAAACGGCAAATCGCCCGTGCCTTGTGAATCATTTTCCTGATGTCGGGAAGATGGTTGTTGCTCACGTGGCTCGGACATCTTACCGCTAAAGAACTTACCACTTTTGCCTTCCTTCACCCACGCGGCTAATCGCATCTTTTTGCCATTGACCATGATTTCACCCGTGTACTCAGGTGCATTGTTGGTTGTCTTGTTGTTCTTGAATAGGGTGAACTGTCCCTCTTGCATTTGATAGTTACTCATTGAATTGTGTATTTAATTATTAATAATTCCTATATCATCTAACATCAGGCTTATCGTGGTCTTGCCGGTAATATCGCAGGTCTCTACAACTTCAAAAGATTCGTGGTCGATGCTGTGACCATTGATGAAACCAATGTAAACTTCTACATCATCAGGATACTGCGCAAGCTTATCCCACAATTCACCAATAGTCATAGCTTATATTCATCTTTATCTGTAAGCAAATGTAACTCCTCAAAGATAAGACGCATTGAAACATTATCAGTCATCGATGGTCGCATACTTCGCTTAGCTGTTAACACGAATAGTTTGCGCAGTAGTTCAATCTCGCGCTGTTGATCGTAGTGCTTCATTACTTAATGCTTAAAAGTTTTATCACTTCTTCATCATCATGCATCCAACATGTTCCTTCAAAAATATCAGGGTTAATCAAAAATTCCATTAACGCAAATCTTTGAGTATAGCGTAAATTGAACCATTCACCAACTACACGATAATCCTTAAACTTCTCATGCAAATAAGATTCTATCATTCCTATTTTCATATCAAGCTCTACTTCATTAAAGCCTACGGCAACACACTTTAAATTGCAACCTGATTGCGTAACTAATTGACGAAAGCGTTGGTATATGTTATAGGTCATACCAATTTTAGTCAATTTAGTCAATGGATTATATAAAGCATATACAGCACCACCAGCTTCAGTTTCGAGAACATTTTTTTTACTCTTATGACTAAATAAATCAAAACCGAAATACTTATATTGATAGTCCTCGACTAACCATTGCAAACATTTTACTGTTTCATTATCCATTTCTTTCATCTCAGTATTCATTTTGTTTATTGATTTCCTCCATGTACCGTTCCTTACGATACTCAGTGAATTGGTATGGCTTGTTGTTGTAAATCTTAAACCATTTGTTTTCCGACCATTCAGGCAGCAAATCGTAT
>Ga0315909_10008204_pt1 | contig 11485 bp, 13 predicted proteins | sample LakEriMetagenome_11_FD_203527 | JGI IMG/M metagenome (GOLD analysis project Ga0315909, IMG submission 203527) | Freshwater fungal communities from buoy surface, Lake Erie, Ohio, United States - Buoy 2 MA125 | ecosystem: Environmental > Aquatic > Freshwater > Lake | place: USA: Lake Erie, Ohio...
CACATCGGAAGCGGAACGGAAAACCGCCAACGTCTTCTGTTGTAATCCCCCGTGAATGCGGTGTAGGAAATGGGCAACACTCAACCGGAACTCATTATGGCCAAAGGCAACAACAGTCACAAAAAAGAAACCAAGAAGCCGAAGAAGGAAAAGCCGAAGGCTCCCCTCCCGACCCGCAGGACTTCCTAACGGAAACGCTGATTTCGGCGCGGTGATTTCTCGCGCTGAGAATCGCAGGTGACTTCGTAGCGGTGTGCGCGCGGCATCGCGTGGCATTGGGCGCAACCCGCGCCCTGTTCGTCATTGCACCCGCGTGATCCATGGTTCGATCCATGCGGCACATTCTCCGTTCAATGTTGAGCGTTAAGCCCACCGCAGGCGCCGTCCGAATCTGCATGCGCGTCCAGACATCGCTGCGCCGCTGCGCGGGGCCAAACATCCAACGTTCAACGCTTAACTTTCAACGTTAAACAAAGCAGCACACCGCGCGCGCGATTGACCCGCGTGCGCGTGCGCCCTACACGGCACGGCGATGTCTCTGAACAAAAAATTTCCGCGTCTTCTCCCAACCTCGATCGGCAAAGGCTGGACGGTCACCGATCTCGTGGATGATTCCTTCAAGGCCTACAACGGCGGGCGGCTCGCCGAGGCGTGCCGGCTTTTCACACAGAAGATGGTCGCGGGCAACGGCACCGTGGGCATGTCGCTCACAGGCGCGCTCACGCCCGCGGGGCTGGGCAAGGCGGCGATCATCCCGCTGATGAAGGCGGGCTTTGTGGACTGGATCATCTCGACGGGCGCGAACCTCTATCACGACATGCACTACGGGCTCGGCATGGAGATGTACGCGGGCTCGCCGTTCCTCGATGACGTAACGCTGCGCAAGGAGGGCATCATCCGCATTTACGACGTGCTGTTCGACTACGACGTGCTGCTGGATACCGATGCGTTTGTGCGCGAGGTGATCCAAGGCGCGGAGTTCCAGCGGACGATGGCGACGGATGAATTCCACTACCTGCTCGGAAAGTATGTCGCGGCTCGGGAGAAGAAGCTCGGCATCAAAGAGACGAGCGTGCTGAGCGCAGCGTATCACTACGGCGTGCCGATTTTCACTTCGTCGCCCGGAGATTCCAGCATCGGCATGAACGTCGCCGCGATGGCGCTGCGCGACTCGAAGCTCCTCATGGACGTGAACCGCGACGTGAATCAGACGGCGGCGATCGTCTATGCGGCGAAGTCGTCGGGCGAGAACTCGTCGGTCTTCATCCTCGGCGGCGGGTCGCCGAAAAATTTCATGCTGCAAACCGAGCCGCAGATCCAGGAGGTCATGGGCATCGAGGAACGCGGACACGATTACTTCCTGCAATGCACCGATGCGCGCCCCGACACCGGCGGCCTGAGTGGCGCGACGCCCGCCGAGGCGGTGAGCTGGGGCAAGATCGATCCCGACAATCTCCCCGACTGCGTGGTGTGCTACGCGGACTCGACGATCACGCTGCCCATCATCACCGCCTACGCGCTCACGAAGGTGAAGCCGCGCAAGCTCAAGCGCCTCTACGACCGCCGCGACGCGATGCTGGAGAAGGTGCGTGAGATGTATTTCAAGCACGGTCGCGTCGCGAAGATCGAGCACCGCACGGACCTCGACAAAAAGAAGAAGCCGGTGAAAGGACGCAGCGGACGCAGCGTGACCGGCACGAAGCGCGATGCGTGATCCGTGGCACAGTCTGCTGCGGTGGAACGCGACCTCCGGGCGCGTTTCCGAATGCAAGACTTGCGCGCAGTCCGCCCACCGAAGCGCGCTCGGAGGTCACGCTCCACCGCGCATGCTCCGCGCTGTCATTCAAAGCACATGACAGACTCGAATCACCATCGTGACCGCCAGCGCTCGCGCGAGGACTGGGTCTGCCAGATTTTTGCCAGCGGCGGCCCGATGTATGCGCACGTCGTCGGCACGGTCGCCAAGGCAGAACTGGAAGTCGCGAGCACGCCGGACCGCGTGGACCATGTGTGGATCACGCTGGATGTCCCGCCGTGCGGCACAGTGCTACTTTCCGTGAACACGCTTTCACGGCTGAACCGCCGGGAGGGATTCGATCCGACCGTGCGTGTCGCCATCGTGAAGACGAGCTACGCGGGAATGCCCGAGCCATTCATCGAGGAGGCGATGGGCCTGGACTACGCGACCGTCGAGGCGCAGTTCCATCCGCGTTGGGAACACTACGAGCACGACCCGCTCGCCGACTTGCTCATGTCAAAGGCTCGCGCCGCGCTTCGGGTGGAGGCGTGGGGTGAAATCTACCACGACCCGCACCTCGGCCTGCACCAGATCCACAGCCGCCGCGCGAGCCGCGCGGTGAAGACCGACCTCATCGGCCACGACGGTGCACTGCGCTTTTATCTGCCCGACGGACACGCTGAGATGTTCCTTTTCAAATACTGCGGCCAGCCCTGATCCGCGACTGCCGTCGCGTGCAGACTCGGACGCGATCCATTTGCACGGGAGCGTGGAAATCGGCGAGAATGCGCCACTTGATCACGATCCTCCACCAGCGCGGACTGCACCTTCCGGAACACGGGCTGTGGCTCGATCCGCATCGCGCGAAGCCGCTCGCATTCGTCTCGCACGCGCACAGCGATCACATCGCGCGGCATCGCGAAGTGCTGATGACTGCGGCAACCGCGCGCTTCATGCGCGAGCGGCTCGGCGGCAATCGCACCGAGCACATCGCGGCATTCGGCGAGACGTGTGAATTCGCCACCGGGCGCGCGACGCTGCTGCCCGCCGGGCACATCCTCGGATCGGCGCAGATCTTTTTTGAAACGGACGCAGGATCGCTGCTCTACACGGGCGACTTCAAGCTCGCGCCGGGCCTTACCGCCGAGCGCTGCGAGTGGCGTCGCGCGGACACGCTCGTGATGGAGACGACCTTCGGCCTGCCGCGCTACGTCATGCCACCGCGCGCCGAGGTCGCCGCACGCGTCGTGAACTTCTGCCGCGAGACCCTCGACGCCGGTGCAGTGCCCGTGCTGCTCGGCTACTCGCTCGGCAAGGCGCAGGAGATCATACGCATCGTGCTCGCTGCGGGACTCACGCCGATGCTCCACGAATCCGTCTGGAAAATAACGGAGATCCATCGCGAACTGTGCGCGGAGTTTCCGGGCGGCAGCGTGCGCTTCCGCGCAGCGTCGGCGAAAGGCCATGTGGTCGTCTTTCCGCCGAATGCGGCGAACTCCGCGGAACTCGAAAAGATCGGCGCGCGACGCACGGCGATCCTCACCGGCTGGGCGCTCGACCCCGGCGCGAAATACCGCTCGCGCTGCGATGATGCATTCCCGCTCAGCGATCACGCGGACTACGACGAACTGCTGCGCTACGTCGAACTCGTGCAGCCGAAGCGTGTGCTCACCATGCATGGCTTCGCCGCGGAATTCGCGGCGGATCTGCGCCGCCGCGGAATCGAGGCGTGGGCGCTCGCACAGGAAAACCAGCTCGAACTCAAGCTCGGCTGACGCGGGCGGAATCCGATCGCGGCCGGCCTGCGAAGACGCGCGCACGCTCGCCGGGGCCGAGTTCGCGCCACTGGCCGGGGGCGAGGCCGTTGAGTTCGAGTTCGCCGATCTGCACGCGCATGAGCCGCAACGTCGGGTGGCCGATGGCGGCGGTCATGCGGCGGACCTGGTGATTTTTTCCCTCGATGAGCGAGAGCGCGATCCAGCAGTCGGGGACATTCTTGCGGAAGCGGATCGGCGGATCGCGCGGCGGCACAAAGGGCTGTGGAGAGAGCATCCACGCCCGGCATGGAAGCGTGCGATGCTCGCCGATCACGAGGCCGCGCTGCATTTCATCGAGCGATTCGCGCGTGGGGATGCGCTCGACCTGCGCCCAGTACGTGCGGCTGTGCGCGTTCTCGGGCGCAAGGAGTTTCTTGTTCAGAAATGACTCGTCGCTGAGGAGCAGGAGGCCCTCGCTGTCCGCATCAAGACGGCCGAGCGGATACGCGTGCTTCGGAAACTGAAACGCCGCGAGCGTGCGGTGCTTCGATCCGTCGTCAGTGAACTGGCTGAGGACGCCGAATGGTTTATTGAAGGCGATGAGCATCGGTCAGTGAAGGCGATTCATTCTTGGAAACCGCAGATGAACGCAGATTTCCGCAGATGGAAAATGGAAAGACGGATGCCGGATGACGGCAAGGATGCTTCAGCGGCGAAATCATCGCCTCTTCATCCGCGTTCCTCCGCGTTCATCTGCGGTTCAAATTTCATCGCTCAGGTGTCGAATTTCGCACGCTGCTCAAGCGACTGCGTCCAGAGCGAAATCGGCAGCGTGATGACGAGGTAGCCGAGCGCGAGCGGCAGGTAGCTCTCGAACGGCTTGAGCGTGTTTGAATTCACATTACTCGCGGCATTCGCAAGCTCGGCGACGGCGATGACGGAGAGCAGCGACGAGTCCTTCACGAGCGACACGAACTGCCCGGCGAGCGCGGGAAGAATCTGCCGGATCGCCTGCGGGAAAATCACGAAACGGTAGGTCTGCCGCGTGGTGAGGCCGATGGCCCGCGCCGTTTCGATCTGCGACTTGCCGATGCCCTCGATGCCCGCCCGGATGATTTCGCTGATGTACGCGCCGGTGAACGCCGCAAGGATGAGCGGCCCGACGACGTAGCGGCCGTGCACATGGAGCGCGTTCGCGAAGACGTAAAAATAGAGGTAAATCTGCACGAGCAGCGGTGCGCCGCGCGTGAGTTCGACGTAGATGCGGGAAAAATATCGCAGCGGCAGAAACGCCGAACGCCGCGCGAGCGCGAACAGCAGGCCGAGCACGCAGCTCAGCGGCAGCGCAATCGCGGAGATGCCGAGCGTGGCGAGCCAGCCGTCGGCAAGAAGCCGCCGGTATTCCCATACCGGCTTCCAATCCCATCGATATGGAAGGGCAAGCAGCGCGGCGACGATGATGCCGACCACGAGCACAAGCGCGGACGCGAAGCTGATCGCGCGGGTGAGCAGGCGGGTGTGATTCGGCATCGCGCGAGGCTGCATGAACGCAGCGCATTTGGCGAGGGCCGCGGGCGGCCGTTCGAGCACGGCCCCGGAAGATCAGACAGCACTCAGGCGGCGGACGGCCTGAAAAACGCACGCGCGGCCCCCGCGATTCTTCGAAGGGACCGCGCGGTTGCGGCGGAGATTTTTCGGGAGCCGCTTATTCCGGCTACGGACTGCTCGGCGCGATCATCGAGCGTGCGGCGGACTCGGGATACGAGGAGCTGATGGGTGTTAAAATTTTCGCACCCCTCGGACTAAAGACCGCGGGCTTCGGCGCGCCGGCGACGCCGGCGAAAATTGACCAGCCGTGGGGGGCACTACCGCGGCGAGGGTGAAAAACTCACGCCCACGGAGCCCGTGCCAGAAAACCAGTTCCCGCCCGCGCTCACGCCCGCGGCGAGCGTCCGCGTTTCGTTCTCGGATTTTGCGCACTTCGCCGCGTGGGTTTCGTCCGGCGAGCCGAAGCTCGTGACTGCGGAGACGCGCAATCGTTTGCAGACTCCGCCGTCCGGCGGCTCGTACGCGGGCGGGATGTGGATGACGGAAATGCCGGGCATCGGCGGCAAGGCGGTCTGCCACTGCGGGCACATGGGCGGCCTCTTCGTCGTCTTCCACGCGAACCCGAAGATCGCGAGCGTCGCCGTTTTCATTACGGCTGACGGCGGCTGGGAGTGGGTCGGTGACGAGATCTCCGCGGCGGCGCTGAAGGCGGCGGCTTGGAAAAAGTGACCGGATGAAGGCACTGCCGAGAGCCTGCCCCTAGGACTCAGAAGTCGAAATCAACACTGCTTTCCAATGCGATGAACGGCCCGTCATTTTCAAAAAACTGCAGCCTCAAAGTGCCTAACGTCGTGCGCACTGGCGGGTCTTTTTCTCTGTTCAGAAGCAATTGCGACTCAATCGCAATTCCTCTTGCGACCGAATCTCATCCGCAGTAATAAATCCCATACCGATGCTCCCAGTCGTCTCCAAGCTGACACTTTCGACCGCTAAATGCGGCGAGAAACTGCGCGTCCGGCAGATATGCCCGGACTGCCCGCACTGCGTCCGACTGCGTGAACTTGGCTTCCGCGACCACGTCGTCGTGCGGAAAATCGCGGACGGCGCCGCGGTCATCTGCCTGCTCATGGGCACGCGCTTGGCGCTGGGCCGCGAGCTTTGCGACCACGTCGAAGTCGAGCGTCTTGCAGCCTAAGCGGGCCATGGGTGATGACGCGCCGAACGCGGTGCCCCAAAACGAACCGGAGCCGCTGAGCGGACTCCAGCCGGGACAGCGCGGAAAAGTGACCGCGATTGACGTGCCGGGCTCGATGCGCGGGCGCGTGATGGAAATGGGATTCACCATCGGCACGATGATCGAAGTCGTGCGGTTCGCGCCGATGGGCGACCCGATGGAATTCAAAGTCCGCGGCGCGCACATCTCGCTGCGCAAGGCGGAGGCCGCGGGCATCCGCGTGCAGCGCGTCTAAAATCTGAGGATCATGACCGAGCCCGCACCAGTCTTCCGGCGCATCGCCATCGCCGGCAATCCGAACACCGGCAAGAGCACCATTTTCAACGCGCTCACCGGCCTGCGGCAAAAGGTCGGCAACTATCCCGGCGTGACCGTCGAAAAAAAGACGGGGCGGTTTTTCGGCAGCCACGGCGAGGCGATGGAACTGCTCGATCTGCCCGGCAGCTACAGCCTGCAAGTGCGTTCGCCGGACGAGGCGGTGTCGCGCGACGTCCTGCTCGGTCGCGTGCCAGGCACGCCGCGGCCGGATGCGATCATCGCGGTGCTCGACGCGTCGAACCTTGATCGGCACCTCTACCTCGTCGCGCAATTTCTCGAACTGGGAATCCCCGTCATCGTCGCGCTGAACATGGTGGACGTGGCCGAAAAGCGCGGGCTGGTGATCGATCTTCTCGCGCTGAAAAACAGCCTCGGCGTGCCGGTGATCCCGATGGTTGCAAGCTGCGGGCAGGGACTGATCGAACTGAAGCAGGCGCTCTCACGCGCAACGCTGCAAACTTCGGATCAAAAGGCGCAGTTCCCCATCGTCCTCGAACGCGAGGTCGCCGCGCTGTCGCGCAGACTCAAGGGCCACGCCGGCAGCGTGCGCGCGGAGGCCATTCTGCTGCTTTCGCTCGAAGATGATCGCCTCGCCGCCGAGTTAAAAGGCGACACTGCGCTGCTCGCGGAAATCCACGCCGCGCGCGAGCGGCTGAAGCTCAGCGGACTCGACCCGATCGCCGCGCCGGTGGATGCGCGCTACGCATGGGTCTCGGAAGTCTGCGCATCGTGCATTCACCGGCAGGGCGAGGATTCGCACGGGCTCACATTCAGCGATCATGTGGACCAGATCCTCACGCACAAGCTGTGGGGCTGGCTCGCATTCATCGGCATGATGTCGCTGATGTTCGTGTGCATTTTCGTCGTCGCAAAATGGCCGATGGACTGGATCACCGCTGGCAAAGACTGGCTCGCGAACCTCGTCCGCGCGCACATGGACGCCGGAGATCTCCGCAGCCTTATCGTGGACGGCGTGATCGGCGGCGTCGGCAATGTCGTGATCTTCCTCCCGCAGATTCTGATCCTCTTCTTCTTTCTCGGGCTGCTCGAGGACAGCGGCTACATGGCGCGCGCGGCGTTCATCATGGATCGCATGATGTCGCGCGTCGGGCTGCACGGGAAATCATTCGTGCCGCTGCTCAGTTCGTTCGCCTGCGCGATCCCCGGCATCATGGCCACGCGCACGATTGAAAATCGCAACGACCGCTTCGTCACGATCCTCGTCGCACCGCTCATGTCGTGCTCCGCGCGGCTGCCCGTGTACGCTGTGATGATCGCGCTGCTCATGCCCGCGTCGAACGTCTGGAGCAAGGCGGGCGTGATGCTGTGCATGTACCTGATCGGCATCGTCGCCGCGTTCGTGATGGCGGGGCTTTTCAAAAAGACGATCCTGCGCGGTGAGACGCCCATGCTGCTGCTGGAGCTGCCGCCCTACCGCGCGCCCGTCGTGCGCGGAATCGTGCAGCGCATGTGGGAGCGCGCCGTGATATTCATCCGCCGCGCGGGCACGGTCATCCTCGCGCTCAGCATCGTCCTCTGGGCACTGCTGCATTATCCGAAACCCACGACGCCCGAGCCGACGCCGTCGGAAATCCTCTCGCACAGCATTGGCGGGCGCATGGGCCACGCGATCGAGCCCGCGATTGCGCCGCTCGGCTACGATTGGAAAATCGGGATCGGCCTTGTGGCATCATTCGCAGCACGCGAAGTTTTCGTCAGCACGATGGGCCAGATTTACGACATCGAGGACGCCGAGGCAGAAAACGAAGATCTCCGCACGCAGATGCGCGACGAGCGGCGCGCGGACGGCACGCCCGTCTTCACGCCGCTCACATGCCTTTCGATCATGGTCTTCTACGTGCTCGCGATGCAGTGCCTCAGCACCGTCGCGATCGTGCGGCGCGAGACAAACTCATGGCGCTGGCCGCTCTTCCAGATCGGCTACATGACCGCGCTCGCGTGGATCGCGGCGTTCGTCGTCTATCAGGGCGGGCACCTGCTCGGCTTCCGATGAATGCGACCACCCAGCAAATCCTCGCAGCCGTCGCGGTCATCGCCGCGCTGCTCTACCTGATCCTCCGCGCACGGAAAAAAAAGGACTGCGGAGGCGGCTGCGACTGCGGCCCGAAGAAGCCGCAGGGAAAGTAGGCGGTTTTTTTGGGTAGCCGGGACTTTCCAGTCCCGGCGATCCTCATGCGGATGAGTGCCGGGACTGGAAAGTCCCGGCTACGGACGCTGCACGCCCGCCGCTTCCGCACAGCCTGACTGTGGAAACCGTGTCAGCCGGAGGCATCCGCCGGTGCTGTTAATTTATTAACATCTTCGCCTCCGGATTAACCGCTACCTGCGCGGGATTTCCGCCAGCAAGACGCACAACGGCTACTTCTCCATAGATAAGAAAACGAAGCGGCTGGTGAACCCGGACGTGAAGACCCGCGGAGAATCCGCAGGTGAAGCGGACGACGTGGACGCCTACGACCTGATCCTGCGTGACAAGGAACGGCTGCTGACTTTCTCCGAACCGGTGCGCTTTCTTTTCTCCCACTCGGCGCTGCGGGAAGGCTGGGACAACTCGAACGTCTTCGTCATTTGCACGCTCAAGCACAGCGACAACACGATCTCTCGGCGGCAGGAAGTCGGTCGAGGGATGCGATTGGCACGAAACCAGAGCGGAGATCGCATCGACGATCCGGCAATCGTGCATCAGGTGAACGTGCTGACCGTCGTGGCGAACGAGAGCTACAAGGATTTCGTCAAGGGATTGCAGCGGGACATCAGTGCCTCACTCTCGGCCCGACCGCAAAAAGCGAACGCGGAGTATTTCACCAACAAGGTGCTGAAAACGGAGACGGGTGAAGTCCCGGTGACGCCGAAGATGGCTGCCCAGATTGAGAAATACCTGACGCGAAGCGGCTACACCGACGACGATGACAAGATCACCGAGGAGTATCACAAGGCCAAAAAGGAAGGGACACTGGCTGCGCTGCCCGCAGAATTGGAACCCTACAAGGAACAGCTTTTTGCACTCGTGGACACCGTGTTTAGCGCCGCGCAACTCCCCGACATCGGAGACGACCGCAAGGGAAAGGTGAACCCACTCAACGCGAACTTTGAAAAAAGGGAGTTCCAGGAGCTTTGGAGCCGCATCAACCGCAAAGCCATCTACGCGGTGGATTTCAAAACCGACGAGCTGATCGAGAAGTGTATCAAGACCCTCGACAACGAACTCAAAGTAACACCGCTCCAATACACGGTGACCGCAGGCGAGCAGACCGATGAGGCCACTGTGGACGCGATGAAAAAGGGAGAGGCGTTCATTTTACGCGAAAGCGAAACCGACCACCTGACCAACTCCGCACGCTCCGCCGTGAAATACGACATCATCGGAAAGCTGGCGGAGGACACCAAGCTCACGCGGCAGACCATCGCGACCATTCTGCGCGGCATCAACGTCGCCGTCTTCAGCCAATACAAGACAAACCCCGAGGATTTCATGCTCAAGGCCAGCACGCTCATCAACGAGCAGAAGGCCACTGTCATCGTGGAGCACATCACCTACGACACCACTGCTGGCGTTCACGAGGCTCCTGATATTTTCACCGAGCGAAAGGAAGACCTCAGCAAGGGCTTCAAAGCAAACCGCCACATCTACGACTACGTCTTCACCGACTCGACAAACGAGCGCACCTTTGTCGGTGAACTCGATGCCAGTAACGAAGTCGTCGTGTATGCAAAGCTGCCCAAGAGCTTCCACATTCCAACTCCAGTGGGGAACTACAACCCCGACTGGGCCATCGCCTTCAACAAGGACAAGGTGAAGCACGTCTATTTCGTGGCAGAGACAAAAGGGTCCATGTCCTCGATGGACTTGCGAAGGATCGAAGACGCCAAGATCGAATGCGCCCGCAAATTCTTCACCAAGATCACGTCGGACCAAGTGAAGTATGACGTGGTGAACAGCTACGGAAAGCTGATGGAACTCGTTAAATGACAGCGGCCTGCCTCATTTCTTCCAGAGACAAACGAAAAGATTATGCACCTCTGGACCTAGCCCGAATCATTTCTGGCGAACTCGCCGCCCTGCACCTGCTGGAATTCAAGGTGGCACGGGCTTCCAGCCCGTGTTCCAGCGAAGACCACGGGCAGGATGCCCGTGCCACTTTCCAGCCCATCACCGAGTTCATCGGCGGCCGCCATCCCGAGGTCGAAAAAATCTCGTGGTCGCGCAACACCGTGTGGGTGGACAAGGCGCAGACCACCGGCTTCCAGGGCGTGCGCGAGGATGTGTGGAACTTCCACATCGGCGGCTACCAGGTCTGCGAGAAATGGCTCAAAGACCGCAAAGGCCGCACCCTCACAAAGGACGACCTCGCCCACTACCACAAAATCGTCGTCGCCCTCTCCGAAACCATCCGGCTGATGGCGGAGATTGATGAAGTCATCGAGCAACACGGCGGCTGGCCGTTGAAATAGAACGGAAGGGAGCTTTCATGGACAACCAACCTGATCCCAATGACAAATCGCAAGCCTCGCCGCCACCATCTGCCGACCCGAATGAGAAGGATGCAGCGGCACTTCGACCCCTAAGCCGGCTTCCCGCAGGTGCCGGGATAGAGAGGCCAGCCTTCAAATCCCTCTGAGCCGAAGAGATCGAGAGGCTTTCCGAATCGGACCAAGCGATTTATTTCGCAGCGGCCCGCGATGAGAATCGGAGGAAGAGCCTTCGCAAGAGAGAGGACGCGAAGGACCCTCCCGGAAAAGGAAGCGGCTGGGATATAAACTACGGTATGTAGATTCCGTCCTGAGCTCTGGGAACAAGCACTGGAGCGGGTTTGCGGGTGAAAAAAGACGGGCATGAGCGGCGAATTTTGCCGTCACGCCCGAAATTGG
>Ga0315909_10008210_pt1 | contig 11481 bp, 5 predicted proteins | sample LakEriMetagenome_11_FD_203527 | JGI IMG/M metagenome (GOLD analysis project Ga0315909, IMG submission 203527) | Freshwater fungal communities from buoy surface, Lake Erie, Ohio, United States - Buoy 2 MA125 | ecosystem: Environmental > Aquatic > Freshwater > Lake | place: USA: Lake Erie, Ohio...
GTCACGTACGTCGTGATGTCGCCGGTAAGCTTATTGACGTTGAGGTTGTCAATCTTGGCGTTGGTAATGACGCCATCGCCAATTTGCGCTGACGCGGTGATGACGCTGGTCGCCGCCAACTTTGCAGCGGTGATTGCACCTGCGCTTATCTTGTCTGCCGTAATCGCGTTCGCCGCAATCTTGTCCGCGGTCACCTCGCCAGCCGCAATCTTTCCCGCCGTGATTGCGTTCGCCGCAATCTTGTCTGACGTAATCGAGTCGGCGGCTATCTTGCTGGCGTTGACGGCGTTCGCAGCAATCTCGTCTGCCGAGATAGCCCCGGCGGCTATGTTGCCTGCCGTAATCGTATCGGCGGCGATCTTTCCACCAGTAATAGTATTCGCGGCAATCTTGTTGCCCGTAATTGTGTCGGCAGCGATGGTCGATGCGGTGACAGCCCCCGCGGCCAGCTTCGCCGTGGTGATGGCTCCGGCATCAATCTTTGCAGACGTAATGGCATTCGCAGCGATGGTGTCGGCGGTAACGGCTCCAGCAGCGAGCTTTGCCGTCGTGACCGCGCCAGCCGACAACTCCGACGCGGTGATTGCGTTTGCAGCAATCTCATTCGCGGTGACAGCATCTGCGGCGATCTTGCCCGCCGTGATAGCGCCAGCCTCGATTTTTGCCGATGTAATCGCGTTTGCGGCGATTGTGTCCGCTGTCACCGCACCAGCCGTTAGCTTCGCGGTTGTGACAGCCCCTGCGGAAATCTCTGCGGCTGTGATTGCATTCGCCGCAATCTCGTTCGACGTAATTGAGTCGGCAGCAATCTTGCCCGCGGTGATAGCGCCAGCTGCGATCTTGGCAGACGTAATAGAGTCTGCAGCGATCTCGTTTGCGGTCACCGCGTTTGCGGCGATCTTGCCCGCGGTGATAGCCCCGGCGTTGATCTTGGGCGAGGTGATTGCGTTGTCTGATATCTCCGTCGACGTGATGGTTCCCGGGAGAATCTCATCCGGACGCGGCCCGAATCCTGATGCAAACTCGCCTTGCTCGACCTGCGGAGCGCAGATATCGATGGAGGCTCCGCTGGGCAGCGTGCCCGGACCAGAGCCAACCGACCACGAGATGTATAGCTCTCCGCTTGCCGTCGAGCCGTTGTTGTTTGGCTGTACACGCCAGATGTAGCGCTGCCACGTGCCGTTGATGAGCGCTGGGTTGGCAAGGTTCGTGGCCGAGGAAAACCCCATGTTGGAGTACAGCCCCTCCATGTTGGCACCAGCGGCCCCAGCGCCGTTTGCACGCGCCCAGAAACTGATGACATACGTGACTCCGGGCGTCCACGTTTGCACCGAGTTCGTGTACATCCCAAACGTACTAGCGACAGCTTGATTCGCTGTGACGCGATAGTAGTTCGTGCCAAACAAGCCGCCGCTGTTGACGCTTGTCGTTATGGAGTAGCCGCCGTTGTTGTACAGCCCCCAGCCCGTTGGCATCGAACCGTTGTGCGACTTGAAGGTGGCGTTGCCGAGGAGGTTGCCACCGCCGCCCTGTACGTTCAGCTGCGCTGCGGTGAGCTGCCCAGCAATCTTGGCTGCAGAAATAGCAGCGAGTTGGGCGTCACTCAATTGACCGGTAATCTTTGTCGCCGCCAAGTCCGCAATCTGGTTGTTTGCCAGTTGCCCAGAAATCTTGGCTGCAGAAATCGCCGCAAGTTGCGAGTCGGTCAGTTGCCCGGAAATTTTGGTCGCCGCGAGGTCCGCAATCTGTGCGTTCGACAGCTGCCCTGTCACCTTCGACGCAGCTAGCGCAGCGATCTGTGCGTCAGATACCGTGCCGGAGAGATCAGCGGTTGGAACGGTTGCCACGTACGAGGAGCCGTTCCACCGATAGAGCTTGCCGTCGGCGGTGTTGAAGATGCTGTTGGTCGACTTGGCTCCGGGGACTGACGACACGACCGTGACCGGCTCAATACCAGACGCGAACTTTGCGGTGTTGATTTGTGCGTCCGCAATTTGCGCCGCGACGATCTGGCCGGTGAGGTCCGCAGCAGGAACCGCAGCGGTCCACGCGCTGCCGGTGTAGCGGTAGAGCTTGTTATCGGTGGTCAGGAACACCATCCGACCAGCAAAGAGGTTCGTTGACGGCAGCGCCGACACGATCTCGTAGCCCGTCTTGACCTTGCTCACCGAGAACACACGGGTGTAGGTGACGCCGCCGTACACCGCCGACAGGGTCAGCGTGCCGGTGTCGCCGCTCATGGCGGTGACACGGTAATAGCCCTTCGCCTGTCCGTTGACCGGCGTGTTGGTCGCCGTATTGATTGTGCCGGTAAGTCCGCTCGCCGTCGCGGAAAGGGTGGCCGAGGCTGTGACGTCGGTGACGCCCTCATACACCGTCAGCTGACCGTCGATACCGGAGAACGACGGCACGCTGCCATCGGCGTAGGCGAACACCGTGGTGGCAGCCTTGGTAAGCGTTACCTCGACCGCGTTCGTGCCGTTTGTCCCGTTTGTACCGTTTGTACCATTGGTGCCGCTCGTACCGGCCCGCGCCTTGGCAACGGTGAACTCCTTGGTGAGGGACTGCCCGTTGTAAGCCGCTGTGATCGCCAGCGTGGCGTTGTCGGCGCTTGCCGCGGTCACGCGGTAGTAGCCCTTGGGTTGCCCGCTCACGGGCGTATTAGCGCCTGTGTTGACCGTACCGGTGCAGTTCGTGGCGGTCGCCGAGAGCGTGGCGCTGGCGGTGACATCTGTGTTGCCGTCAAACACCGTGAGTGTGCCCACGGCGGTCGCAAACGACGCCACGGTCCCAGCGGCGTCTGCGGCGAGCGAAACTGCCTCGTTGGTGAGATTGAGCGCCAGCACGCGGTTGAGGGCCGTGGCGCTCACACCGGACGAGAACGCGCCCTTATTGCCGGTCGTGTCTACCGACTTGAGCCAGTAGTACCGGACGCCGTTGGCGCTCTCAAGCCCCAGCCGGTCGTAGGTGGTCGCCGTGACCTTGGCAAATACGGTGGCCGTCGCCGAGTTGTTGACGGTGTTCTCGTATATCTCGGTTTCCCAGAGATCGTTGTTGGTGGGGTTGTCCCACGCCAGACGAATGCCGCCCGGAATGGCGGTGGCGCTGACGTTGGTCGCCACGCCAGAGAAGTTGGTCTTGCCGACCACGGTGTGTTCCACCGTCGTCGACCATGTACCAGCGGCCCCAGACTCGGCGATGCCGCGGCTACGCAGCTGATAGATATCGCCGACAACCACGCGGTCGATGTACCCGAACGGGTTCGCCCGCTCTAGCGATAGCACCTCCCAGAACTCGGTGTTCTTGATGCGGTACTGCACCTCAAATCGGTCGATGCGCTCTTGCTGGGTGCTTTCTGGCTGCTGCACGCCGACGAAGATGCGGTAGTTCAATGAGCCGTCGGCGTTGACGATCACTACCGAGTCATCCGACCGGATGGTGCTGATGTAGACCGGCGGGACTACGCCAGAGCCGGGAGCGCTCGTGGTCGTGAGAAACGAGTTAAAGGCCGGGATGGCTGCGGTGTCGGCGGTGTACACGCCGTCCTGTGCATCGACGAGCGTGACGGTGACGTTGAAGTCCTCGGAAGGCTCAATCTTCCGCACAAGCATTGGTGCGGTAACCGATGTCGAGGTGCCAAACATCACGAGGTCACCAACCGCGGGCGAGTTCGCCGCAGTTGTTGGCGTCGTAATAGTCAGGACCGAGACATAGCCTGTGCCGGGGTTGTTGACCGCCTGCAGCTTTGTGGTGCCGTCGGACTTGCGGGTCCGCAGTGAATACGACGTGCCTGTTTCAAAGTACACATCGTCGTCGAGCGTCACCGTGATGTTGCTGCCGCTGGTCGTGACCGACTTGACGCGAGTCGCCATGATGCCAATGCCGATGGCGTCGTGCGAGAACATGACGAGGTCGCCAAGCGTGCAGCGCAGCGCTTCGATGTCCATCTGGACCGTGTGCTGCTCTGGACGCAGCTTTGCCACCGCCATGTGATACCGCGCCTCGCGGTATGCCTGCGTTGGGGACGTACACCCGATAAGCTCTAGCGTCTCAAACCGTGTCGCATTGGCGGCGGTATAGCCGTCGTCGTACACCACGCGCTCGTCAGTCTGATAACCGTTGTCCTTGTTAATGAACAGCACGCGCAGGGCGTGCGGGTAGTCCAAGAACAGCTTTGAGCCGCTGTACCCCGTAGAGTTACGCGGAGTGATGTGCTGGATCGGAACGTTCTGCTGGATATCCCGCACGACCGAGTGCTTGCCGTCTCGCATCGTGTAGAGAGCGCGAGCATTGCCACCAATGGTTCGCAGAGCGTCAATGACGGAGCCGCCTTCAAGAACGGCGTTAAACGTCCAACGCGGTTCGTTGACGCCTGCGGGTGCCGATGCCGCACACGCCGTCGCCCAGTCCGATATCGCAGTCAAATCAATCCGCGAGTCTGGCATGAACGTCTCGCCGCCACGACGCCGCAGAATGTCTGCGAAAGCCCATGCGGGGTTCGACGTCTTGGTGAACGTCCATGCGCCGCTGCTGTAGACGGGAAGGTAGGACTCCGCGTCGCAGTTGATGGTCTGCGGCACGCCGTTCAACTGATTGGATGCCTTGATGCGAAGCGCAATCAGCGAGACGTTCTTTTGATTGACCGGATAGTCGGCCTTGATCGTGCGAAGCGCCGTCCACCACGACAGGTCGACATATTTGCTGCCGCCATTCGCTGTCGTACGCCGTACCCGAACTTGATACTGCCCAGCCGACGGCAGCACCACGCGACCGCTTCGGCGAATTGCCGTGCTGCTCGACCCCTTGACCGTGATCTGGCCCGCGGTTCCAAAGCCCGTGTCGGCGCTGTTCGCCCACACAGCGTTGACCCAGTTGCTCGTTCCGACCGGCGCGTACTGCACCGAGAACGTAACGGTGGCCTCTTTCTGGTTGCCTTTACTGTCGAAGTAGAACAGTCCCTGCGGAAATGCGATGTCCACCGAGAACTCAATTGCGTTGGTTGCGGTCGTGCGATAGCCGTAGTCGTTGGTCGAGGTAACGGTTCCCGGGTCAACGGGGTTGTACGTGTCGGAGATACCGTCGTACTGGTAATACTCGCCGTAGTAGCCGTAGCCACCGGGGTAGTAATTAGTGGTCTGATACGGTTCCAAGCGGATCGTGAAGTTGTCCTCAGTAACCGTCTTGGTAAACAGCGTCAGAGGCGCGTCGTTAGACCACCCCTCACGAATTTCGTAACTGACTCCCTCGTACGCGGAGATCGGCGTCTCTCCGATGCGTAGGTTGGTGATCTCTAGTGGTCCCCAGCCGACAACCAGCGCGATACGAAGGTACTCGTCGTCGCCCTGAATCTCGGAGTAGGGACGGGCAGCAAGCATTGGATAGACGCGGCGCTTGCCAAAGACTCGCGGGATGTTGCCATACGGCGCGAAAGCGTTCGACGAGCCGGTCAGGCGGTCACGCTCGTCTTGCCGATTGTTCTTGAGTCCCGGTGGAGGAACCAGCGCGTTCAACGCAAGGTAACCAACCGTTGCAAGTCCAGCTGCCACAAGGCCGGTAACAATGTTGACGCCAACGGTCGACGTGATACCAAGGCCGCTGGCAATAGAGCCGCCAATAGGGCCAGCGAAGGTGTACGCGACGACCGTAATTACGATCATCGCAATGGCGCGGAAAATGTCCTTGCCGCTCTTCTGCGGCACGACGCGGATGTACACGTGAGAGCCGATAGCGGGAACCGTCGTCGCCCATTGGTCTGGGAGATACTCCACGTCGTTGATCCACACGCGAACGTATGGCGTAACCGCCGGAGGGAGTTTGCAGGCCGTGACTAGCTCGCCGATGGATTGTCCATGCAAGCCCTGCATGAGCGCAACCGTCGAGGCGAACGGCTGATCGTGAACTACGACAGGAAAGTTCAGTCCGTGGACTGGAGGGGTTTCGTCGCTCATGCGCCTGCGTACCTGTAGAAGCCGGTGATGCGCTTTTCCCAGAGCATCGACCGGTAGTTTTCAATGACGGAGTTGGCTTCTTCGTGCGTGTGTATCATCCACCCGGGCGCTAGTACCAGAGCGCAATGGAACGGATGCCCGCGCATCCGAATCAGGATGCCGTCGCCGAGCTTTTCCTCTCCCGGTGTCACGGGCGTGAACTCGCTCGCGTACTTGATGGCGTCCGTTCCAATGACCTCTGGCTTCTGCCCTTTGAACCAATCCACGCCCTCGTATGGCTTCCAGAGCGACCCAAGCCGCTCTTGCTGAATCATCTGAATCAGCCCCCAACAATCGCACCCAAGGCGGTCGCGCCCGTGCGTCTTGTACGGAATGCCGATGTACTCGGCGGCCCATTCGGGGAGCGTCCGGTCCATCAAAACAACCCCGGAAAACGGCTAGGTGTCATCGTCAACGTAATCGGCTCCGTGAAAAGAGACTCGAAGTACAACTCGCCCTCAATCTGCACGGCGTCATAGTTCACGTTACGAAGTGTCAGGCCAGCGAAACTGATTTCCACGGTATCGGGAGCGCTCGCAAGTATCACCTCCAGCGTTACGGATGGAGGCGACGTCAGGCTGCGGATAGCGGTGATCGCGGTTCTGTCAACGTTGTCGAATCGCAGAACCGCTTTGGTGATACCGTCGGGGTCTTCACCGGGAAGGACAATGTCAAACGGGAACGCCTGATAGATGTTCCCGCGGCTCGTGATGTCCTCGTTGTTGTTGACCACGCGAATCGGCGCTGCCATGGAGGCGTGGCTGATCGTCAGCAGCACCAGCCAGACCTCGCCAGTCTCCTGCGCGTGAATCGACGCGAGCGCGGTAGAAGAAAGAGTGCGGGCCATTAGACGAGTTCCAAACTGAAGCCGACGACGTTTGCAGCGCCGCTGCCCGTCGATTGTATTGTCGGAGCGGGGTTCCGAAATCGCAGGGTGGCTGCGGCACGTGTTCTCGGATGCACCCAGTCAAACGGCAGGGAGCCGCCCTTGCAGTCGTTCTGCCAGAAGCTCTCAAAGGTTGTCGTCTGCGCGGGCGTCAGCATCAGCTGAATAGAGAATGTCCGCAGCGACTTGGTGAACCGGCGACGAATCTTTGCGGGGCCGGTGTCCATCTGGCTCTCAATCGTCTGGTCTTGGATGCGCTCGCTATACGCGCCCTCCATGACGAATTGGGGCAGGGTGTTGGGGTATGTGGGATTGGGCATTACAACCTCGCCAAAGTCCGTGTGTTGCCGTAGCTGCCCGACATCTCGCGGTCGAGGTCGCCGCTACGAATCTGTCGCCGCATCTCATCCCGGATGAGAACCGACAGCACCCGCTTGCCGTTTGGACCGCGCTGCTCGCTCGTCTGCACCCGCTCGGAGTTGGCGTTCGACCGCATATCGTTGATCACGACGCTGAGACCGGAGTCGTTGCCGCCACCGCCGCCGCTGGCATACACGCCAAGGCGACCGGTCGAGTCGCGCTTGAGCGGCATGATGGCCTCTGGCCCTGCCTCGCCCATCAAACCCACGCCGCTTGCAAACGCAAACATTGTCGGGCGGTTGACAACCTGATTGGTGAACGCCCCGCCATAAGCAAAGTTGTGGTTCATCCCGTCAAAATACGCGCCGTTCGCCGCGGGAGTGCCTCCGCTGTACCCATACGAACCGCCGGTCATGAGCGGTGCGCCACCGCCGCCTCCGGGCAGGAAACTCACCAGCCATCTGCCAAGGTTGGTCGCCAGCTGCTGCGCCAGCACCTCAAACGGCTTGAGCGCGATGTCGTAGATCATTTGGGCGCTAATCTTCTTGATGATGTCGCCGAATCCCTTGAGGAAGATGTCGCCGCCCTTACGAACGCCGTCCGTGAAGATCGTCTCAAAGGAGTTCTTGAATACCCCCTCAAACTGACGCACGCCGTCCTGCAGGGAGTTAAAGATGCTCTTGACCTGCGCCTGACGGTTACGCTGGGCGACCGCAGACCGCTCTAGTTCCTCGGTGCGACGAACCTCGGTGTCGAAGCGGGCGTCGCCAGCCTCGTAACCCTGCGACCACAGTTCCATCTGCTTGGCGAGGATGGCGTTCTGTACCTGCAGTTCGTCGGACGTCAGCCCGATCAAACGCTCTTGCTCTTCAAGCTGGCGCAAGCGCAGGTCATACTGGCGGTTCGCTTGGTTTAGCTGGATCGCCTCGTCGTTGAACAGACCCTGCCGCTTGTTCTGCGCGTACACGTCAAAGTCAGCTTCGCTGCTGAACGTGCGGCGCTCGCGGTCCAGCTGGTTCTCAAGTCCCTGCCGTCGGGCAGCCCGCGGGTCAGCGTTTCTCGGGTCTGCCATCAGCCCGGAGTAGTACGCGTCCTCTTGCGATGCGATGCGCCGGTTGGCGTCAGCCGCCTTGTTGGTCGCGTCCGCAGCGGCTTGCTGGGCAGCCTTATATCGTTCGAGGTACGCCAGCACCTCTGGGCGCTTGGCAAACTCGCCGAACTTGGCTGCTTCCTCGTTGTACTTCTGCTGCACCTCGGCAGCCGTCCGCGTGGCGCGGTCAGCTTGAATCAGGTCGATTCCAGAAAGCGTGTTCGCGGTCTGGCGCTGCACGCCAGCAAGGCCAGCCGTAGAGGACGCAACATCGTCCCGCAGCAGCTGCGAGATGTACGCGCCAAGTGATGACGCGGCGTTCTTGGCGTTGTCCGCACGCTGTGCGGCGATAGCCTGCAGAACGTAAGCGGCTCCGCCGTCCCCGCCGATGCCAATGGCTCGCTGGCGGTCACCAGCGCTCTGACTCAGCTTCATCAACTCCGTCTGAACGTTAGACGACCGCTGTTGTGCAATTACAAGCCGGTCCTGCGCGTTGGTCAGATCGTATGGAAGATTGTCGAGCGGTAGCCCGAGGGATTTCCGTGCATTGATAGCAGAGGTCAGTCCAGCAATCGCATCCTTGAGGTCTTTGACCGTAAGGTTGGCGTTGCGCTGTTCTTCCGCAAAGGTCTTGAGTTCACCGGTCCGCGACATAACGGACGCGATAGGACCGAGAATAGCCTGCTCTTCCTGCTTGCGAGCAATTTCTCTGTCGTCCGCAGCCTTGGTCTCTATCTCTTGGAGGATGCGGGTTCGCTCGGCCTCAAGCTGATTGACGTTGCCGGGAAGCGCTCCGACGGCAGGCATTCCGGTGCCGCCACCGCTCAAAAGCATTCCGCGGGTGAACGCGCTCTGCGAGTTGAACTCTCGGGCGTACTTCAGTCGCTTGTCGAGGTCTTCAAGCTGCTGCTGCAGCGTGGGGTCTTTAAGCGCGTCGCGGAAACCTTCAAGGAACTGCAGTCCGAGTCCCTTGACGCTGCGAACAAATCCAGACGAGTCCCACATCTTGCCGAGGTCTGTGAGGACCGCGTTGTAAGAGTCAGTGATTCGCTGATTAGCTCGCTCCACCGTCTCCGGCATTTCCGCAAATTGCTTCTCGGTCTCTTCTTTTGCCCGGAGCATCGCTTGCGCGATCTTGATGGACGTCAGCTCGCCCTCGGACCCCATGCGACGCAGATCACCGATAGTGATTCCGATGGTCCCGTCAACCTTCTCAAAGTTGTCGGCAATTGCTTTCGCCAGCGCTGGGAAGTTCTCCATGATTGAGCGCAGCTCGTCGCCCTGCAGTCGACCAGACGCAAGCGCCTGACCGAACTGGATCATGCCGGACTGCATCTCGCCGCCAGACGCGCCTGACACAACGCCCAGCTTCTGGACGGTTTCCACCATCTGCAGCATTTCCTTGGTGGTAAGGCCGATTGCGGCGTTGTTACGCGCAATACGACCGAACGCCTCGGAGGCGGCGTCAAAGCTTAAACCAGACGCGATGGCACTCTCGCGGAGCGTGTCCAGAACCTCTCGCGCCTGCGAGATACTGCCAAGGGCGCTCTTGAGCTTGCCTTCCATAGCGGCTTGGCGGTCCTGATATACGGCAAGCGCCTCGGCGGCCTTGTAGTAACCAAACCCGAGCGCCCCTACGGCAAGGGTGCCTGCCGCAAGACCCGCCCCCACAGGGCCGAGCGCACCGGCGAGCCGCCCCAACGCCCCAGCCCCAGCGTTTACGCCCCCCACGAGGCCGCCCATGCCGCCGCTGCCGCCCATGGCATTTGCGAGCTGCTGCAGGTCTTCTTGGCTGCGCTTTAGGTTGCCGCTGATGCCCTCCAGCTTTTGGGCAAACGCCCCGGTGGCTCCAGCCGCCTTGCGCTGCGCCTCGGCAGCGTCGTCGGTCGCCTTCTTCTTACGCTGGGTGGCAGCGGTCGCTTGGTCGGTCTTCTTGGCGGTTTCCTGCTCGGCATTACCGAGCTTGGAGACTTCGTCGGCAAACTTCCGCGCCGTCTCTGCAGCACGCAGCAGATCGGCGGTGTCTACCTTAAAGCCTAGAAAGAAATTATCTGCCATGTCTTAACCCGTCCCGGTAGTCGAATCTGTGGATGACGCGAGGAACACGTCATCGACCACCTTGATTGCTTCCACTTCCCACGGGTCAAGCTGGACCCTCATGACATCGCAATACGCCCTTATCTCTGACCACGCGATTGGATTCGGTCCGAACCCGTTCCCGCCTCGTCCATTGTGAAGCTGGATGAAGTGGTTCCAGAGGTAACGCAGCGCCGTTGGAAGATCGGGTCCGTCCAGAGTCTTGCCAGTTCGCTTGGCAACGACGGCGTAATGCTCTGCCAATGCAGAACCACCGACGTTGCGTGCGAGATCGAACTGGTGTTTGGCATAGGCGATCAGCTCTCCAACGACGCTCGCAAAAAATTTCTGCGGTTCGCCACAAACGTGTCGACCTGCTCACGCACGACCGGATAGGAGACGTACAACGCTCGCGCCACCTCGGTCGAGAACGCAATCTCGGTGCCGTCGGTGTCGAGGACGTTCTCCCAGCCCACGGTCATTGCAGCGAGCATATCCAACGAGTCCTTCTCAACCTCCTCCATATCGAGGTCGTTGATCCGCTTCGGGTCGTTGCCGCGAGCAAACCGCTTCTGAATCTGCTTGCGGGAGAACTCGCGGTAGACGTCGCTGTCTGGGCCGCGCAGCCGAATACGCACCGGCTCACCGTTCTTGGCAATCAACGGCTCGTCGCCGTCGAACTGCTTCACGGTCATCAGTACGCCGGTGTCGGCGAGGGACTTGGTGTCGATCTGTGGCAGGTCAAATTTCATGTGGCTTTCCTATGAAGTAGGGCAGCCCGGGGTTTCCCCCGGGCCACCGTGGTGGGTTTACGCGCTACGAGTGATGATGATGGTGCCGTCATCAGCCGCCGCCGCCGCGTCGTGATAGAGCGCTTGGAAGGGCGACTGCAGAATCACACCGCCATCGGGGCCGACCGTCTTGTTCGCACCCATGAGCTTCACGCGACCCATGGCGAACTTAAGGAAGTCGTTCCCACCGGCCTCGTTCAACGTGACCTCGATGCCGATCTCAGTCTCATTGAGGAAGTAGTTCAGCATCGTGAGGTTTTCGAAGTACGCCGAGATCGTGCCGGTCACGAC